>Ga0208587_1000073_pt1 | contig 50078 bp, 43 predicted proteins | sample NGESurdeep092012_7_FD_184472 | JGI IMG/M metagenome (GOLD analysis project Ga0208587, IMG submission 184472) | Arctic peat soil microbial communities from Barrow, Alaska - NGEE Surface sample 210 deep-092012 (SPAdes) | ecosystem: Environmental > Terrestrial > Soil > Wetlands > Peat ...
GTGTGTGCCACTCCCCCGAGCTTCTCGCAGCTTACCACGGCCTTCTTCGCCTCTGTGTGCCCAGGCATCCCCCACATGCCTTCCTTCGCTTGACCACAAATGGCTCAAGCAGAAATACGCGCGTTGCTATCGCAATCTACCTCTTACCAATCCCCACTCGCCGTCGAGGGCAAGCCCCCTCAGCAAATGAGCACGGTAAAGATTCCATTTCCCACGATTTGCCGCCGACCAAAAGACCTCTCAAGGCCGACGACCCATCCTCTGTCCTTCACTTTTCAAACAGCGTCCGCGATTTCAAAAACTCTCGCGGTGAACCTTACATTGTAAACGGGCGAGATAGCGCGTGCAAGTGCCGTCGCCCGCATTCCTGATATCTCACTTTCCCGCTCGCACACCCTCAAAAGTGCAGGTCAGCGAAGGGTCGTAATTGTACCCCATTTGCACGCGAATCTCAAGGGCCGCACACCACGCCTTCGTCGACGTACTTACGTTGCAGGATGCTCTCGGCAACTGTCTCCACGAAGGGCGCTCGGCGATGGGCCGGCGGACACCCCTGGATCTACCGCAGCGACGTGCTCGTGCGTCCCGCGGGCGACGCGGGCGCCGTCCGCGTTAGCGACCAGCGCGGCAAGCCCCTCGGCGTCGCGCTCTGGAGCCCGCGCTCGGAGATCTCGCTTCGCCTGCTCGACCGCGACGCGGACGCCACGATCGACGGCACATGGTGGTATGCGTCGATTGCACGCGCCATCGCGCGCCGCACTGGTCTCGACCGCGAGACGAATGCCTATCGCCTCGTGCATGGCGAAGGCGACCTGCTCCCCTCACTCGTCGTGGACCGCTACGACCAGTGGCTCGTCGTCCAGCTCATGAGCGCCGGACTCGAGCAGTTTCGCACGGAGATCATCGACGCGCTTCGCGCGCAGCTGCAGCCGGCGGGAATCCTCGCGCGCAACGACGTCTCCCTTCGCGCAAAGGAAGGGCTCGGCAACGACGTCGAGCTCCTGCACGGAACCGTACCCGACGAGATCGAGGTGCACGAGAACGGCGTGCGCTACCTCGCGGCGCCGTGGCGCGGCCAGAAGACGGGCGCGTTCCTCGATCAGCGGGAGAATCGCGCGCTCGTCGGCCGAGTGGCGCGCGGGCGCGCCCTCGATTGCTTCAGCTATCACGGCTCGTTCGCGCTGCACCTCGCGCAGCGCGCCGATCACGTCACCGCGCTCGACGCCTCCGCCCATGCACTCACCCGCGCGGAGGAAAACTTTCGGCGCAATGGTCTCGCGAACGGTGAGTTCGTCGAGGCGAATGCGTTCGAGTATCTGAAGGCGAAGGAGCGCGAGCGCGCGCAGTTCGACACGATCGTGCTCGATCCACCAGCCTTTGCAAAGACACGCCCAGCGCTCCCCGGCGCGCTCCGGGGCTACAAGGAAATCAATCTCCGCGCGATGCGGCTGCTCTCGCCGGGTGGCCTGTTGTTCACCGCGAGCTGCTCGTTCCATCTCTCCAAGCCGCTGTTCCTGGAGATGCTGGAAGAAGCGGCGGCGGATAGCGGACGACACATCGTCCTCAGGGAGATTCGCGGACAGTCCGTCGATCATCCGGAGTTGCTGACCGTGCCGGAAACCGGATACATCAAAGGGGCGTTGCTCGAGGCGCTCGACTAGCTCCATCGCGCAGACAATGCGGCTAGACCTGGCACGAGGGACAGAAGTACGTCGATCGCCCCGCCTGCACGATTCTCTCGATGGGAGTCCTGCATCGCCTGCATGGCAAGCCTTCGCGGTCGTACACATCGAGCGCCACCGTGCTGTCGTCCGTGTACCGCGACCCGGTCGCGCGCTCGAGTACCGCGGCGACCGACCGGCGCAATGCCTTCACCTGCACTGGCGTCAACGATCGACTGGGTAAACGAGGATCGATGCGCGCACGCCAGAGCGATTCGGCGGCGTAGATGTTTCCAAGACCAGCGACGAGCTTTTGATCGAGCAGAGCGGGCTTGATCGGGCCACGTCGCGTCGCTAGCGCGCCTCCCAGCTGTTCGGCCGTCCACTTCTTGTCGGAGGCGTCGGGACCGAGTCCGAGATCGAGCAGCGCACCCGCTGGATGAAGCTCGATCGTGCCGAGTGCGCGCGAGTCCACGAATGAGAGGCGAGTGCCGTCGGTGAACTCGAGCACGGCGCGTGCAAAACGCGGAAGCTCGTCGGTTACCTTGCCGCACTCCCAATCTCCGTTCATGCGAAAATGCGCGTGCAGAACGCGTCCATCGGTGAGGTGCAGCAACTGATGTTTACCACGTCGCTCCACTCGCTCGATTTGGGCGCCCGCGAGCGACCGCACGCGCGCCGGCGAGAGACGACGGCGCATCGCAGGATGAAGAAGACGCAGACGAGCAATGGTGCGTCCCTTCGCTCGGCGGCGCAGCACATTCATCGCGGCTTCGACTTCGGGAAGCTCAGGCATGGAAGACCAGGTTGACCGGTAAGTCACCGCTACGTTGACATCGTTCGTATAAGCTACGCACAATCCTCCGAATGCTCACGCCGCCCGGCACCATCGCTATCGCAGCCGCGCCAGACCCGATGCGCTCGACCGGAGTGCGCCGGGCACTGATGGTCGTGCTGCTCCTCAACGCGATCTCGGTCGCACTCAAGGTTAGCGTCGGTGCGCGCACGGGCTCGCTCACGGTGCTCGGCGCCGCGCTCGAATCGGTGCTCGACATGCTGAGCAACGGCGTCGCGATTCTCGCTGTGTCCATCGCGTCGCGCGCGCCGGACGACGATCATCCATACGGCCACGAAAAATTCGAGACGCTCGGCACACTTGGCATCGTCTGCTTTCTGTCGATCACCTGTTTCGAGCTGTTGCGGCAGAGTGTGGGCGAGCTGAAGGGCGGGCTCACGGTGCCTCGCGCGGCGACCGCAGACGGCGTGCTGCTGATCGCGTCGCTCGTCGTCAATTTCTGCGTCGTGTTCTATGAGCGACATCGCGGACGTGCGCTCTCGAGCACGCTGCTTCTCGCCGATGCGGCGCACACGGCGAGCGACATTCTCGTCACGGCGCTCGCGATCGGCTCACTCGTGCTTTCACGTCTCGGCTATCTGTACGCCGACGCGGCGCTCGGCGTGCTCGTCGCATTGATCATCGCGTGGAGCGGCTATCAGATTCTTCGCCACTCGATTCCCATTCTCGTGGACGCACGCGCGGTGAAGGCGGACCGGCTCGTGGAGATCGTGCGGACGATTCCCGGCGTGAAGGGCGTTCGCGCCGCGCGCTCGCGGCGTACCGCGTCCGGTCATCTGTTCGCCGAGGTCACGATCCTGGTGGATGGATCGACGTCGGTCACGGACGCGCACGACTTTACCGACGAGGTCGAGCGGGCGATCGCGCGCGAGCTCGGGACGGCGGAGGCGATCGTTCACGTCGAGCCGGCATAACGGCTGAAGTCGGCCCGCTCGTTACGCTCGCTCTTCCGCCCGTTCGCTAACGCTCACTCTTCGGCCCGCGACCGCGCTGCACACGGCGCTATTCGCGCCCAGGCGCCGCGGTCTATTCCGGAAACGACGACTGCAACGGTGTAACAAAGCACGCATATCCCTTTGCGATAAACAGGGTTGTAAACATTTGCTCTAACTTTATTTGGGACAGCCACTTGCGCGACAGGATGAATGCTCTAGCTTAGACGCGTCTCCAGCCCTTTCTCAGAATGGCGCAGCGGCCGTCCCGATCGCTCAAGCACGAGTACGAGCTGTACCTCGATCGAGAGATCGAGAACTACAAGGAGTCGGTCCCTCGAAGCGTGCTCCTGTTCATTGCGGACGAGGCGGTGCGCGTGCTGGACGCACAGCTGCAATTCGGCCTCACCGAGTTTCTGCTTTGCGCTGAAGTCGACCGGATCATCTTCAAGCGTCTGCGCTTACCAAACGTGGCGACCTGGGGAAAGCGCCGTCTCAAGGAGCTCGCCGAGCTGCGGCGTCCCGAACACTGGGGGCTCAGCCGCGATGACTTGGTCGTGCGCGCCATGCAGCCTGTCGTGGACAATTCGCACGTGCTCGTCGCCGGCGCATCCATCGAGACACCGGCGCTCTATCTCGCGGCCAATGGCTGCGACGTGACGGCGCTCGCCGATGCGGACGCCGTGCAGCGCGTGATGGACGCGGCGGCCGAGGCGGGGCTGGGCGAGCGAGTGCACGCGAGCGCGGCGGCGCTCGATTCTTTCACGCCGGACAACCCGCTCACCGCGGTGATCTACACACCCGCGGCTTTCACCGGACTGAGCGCTGCCGAGCGAGCGCGAGTCATTCTGGTGTTGCAGAGCGCGACCGCCGACGGAGGCGTCCACCTGGTGCAGACGATCGTTGCCGGCAAGCGGACCGCAGTTTCAATCGAGGAGCTCCGCCGACGCTATCGCGGCTGGGATGTGACGGTGTCCGATGAAGCGCCGAACAGCTTTCTTGCGCGCAAGGGGATGGCGTAGGGGCAGCTCTTACGACGAACCGCGTGCACCCACGTACCTCATGTACGTCGTATGACTCGGTACTGGGAATTTGCGCGTGCTATTGGGAGCTATAGACCCATCACTGACGCAGAAGGGTCATGGCTCACAGGGCGTTGACGCCGTCAGTAGTTGCCCGGGATCGTGTGCGTCGCACAGAGGGTCTAGCTGTAGCGAAACGACACACAAGACCGCGTCCAGTCGCGTATCGTTTCGACACAGAGTGAGCTCGCCTGCCTCGCCACAATCTCCATAACTCATTCAATAACAATAGCTTACAAATAGCTAGATTATTGGCATCGATGCTGCCTTAGTGGAGGTGCCCCCGACCGTTCCGAGGGCTATCTCTTATACGGCGTCGTTATCTATATGAAGCAGGAAACGCAGTCGCAGAATGAAGAGCCCGTTGGGATCGTGATCTCCCGCGGATGGGAGCCGGCGACGACGCCAAGATTCTCCGCTTACGAGTGGGCTCCCGGTCCGGAGGATGAGATCGATCAGGACGCGGTAGCCACCTGAACCATCGTTCCCAACGAGTGCCGAGCGCCGTGGATATCCGCGGCGCTTTTCATTTCGCTGGGCTCGGTACGCGCCTTGCCCCCGTGGCGGTCGTGCACAGACCCATGGAGTGGGAACACGAGCGCTCGCAGCTCCTCGGCAGACAGATCTCGGAGCTCGGTCTATCGATTCGCGGAACACGCGTCGAACAGCTCACGTCGCGGTTGCATGCGGAGTTCGCCGCGCGTGAGATCGCTTTTCGTCCGCCGATCTACCTCAGCGATGAGTGGGGATGTCCGGATGGTACGCCCATCATCGGCGTTCCCTTCTATCTCGCGGATGATCGGCTCGAGCGGATCGAAGCCGAGCAGGCGGGCTCGATCGAGAGCGACGATGAGGCGATGCGCTATCTCCGGCACGAGGCCGGGCACGCGGTGAACTACGCCTTTCGTCTGCACGAGCGCGACGATTTCGGGCCGCTCTTCGGCGACTACTCGCGCCCCTACCGCGAGCACTACGCCGCCGACCCGTTGTCTCGCGCGCACGTGCGGCACATCCTCGGCTGGTACGCGCAGAAGCATCCGGATGAAGATTTCGCCGAAACCTTCGCCGTGTGGCTCACGCCGGGCCTGGATTGGCGCACCGAGTACGCGGGATGGTCAGCGCTCGCGAAGCTCGAGTGGGTCGATGCGGTGATGCGCGACGTATCGACGCAGCTTCCGCCGATTCCCGAGCTCTCAGACGACGATGTGCCCGTCGAGGCGATGCACTGGACGGTTGCCGAGCATTACGCGGATCATGAGTTGCTCCCGCTTGGCGATGCGCGCCAGTTCGACAGCGATCTGCGTCGCATCTTCGCGCGCTCCGCGGACGCCCCAGCGGGCGAGCCGGCGGCGTCCTATCTCGCGCGGCATGAAGGCGAGCTCGTCGCGCGCGTCGCATACTGGGCGGGTGTCGGACCCTCGGCCGCGCGCGCGCTCCTGCGTGCGCTGCGCGAGCGATCGTCTGCGCTCGAGCTCCGGGTGACCGGGTTCGAGGCGACGACGTTGATCGAGCTCACCGCGTTCGGAACGGCGGTTCTCTTGCATTGGCGGTACACGCGCGTCGCCGACGCGCCGTCTCATTCAGCGGGCACATGAACGTCGCTCTCTTGCACGGCGCGGACGCAGCGGAGCCGCCGGAAGACCCGGTCCTCTCGCAGCTCGAGTCGGCGCTTCGCTCGCTGGGACATGAGCCGACGCGTGTCGCGGTCGCCGCCAACGTGGAGCCGGTGATCGCGGCGCTGCGCGCGGCGGATCCGGCGCTGGTGTTCAATCTCGCGGAGTCGTTCGATGGAAAAAGTGCGCTCGAGTCAAACGTGGCGGCGCTGCTCAATTTGATCGGGTTGCGCTACACCGGTTCGAGCCCGGCGGCTCTCCTGATGGCGGGCGACAAAAGCCTCACCAAGAAGGTGCTGAGCTTTCACAGGATTCTGACGCCGGAATTCGCGACACTCTATCGCGGCGCGCTGGATCACGCGGGGGATCTGAAGTTTCCCCTGATCGTGAAGCCGCCGCAGGAGGACGCATCGCTCGGCATCACGTCGAAGAGTGTCGTGCGCGACATTCGCGAGCTGCTCGGGACGATGGATGCGTTGCAGCGGGAATTTCAGTCGCCGGTGCTCGTCGAGGAGTTCGTGGAGGGCCGCGAATTCTATGTCGGCGTGCTCGGCAACGTGACGCCGGTGGCACTGCCGGTCGTCGAGCTCGACTTCAGTGCCTTTCCGCCGGACCGGCCGAAGGTTGCGAGCTGGGAGGCGAAGTGGGGCGAAGGAGGAACAGGCGGCGCCGGCGAGACGGGAGCAGAGTTCGCGGGAACGCGTTCCATTTTTCCGACGGACGTCCCCGCTGAGCTGCTCGAGCGGATGCAGACGGTGGCGGTGGAATCGTTCAACGCGCTCAGACTCCGCGATTACGGGCGGGTGGATCTGCGCGTGACGGCGGCGGCGGAGATCTACGTGATCGAGGTGAATCCGAATTGCTACCTCGAGCGAACGGGCGAGTTCTCACGCGCGGCGGCCGAGGCGGGCATCACGCATGATGCGCTGATCGCGCGGATCGTCGAGCTGGCGCAGGGGCGATATACGCGCTGACCCAACGAAAGAAGCCGGCGCCAAGGCGCCGGCTTCTCCGTTGTGCGATGTCCGAATGCTTACTTCCTGGACTTCTTCGCGGCCTTCTTCGCACCCTTCTTTGCGGCCTTCTTTGCGCCGCCCCTCTTCGCAGCTTTCTTGGCGCCACCCTTCTTGGCAGCCTTCTTCGCACCCTTCTTAGCAGCTTTCTTTGCGGCCATGGTAATCTCCAGTGAAGGAGTGAATCGCCCGATCGAACCCCCGGTGGTTCGTACGAGCCAATGGGTGGACGCCGAAGCGTCTTCCCCACCGCGGCACGATCTCATGGCGAGACCGTGACGTCATGCGGTGCCGATCTACATGGCGCCGCTCAAGCTGGTCAATCCGAAAATAGACGTATCGCTGAACCGCAAGTTCCTGACCGCGGCGTCAAGTGAGACCTGTGTGAACTGCTGGATGTGGGCGTCACCGTCGATCGGCGACGAGGCGGCCGAGTGAACGGCGGCGCGGGCGGCGGATGAAGCCGCGACGCGATCAGCGATCGCCGCGGCAGCTGCAGACGTTGTGTTGACGAACTCTCTGCGGGATGAACCCACGCAATACCTTGAGCACTTGTGCACGCGCGTCGGCAACGATCGGACGACGACGCATCAGTAACAATCAACTTGCGCGAATATATGAGCTCGTGGAATCACACGCAATAGTGAATCGCGCGTCTCATTGAGAAGGTGCATGGAATTTTCATTCCAATTTCGTCGCGCGCTGTGATGGTACTCACCAATCGTTCGCCGTGCGATGCCACGCGCACTTCCCTCGCTCCGAGTGACCAGCGAGTTTTCGGACACGTCGCGCGGCGCGCGCGATGGTTGGTGTCACTCCGAGAGTCGAGCGAGGCGCACGTGAGAGCGCTAGTGAAGGAGACGGCCGGTCCTGGATTCACGCTGCGCGATGTTCCGCGACCGGTGATTCGCGATGACGAAGTGCTGATCAAAGTCCGGCGCGCCGGCGTGTGCGGCACGGATGTGCACATCTACGACTGGGACGCGTGGGCGCAGGGGCGCTGCCGTCCTCCTTTCACCGTGGGACACGAATTCGCCGGCGATGTCGTGCAGGTCGGCAGCCTCGTCAACGACGTGCGCGAAGGGGACCGCGTCACGGCGGAGGGACACATCGTCTGCGGACGTTGCCACCTCTGCCGCACTGGAAATGCGCACGTCTGTCCGAACACGCGCATCATCGGCGTGGACCGCGACGGATGCTTTGCCGACTACATCGCGATGCCGGCGTCGAACGTGTGGCACCTGGACGATGCGGTCTCGTACGAGGTCGGCGGAATCCACGACCCGATGGGAAATGCCTTTCACACCGCGCTCGTCGGGACGGAGATATCGGGGAAGACGGTGCTCGTGACCGGATGCGGTCCGATCGGAATCTTCGCAGTGGGAATCTGCAAAGCGGCCGGCGCATCGCGCATCATCGCGAGCGACGTGAACCAGACTCGGCTCGAACTGGCGCGCGCGATGGGCGCGCACGATGCCGTCACCCCGCAGGACGCCGAGCAGGCGGTGAAGGCCGCGACGAACGGGCTCGGCGTTGACGTCGTGCTCGAGATGTCGGGCGTTCCGTCGGCGATCCATCAGGCGTTCGCGCTGGTGCGGGTCGGTGGACGCGTGCAGATGCTCGGCATTCCCGCCAAGCCCATGGAGGTGAACTTCGCGACGGAGATCATCTTCAAGGGCATCACGGTCTATGGTGTCGTCGGCCGGCGGATGTACGACACCTGGATTCAGATGACGCAGTTCCTCCGCTCGGGCCAGTTCGATCCAACGCCGGTGATCACGCACCGGTTCCCGTTGGAGCAGTTCGACGACGCCATCGCGGCCATCAAGGGCGGGGCGGCTGGCAAAGTGGTGTTCGAGATCTCGTAAAGACCCGACTGTCTGACGGTCTGACTGTCCGACCGTCCGACTCTCCTATCACTTCTCCCAATGTCCATCAACACAAGTTTTCAGGCCGGCTTGGAAGCCAAGCTCCAGCAGCTGCGCGAAGACCGCGTCTACAAGCAGCTCAACTATCTCCACTCGCCGCAGGCGGCACGTGTGCAAATGGAAGGACGGGGCGAGGTGCTCATTCTCTCCTCGAACAACTATCTCGGACTGTGCGCCGAACCGGCGGTGGTGAACGCGGGGATCGATGGGCTGCACCGGTTCGGAGCCGGAACGGGGAGCGTGCGCTTCATCTGCGGGACCTTCACGGTTCACCGGGCTCTGGAGGAAGCGCTCGCCCGATTCGTCGGAACGGAAGCGTCGATGTCCTACGTCTCGGCGTGGAACGCGAACGAAGGGCTCACGGCGACGGTGGTGGAGGAAGACGACTTTGTGTGCTCCGACGCGCTGAATCACGCGTCGATCATCGACTCGATCCGCCTCGCGAAGTCGATCACGAAGTGTCAGACCGCGGTCTACAAGCACGCCGACCTGGACGATCTGCGCGCGAAGCTCGCCGCAGCGAAAGGCGCGAGGCGGCGCATGGTGTGGAGCGACGGCATCTTCTCGATGGAAGGATCCATCGCGCCGTTGCCCGACCTGTTGCAGATCTGCCGCGACCACGACGCGATCCTGGTGATCGACGACTCGCATGCGACGGGAGTGCTCGGCAAGACCGGTCGTGGATCGGCGGAGCACTTCGGCGTGCTTGGCGAGGTGGACATCATCACATCGACGCTTGGCAAGGCACTCGGCGGCGCAGCCGGCGGATTCGTCGCCGGCTCAGCGGCGCTCTGTGACTACCTGACGCAGCGTTCCCGTCCGCAGCTTTTCTCCAACGCGCTGCCGCCGACCGTGGCGGCGAGCGCGCTGGCATCGGTCCAGTTCATCGAGCAGCATCCGGACCGGGTACAGACGCTCCGCGACAATGCGCGCTACTTCCGAGAGCAAATCATCGAAGCCGGGTTCAAGCCGCTCGCGGGCGAGACGCCGATCATACCGATCATCGTCGGCGAAACGTCGACCGCGATCCAGATGAGCGACATGCTGCTCGCCGACGGTGTGTTCGTCACCGGCTTCGGATTCCCGGTGGTGCCGCAGGGTCAGGCGCGCGTGCGGTGCCAGGTATCGGCGGCGCACACGAAGGATGATCTCGATGAGGCGATTCGAGCGATCGTCAAAGTCGGGAAGACGTTAAAGATCGTTTGATTTGATAATCGATGTCTCCCCATTCGTGACCGAACAGGCGCCGTCTTCGTCCCAGAATTGAGCCTGCCGCCACTGGCGGTTGCGGGCTGCACTCTCTTTTCTCGAGGTTTCCATTTATGCGACTCCTCCGTGTGTTGGCGGTAGCCACCGGCTTCGCCGCCGTGCTCTCCCAGTCGAGTGCGGCACAGGACGCGCGGCAGTTCAAGGATGCGTGGTTCTGGGGCGTCAAAGGTGGCGGACTGCTCTACTCCTCCGTGACGACGACAGGTGGCGGTGCGCCGCTCGTCGGAGCGGAGTGGCTCATCACCAGAACGAATGGTGGGCTCTACCTGAGCTTCGATCAGGCCTTCCTCACGACCACGGGCAGATTCACCGATCGCGACCCGGACAGCGTCAGCAGCTTCGTGCGGAACGTCACGCTGAAGAATCTGCGTCGATTCACGATGGCGGGCATGATCTTTCCGGCACAAACGCGCAACCTCCACCCCTACGCGGGTGCGGGACTGGCGTTCAACCAGATCGGCGGCGTGGATCCTTTGATCGCGCGGGACAGCATCATGGCCAAGAAGGCCACGTTCTCGCCGATCTTCATCGCCGGAATTCAGGCGCGCTTCAAGCCGATGTCGCTCTTCGTGCAGGGGACGGCCTCGCCAATTCAGAAGACCTTCTTCCTCTCGAACAGCACCAGCTCGCGGTCAGTCAATCTGTCCCTGGAGCTCGGTGCGAGATACAACGTGGGCAGTTCGATCGACCACGCGCGCTAAGTCATCTCGACGAGAAGTGACGAAGGGCCGCCCGTCAGTTCGGGCGGCCCTTCTTGTCGAAACGTCGGTTCTACTCGGGCTACGGTCGATACGGCACGCGCGCGAAATGCGACGGCGTCGCCGATACGTACGGATCGTCGCGCACGAAGAAGCGCAGTGGCCAGTCGGCGGCGCGAGTGATCCCGATGCGCGGAGTAATCACGACCTCGTCGTCGGGCACCGGCTCGCCGGCGCGAAGCACGATCCGGCCATCGCGCAGCGAGGTGCCATTCATCGCGCCCGTGATGCCCATGGCCAGACAGAGTTTGCCCGGACCATTCGTGAGATCGCGGTCGCGTCGTACGCGCGGGCGACGGCGACGCATCAGCTCGATGCCGTCTATCGGGTGAACGGCTCGTACCAGAACCGCAGCGCCGTGCCCGCGCTCGCGCGTGACGGCGTTGAAGCACCAGTACATGCCGTAGATGAAGTACACGTACGACAATCCCGGCGGCCCGAAGAGATGCGCGGTGCGCGGCGTGAGTCCGGCTGCCGCGTGACACGCTGGATCGTCAGGACCGATGTACGCCTCCGTCTCGACGATCCGAGCGCGGGCCACGCCGCCAGCCGTCGTGCACTGAAGGACAGCGCCGAGTAGCTCACGCGCGACCAGCTCGGTGGGTCGATCATAGAACCGAGCTGGAAGCGGCGGACCCAAACGAGAACGCCGCGCGGTGGGCGCGGCGTCTCGTGTCATGCGTCGTCGCGGGCCGCCGTCTTTTTGGCCCGTGGTTTCGTGGCTGCGGCCACTTTCTTCGTGGCAGGCGGAGGAGCTGTCTTGCCCTTCGCTTTCGCGACAGGTGACTTCGCGACGGGCGCCTTCTCAGCGCGTGCCTTCTCAGCGGGCGCCTTCTCAGCGGGCGTCTTCGCAACCGGAGCCTTCCCGGCGGGCGCCTTCGCTGCGGAGGCGCTCTTCTTTGCCGCAGTCTTGCGACCGCTGCTCTTCGCCGAAGGCGCGGACCTCGTCGGTGCCGCAGGTGCGGCGACGGCCGGTGCCGTTGCTGCTACAGGAGCCACCGCCGATGCGGGCACCGGCGGCGTTATGGTCGGCGTCGCAATGGCGGCGCTCGACGACGGTCCGACAACGCCGATGCTGAGAAAATCCGCCGGTGGCGCCCCAGGGCGACCGCCACGACCACGCGAGCTGACCCCGCCGCGCGGGCCCATTCCTCTGGGTGCAGGCGCCGTTGCGGTGGGAGCCGGCGCGTTGGTGATCGCCGACTTCGCCAATTGCTCTGCAACCGATTCGGCCTCCGACACGCGGGCGACTTCGAAGTCGTCGCCGCGACGACGGAGATCGATCACGTCGTTATCGTGCGCATCCTTGAGAATGCGCGGGAAGTTGCGATCGGCGAGGCTCTCGCTGTCACGGCCGAGCAGCTCGCGGGCTTTGGCGCGCACAACGCCGGCGCGAACCGCAACATCACCAGAGGTGAGCTCGGCAACCGTGCGACGAAGAAGATCAAACGCCTCGTCGCGTGTGAGTCGCTCACCGGTTGCACCGATCGGCTCAGCGGCTTCGGGACGCGCCGGTCGTTCTGGACGCGGCCCACGGGGCGGGCGCTCGGCACGAACGTGTGGCGCGGGCGTCGGTGCCACCGGTGCAGACGCCGGTGCACTCGGCGCCGCTGCTGCGTCCGGAGCTGCAGTAACCGCGTTGCTCGCGGCTGCGGCCTCGCCGTCGAGCGGAAGCTCGCCCGGCCGGTCCGTACGCGGACGATCGTCACGATCACGTCCACGGCCACGACGACCGCGACGGCCGCGACTGCCAGCCGACTTGTCGCCAGCGGCAATCGCTGGAGCTTCCGTGCGCGCCGCTTCGTCGGCCGCGGCATTCTCGGCCGCGCGTGCGTCGCCCTTCGCGCCGCTCGGCAGGCCGATCTCGAGCTGGCCATTCTCCAGCTTTGTGGCAGAGAGGAGACCGCGCTGCACTGCATCCTGCACGAAGCGCGAGAACTTCGCCATGCCGAGATCCTTCTCGTCGAACGAGTTGTCGATCTCCTGCATGACCTGTTTCAGGCGATCGGAGCGCATGACGTCGCCATTGTGCTTCATGCGGCTGACCGACTCGGTGACGAGCTCCCACGGATCCCACTTCTTCGCCGGCTCGTCGTCATTGTTCTTCACGAGGCCGGCGAGCGCATTGTAGCTGTAGTACTCGTCGCAGTTCATGACGAGCAGATCGCTCGACGACTCGCGAATGCCGACGCCGATGACGTACTTGCCGTACTCCTTGAGCTTGTTGACCAGACTCGCGAAGTCGCTGTCGCCGGAGAGTAGGATGTAGGTGCCGATCTCCGGGCGGGTGAAGACGAGCTCGATCGCGTCGACGGCGAGCCGGATGTCGGTCGCGTTCTTTTTCGACGACCCGTAGGCCGGCGCGAAGATCATGTCGATCGACGACTCGGCGAGCGGGACGATGTACTGGGGGTACCGGCGCCAGTCGGCGTAGGCGCGCTGGACGGCGACCTTGCCCTTGATGATCTCGGAGCCGAGCAGCGTGCGCAACTCCTTGCCGAGGTCGGAGCGAATCCCCATCGTGACGTTGTCGAAGTCGATGAGGAGGGCGGCGTTCGGCGCGTGCATCTGGGGCGCGTAGTTGGCCGAGCTGGCGCGTGGCGCGCTGAGCGCCTGGGGTCCGCGGTGGATGAGCGCGGCAGCGGAGTGCGGCGGCGCGTTCCGCGAGGAGCGTGGATTCATTCTATCCCTTGCGTCCTGTGACGCATGGCGTGTGAGCGGGCGTGCTCTCCATTCGTTCGCAGCCCGTGCTCGCATCGCGTCGTGCGCCCGAACAACATCGGTCGGCGCCGGCGGTCGCGTGGAGCGGTTATTCGCGGTGCGCACGTACACCGGCTCGCCCCACTGCGCGGAGGCGCAGTCTTCCAGGGCGGCACCGATCACGCCGTCACCGTCAGTGACTGGTCATCCCTGGCGCCGCGGGCTTACGAGCTCGCGCCTCCCTGAATGGCCAGCTATCAATCTACGGTGGGCTTGGACAATGCGTAAGGCGCAGCGGGCTCTTCGCTGGGCGGCGCCCATGGCCTTGAGCAGCACGCGTTTGGGGCGTCGGCTGGCGGCGGTGCGAATGGAGGTGCCGCAGGGTGGTTGGTCTCCGGGGCTATCTGTATGTTATCGAGAAGCATCTCTCTCGCGCGTTCGTACGGAGCACTCGTGAAGCAGGTCGGTTTTCGCGCCCGTCTTTTTCTCATCCTTCTTGGCTTCGCGCTCATTCCGACGATCGTGCTTTCGGCGGCGTGGGAGCTCACGGTGGTGCGCGCATTGCCGCTTCTCGGAACCATTCCGGCGATGGAAAAGATCGCGGAAACTGGGGCGCGGGCGCTGAAGGCCGGACGCAGCGCGTCGCTGGATGCGGCACAACGCCGTGCGCTCGACGAACATCAGCGCACGCTGGAAGATGGTCTGCTGCACGCGCGTCAGATGGAGTTCCTCATGACGCGGAAGGCCCCGGTCGTGGCCGGTGGCGTCGCGCTGCTGGCGTGCGTGCTGTTCACGCTCGTGGCGTCGCGGGTGGCCGACCATCTCAGCCGGAATCTCAGTCGCCCCCTGAGCGAGTTGGTTGGATGGACGGCGACGATCGAACGCGGAGAGCCGCTGCCAGACGGCCCTCCGCGCAAGGGTGCGCCGGAGTTCGTGGTGCTGCGCAACCGGATGCGCGAGATGTCGACCGAGCTCCGGCTCGGACGGGTGCGTGCGCTGGAGGCGGAGCGCGCAACCGCGTTGCGCGAATCGGCGCGGCAGGTGGCGCACGAGCTGAAGAATCCCCTCACGCCGATTCGCTTCGCGATCGCGAGACTGCGGCGCGAGGCACCCGAGTCGCTCGGCGAGACGATCGACGTGCTGGAAGCGGAGTCGAGAAGGCTGGAAGAGATGGCACGGAGCTTCGCGCAGTTCGGTCGTCTGCCCGACGGTCCGCGCGCACCGGTCGATCTTGGCGAGTTGGCGCGAAGTGTGGCACGCAGCGCCGTGCCTGCCGAGCGTCCGCTTATCGTTGACGTGGCGGACGACGTCCCTATGGTGCCCGGACATGTGGACGCGCTCGGTCGTGCGTTGACGAACGTGCTGTTGAATGCGGTGGAGGCGAGCTCGCCCGATTCACCGATCGGGCTCCACGTTCAGCGTACGAATCGCAATGGCCGGCCGATGGTCGAAGTGACGGTGCACGATAGTGGCGCCGGAATTCCGGCGTCGCGACTGGAAAGAATCTGGGAGCCATACGTGACACACAAGGCGGGTGGAACGGGATTGGGCCTGGCGATCGTGCGACAGACGCTGCTCGCGCACGATGGCGCGGTGGAAGTGGAGAGCGCGCCAGGCCAGGGAACGACGATGCGGCTTCTTCTTCCGGCGGATTCGCCGGTGCTTGACTAGGTAGGCGATCCATGTCGAGCGTTCTGATCGTCGACGACGAGCCCAATATCCGTCGCATGGTGGGCGCGCTGCTCGCCAGCGAAGGCTACGAAGTGCGCGACGCCGCCGAGGGCGCGGCCGGGCTTGCGCGCGCGGCGGAAAGCGCGCCCGACGTCGTGCTACTCGATCTGATGATTCCCGGCGAGCTCGATGGACTGGCGACGCTCGCGCGGCTGCGCGAGTCGGCACCCGATGTGCCGGTGATCATGATGAGCGGAAAGGCGGGGTTGAGCGACGCGGTCAAGGCGACGAAGCTCGGCGCCTTCAACTTCCTCGAGAAGCCACTCTCTCCCGAAGGCGTGCTGCTCGCGCTCGCGTCCGCGCTCGAGCTGCGGCGCGTGCGCCGCGAGGCACGCGCGCTACGCGAGGATCTCGGGCTAGCCGGAGAGATGATCGGCGGCAGCCCGGCGATGGCGCGCGTGCGGGAGATGATCGCGCGGATCGCACCGACCGATGCGCGTGTGCTCGTCACCGGCGAATCGGGCACGGGCAAGGAGCTCGTCGCCGCGGCGATTCACTTCGGCAGTGCCCGGCGCGAGCGGCCCTTCGTGCGCGTGAATTGCGCGGCGATTCCGCGCGATCTCGTGGAGAGCGAGATGTTCGGGCACGAGAAGGGCGCGTTCACCGGCGCGACAGATCGCCGCATCGGCCGCTTCGAGCTCGCACACACGGGGACGCTCTTTCTCGATGAGGTTGGCGACCTCGGGCTCGAGGCGCAGTCCAAGCTGCTGCGCGCGATCGAGGCGCGCGAGATCGAGCGGGTGGGCGGAGGCAAGGCGATACGCGTCGACGTGCGCATCGTGAGCGCGACGAACCGCGATCTCGCGCGCGCCGTGGCCGATGGCACATTTCGCGAGGATCTATTTTTCCGTCTGAATGTCATCCCGATTGACGTGCCGCCGCTGCACGAGCGGCCGGACGACATTCCCGCGCTCGTCGCACACTTCTCGGCGATGCATCATGCGCGCACGGGCCGGCGCGCACCGAACTGGACCGCCGCCGCGCTCGCGATTCTCGCTGGCCATCGCTGGCCTGGAAACATTCGCGAGCTCGCGAACATCGTGGAGCGGCTGGCGATTCTGCATGCTGGCGGCGACGTGGACGAGCGCCACGTGCTCGCGGTGCTGCCGGTCGCCGGCAGCGCGCGCCGCGTGGAGGAGCCGCTGCCCGACCCGACGGCACTCGACCAATCGCTGAGCGACACGCTCGACGCACACGAGCGGATTCTGATCGTGCGCGCCTTGTCGGCTGCCGCGGGAAACGTGGCCGAGGCGTCGCGGCGATTGAAGACGGATCGAGCGAACCTGTACAGGCGAATGCGGCGACTGGGCATCCCGGTAGGTGATGAATGAACAGCACTCCGTCACGGGTGGTCGCGCATGCGATGCGCTTTTTGGCGGCGCTGAGCCTCGTCGCGTCATGCTCCACGCTCGCCGGAGCGCAGCAACGCGACAGCGTACCCGATCGCAACACGCTACCGCGCGACGTCGCGCGCGAGGTGGTAGCGCTGTTCAACGCGGCCGTCGCGCTGCGGGCGACCGATGCGCTCGAGATCGAGAGCGGGCGCACGGTGACGGGGGATGTCGCCGTGCTGAATGGTCCCGTGACCATTGCCGGCCATGTCACGGGACGCGTGCTGGCGATCAACGCCGACGTCCTGCTGCGCAAAGGCGCGCGCATCGACGGCGATCTGCTCGTCGTCGGCGGCGAGGTGGATGGCGCGGAGGGCGCGTCGATCGGTGGAGAGATTCGCGTCTATCATCCGCCCCTCCGCTACACGCAGGAAGGCGATCAGCTCGTTGCGCAGCTCGAAGGTGCCACCGATGACCAGTGGTGGCACCGATTCGAGCGTCGCGGGCGTCGCAACTTCAACCGCCTCGACGTCGCGATCGCCGGCGTCTACAATCGCGTCGAAGGATTCCCCGTGCGCGTCGGACCGGTGCTGTATCGCGATCAGGGCTGGGGCCATCTGCGGCTCGACGCGACCGTAATCCTTCGCACGGCGAGCAGCTTTTCCGGGTCTGCGCCGGATGTCGGGCACGATGTGCACGGAGAGATTCGCGTTGGACGACAGTATGGGGCCACGCTGGGCGGCCGGCTGTTCGATATCGTGGATGGCGTGGAGCAGTGGCAGCTCAGCGACCTCGAAGTGGGGCTTGCCTCTTTTCTCTTTCATCGCGACTACCGCGACTACTACGGACGGCATGGCGGCCAGTTGCATGCCGCGCTGCGTGCGACCGACAACGCTGACCTCACCCTGAGCTACGGCGACGAGCGCTGGAGCTCGCGCGATGCGCACGATCCGTTCACGCTCTTCAAGAACGATCTGCCGTGGCGCATCAACCCGCAGGTGGACGAGGGTCGCTTTCACGTCGCGAACCTGACGCTGCGCATCGATACGAGAAACGACGATTTCAATCCGTGGGCCGGTTGGTATCTGCTCGCCGACTACGAGCGCGGTACCGGCCTGATCGACGCGCTTGCGCCGACTTCGGCGGGAGTGCGCTCTTGGTCGTCGGGGCCGACGCGCTACCAGCGTGGATTCATGGATCTGCGGCGCTACAATCGGCTTGCGCCAACCTCCGCCCTGAATCTGCGACTCGTGCTCGGCGGATGGCTGAGCGGAGACGCGCTTCCCTTGCAGCGCCGGCTCTCCATCGACGGACCGGGAACGGTTCCGGGCTTCGACTTTCGCGTCATCGGTGGGACCGATGTGGGCACGTGCGCGACCGGCATCCCTCTGCCGGCACGTCCGGCGCAGTGCGATCGGATCTCGCTGGCGCAGCTCGAGTATCGCAGCGACATCCGGCTTTCGTTCAGCGATGGCGACGCTCGCTCGCGCCGCACGCGTTTCCGCGCCGACGGCGCGTGGGTGTTTTTCGCTGACGCTGGCCGCGGATGGTTGGTGAATGCACCGGGAAGCCCGCTAAACTACAGGCGGAGTGAACTGCCTCCGCTGTCGTCGTATCGCACCGACATCGGCGGCGGGCTCGACTTCGATCAATTCGGGATCTATCTGGCGAAAGCTCTCTCGGCGCCGAAGGAGCCGCTCAACATTTTTCTTCGCGTTCGGCACCGCTTCTAACCGATGACGCTGCCCGGACGCGCGCTCGCGCTCCTGCTCGGCCTGTCGTTCCTCGTCGCGTCACCGCTCGCGGCGCAGCGACGCCCGACGCTCGGGATCGCCCCTCCAGCCAGCGGGGGGATTGGCGCGACCGTGAGCGCGACGAACCTGTTCGCCGAGCCGAACATTCGCGATCTCGTGCGCAGCGGATTTCCGGCGTCGCTGCACTTTCGACTCGAACTCTGGCGCGCCGGCGGGTTGTTCGACGATCTCGAAGGACGATTCGATTGGGATCTGATCGTCCAGTACGATCCGACGGCGCAGCGCTATCGCGTGGTGCGGCGCCAGGCAGGACAGCACGAGGATCTCGGAAGCTTCGCAACGCTCGCGACGGCGCAGACCGTGCTCGAGCGTCCGTCGCGCACGACGCTCAACCCGGAACGGGATGGCGTGCGGTACTACTACACGATCGCGATGGATATCGAGGCGTTGTCGGTCAGCGATCTGGACCAGCTCGAGCGATGGCTGCGCGGAGCAAAAAGCGGAACGGCGGCGTCAGCAGTGGGGAATGGATTGCGAACGCTGATGCTCAGGATGTTGGGGGGGGAGAGACATCATTACACGGCAAGGAGCGGGGTATTCATCGCCGAGAAATAGTCGCGTTGACGTTGAGAGTGATGAGTGGGAGAGTTCTCGAGCAGTTGATAGTTGAAGTTTTCGAGTTGTGAGCCTCTCGCAGATCCCAATGGAGTAACGGCATCCCTGCGCTGAGCACGTTCGATACGACACAGCGAGTCCGACGATATGGTCAGGTCCGCCGTTCCGTTTCCTACGGCCAAATCAGAATGTGCCGAGCCGAGAGTTACGGCGAAGTCGGGGGGTGTCGTCAGTTCCGCCGTTCGTTTCCCAATGGCCCCGTCAGAGAGTGTTGTTACACCACAGCGATCTGCGACCATCGCATAACTGAAGAACTTCAACTAAAAACTGCCGGAAAACTCTCCCACTGTTCACTGTTCAGTGGTACTCCAAGAGAAAGGCAGCTACTCTGCTGCCTCAGCAATCGTCACATTGTGGTACGCCTGTCCGAGCGCGAGCGGATGCACTCGATGCTCCAGCGCCTCGAGTTGATGCAGAATCGCGTCGCCGTAGAAGGTCTTGATGTATTTCGCCTGCGTTTGCGTCAGCCGGCGAATCGCCCACGAGAGATGCACGAAGTGCGGCTCGACTGGATGCGTGAGCGGATGCATCCCGATCTCGTGCGGCAGCCGGTTGCCCTTGCGCGTGTTGCAGGGAGAACAGGCAGTGACGACGTTGCCCCAATCGTTCTTTCCGCCGCGAGAGATCGGTATCACGTGATCGCGCGTCAGTGCCTCACGAGGACGAAGCTCCACCGCCGCGCGACCACAGTACTGGCAGCAGTAATGGTCGCGCGCGAAAAGGAATGTATTCGTCACTTGCCGCCGAAAGCGTCGCGGCACATGGATGAACTTCATGAGCCGAATGACGGCAGGACGGGGCATCGTCAGACGCTCGGAACGGACGACGCGGTCCATGTCGGCCTCGACGATCTCCGCCTTCCCATCGATCACGAGCCGGAGCGCCCGACGCATGGGGACCATGGTCAGGGGCTCGAACGACGCGTTCAGTGCCAGACATCCGACGATCAATCGTCCCTCCGGCGCGATCTAACCTTTTGAAGCTATGGTCGTGACGGAGCGCGAACAAGAGACCGCTTCAGCCGGCGAGCCACCTCTGAAGCAGATCGGCGCTCGCCTGCACACGGCGCGGCAGCTCCGCATCCGCATCGACGAGGTGGCCATCGCGTACTCGCACCCGCCCCGCGACGGCGACGAAGGTGGCCGGCAGCCCGGCCAGGGAATAGACCGCCGCGGCAATGGGATCATGGATCGGAACGCGATGCGCGGGAATCGGAAAGGCCGCCATATCCGCGGCTTTTCCCACCTCGAGCGTGCCGATTTCACCGGCGAGCCCGAGCGCCCGCGCGCCCCCGAGCGTCGCGAGTTCGAGCGCGTGCTCGGCCGCGAGCGCGTCGTGCCGCCCTTCGCGCGCCGTTGCAAAGAGCGTCGCGAGACGAGCTTCATCGAGCAGGTCCATGCGGTCGTTGCTCGCGACCGAGTCGGTGCCAACTCCGACGCGAACCCCTGCGGCGACGAGTGCCGCGAGTGGAGCGATGCCATGGCCGAGCTTCGCGTTCGACGCCGGACAGTGAGCCACTGAGCAGTCATGCCGCGCGATCGCGCCGATGTCATCCGCGTCCACGCGGACGCAGTGAATAAGGAGCGCTCGTGCGTTCAGTACGCCCAGTGACTCGAGGAGAGCGATTGGACTGCGCGCGCGCCGCGAGACATCGATGCCGCGAGCCCGCAATGCCTCGGCGAACTCACCACGTCCCTGCTCCACCAACTGGCTCTCGGCCTCGCTCTCGGCGATGTGCACGGCGAGTGGCAGTTCTCGCTGACGAGCGAGGGACGCGGTGGCGCGGAAGAGCGCGTCGGACACGGTGTAGGGCGCGTGTGGTGAGACGCCGACGCCGACCAACGACGTGGCGCGTTCCTGCATCTCGGCGACCTTTGCGCCGAGCGCGGCGACGGCCTCGTCACATTGGGCGGGGTCGGGACCGAACACTTCGCGGTAACAGATGCCTCGCGCGCCGCGCTCGAGCATCGCGTCGAAGGCCGCGCCGGTGTCCCCGGTGTCGGCGAAGGTCGTGATTCCATACTGCAGCCCTTCATCCACCCCGAGCCGCGCTGCATCGAGCAGCATCTCGGGAGTGAGCACGGCGCGCCGGGCCGAGGTCAGCCGGACGATCCATTCGCGAAAGCCGAGTCCGTCGAGAAAACCGCGCATCGCGGTGAGCTCGAGGTGACAGTGTGCATTCACGAGGCCTGGCAGGAGCATCACGTCGCCGAGGTCAATATCATCACCGCCCGATGGGGCGTCTTTCCGCGGCCCGACGTAGACGATGCGCCCCTCCTGCTCCACCACCGTACCGTTGCGCAGTGGCGGCGATGCAATGGGGAGCACCCAGCTCGCGTGATAACGCGTCATGCCGCGAATGCGCCGGTGCGCGATCCATGACGCGCGGGTTCGTACAACGCCTCATCCGCCACACCGGCTGCTCGCGCGAGAGCGAGGGGCGCGACGATGTTCGCGACCTGGTCGCGTGCATGTCCGTCGGAGCCGAGCGAGAGACGAACCCCAGCGTCGGCAGCACGACGGACGAGACGCTCGTGCGGCGGATACCGCGCAGAGATCTCGAATGCCTGTCCGCCGGCGAGGAGCGCCTGCACCGAGCGCTCCTCGTGCGCCTCGGTCCAAAGGTCATGCGGATGAATCGTGCGCATCGGCGGCGGCATCAGCGTGGGATGCGCCAGAATGTCAACGGGCATCTCGCGGGCGAGCGTCTCGAGCGAGGTCACGTGCGCTTCGATGTAGACATCGGGGGTGAGTTCGGCGGGCAGCGACTGCGAGAATACCCGGAAGTACGAACCGTTCTTCAGCCGGATGGAATGCAGCGAGCCGACGCGATGGGTGAACCGGCGAACGATCTCCGCGGGCAGCTCTCGCCAGAGCGCATCGTGCCAGCAGAACTCTCCGCCGCGGAGCACGTCATACTGCTCCAGGTCGTCGAGATAGGCTTCGACCGCGGCGACGGAGCTCACGGTCGTCGGCGCATCGCGCGAGATGTGATCGCTCACGGTGACGCGAACGCCGAGCGCCGCGCCGCGTGCGACCACCTCGGCCACGCTCATCGACCCGTCGGAGTGCGTCGAGTGAGCGTGACAGTCGGTGGGCAGCCAGGTCATTGACGCGGTGGGATATTGAATGGGTTGGTCGTGCCGCGCGGAGCACGCGTCATATCGGGGCGCGGGCGAGAGGTGTCGCTCGGCAAACGCAGGGAGTCGCCGATCGAGTTGCGCGTCGGAATCGAGGCTCGCGGCACTGGCGTCGAACCGGGCGTGATCATCGCTCCCGGCGTTACGCGAGACGGACGCGAGAACACCGTCGAGTCGGACATCCGCGGGCGAGTCGCGTCCGGGAACGGCGTCGCCCCAGGCGCCCGGCGCGGCGGCGGTGATCCGACCGGCGGAAATCCGAACGACGTATCGATTCGGGCGCCGGTCGTGTCGGGAGGCGCGCCGTAGCCGGTAGGAACGCACGTCTGCGTGGGATCGGTTCCCGCGATGAAGTACTCACTGACGCTGCCCGAGCATCCTGCACCGGCCAACAGGCCGGTGGCCGGATCGATGTCGCGAACGACGATGCCTTCCGGCCGCGGCCAGTCCGGCGGAGCAGGCTTGCGGCGGTAGACCTCGCGCATGAACGCGGTCCATGCGGGAGCGGCGAGCGCGCCTCCCTGCGCATTGCCCTTGATCTTCGCGGGCTTGTCGAGCCCCATCCACACGCCGGCGACGAGATCGGAGGTGTAACCGATGAACCAGACGTCGGCGCCGTCATTCGTCGTTCCCGTCTTTCCACCGGCGGGATAGCTGAACTGGCTCCCGACGGAGGCGGCGGCGGTCCCCCTGCGCACGACGTCCTTCATCATGCTGACCATCAGCCACGCCTCTTCCGGCGACATCACGGGCGCACGGTTCGCTGCCGGCTCCCAGAGGATATCGCCTTTCGCGTTCTCGACGCGAACGATGGGAATCGGACTGGCGCGAGTACCCAGCGTCGCGAATGCAGAGTATGCCGCGATCATCTCGATCGGGTACACGTCCGCGGCACCGATGTTGATCGACGGATAGGGCGGGATGGGAGTCGTGATGCCGAACTTGCGCGCCATGTCGATGACGCTCTGCGTGCCGAGTTCCATGCCGACCTTGATCGCGATGATGTTGCGGGATTGATAGAGTCCGCGACGCATCGGCATCGGACCTTCGAACTTTCCGTCGTAGTTCTGCGGCGTCCAGTTGGATCCATTGCCCTGCGGCACCGTGACCGGAGAATCGTCGACGATGTAGGAGGGGGGACGTCCATTCTGAATCGCGTCAGCGTAGACGACGGGCTTGAAGGTGGAGCCAGGCTGACGCAGTGCCTGCGTGGCGCGATTGAACTTGGAGTCGTCGAAATCCCGTCCGCCGACGAGCGCGCGAATTGCGCCGGTACGCGGATCCATCGCGATGAACGCACCCTGGAGATAGGGCGAGTTCGCCGCTGCGGCCTCGCCCACACGCTCCGAGGCCCGCGAGAGATACGACTCGAACGACGGATGGCTGTAGGCGCCGTAGCTGCCCGACTCGATTCGCTTCAGCTGATTCTCGAGCGCACGCTCGGCCGCGGACTGGAGATCGACGTCGAGCGTGGTGAAGACCTTGAGTCCCTGCTCGTAGAGCCGTTGCCCGAACTGATTCTCGAGCTGCTGGCGCACCAGCTCGACGAAGTAGGGCGCGACGTCTCCCGCTTCGGACTTGCGTGCGAGCTGAAGCGGATACGCGCTTGCCAGGCTCGCGTCGGCGTCGCTGATTCCGCCCTCGGAGCGCATGATCTCGATGACCGTGTTGCGCCGCTGAATCGCGCGCTCGGGAAAGCGCCGCGGGTTGTACCGCTCGGGCGCTTTCGGCAACCCGGCCAGCGTCGCGGCTTCCGCCAGATTGAGGTCCTTCGCCGATTTGCCGAAATACCGCTGCGCCGCCGTCTCGACCCCGAACGAGCCGTTGCCGAGCGAGATCTGATTCAGGTAGAGCTCGAGGATCTTGTCCTTCGAGTACTTCGCTTCGATGGCGCGGGCAACCTTCGCCTCCTTCAGCTTTCGCACGAGCGACTTCTCTCGCGAGAGACGCTCCGGAAAGATATTGCGCGCGAGCTGCATGGTGATCGTCGAGAAGCCCTCGGCGAAGCTGCGCTTCTTGAGGTCGGCGTAGATCGCGCCCGGGATGCGTATGAAGTCCACGCCTTTGTGGCTGTAGAAACGCTTGTCCTCGGTGAGAACGAACGCATTCCGAAGCAGAGGCGGGATCTGATCGATCTTGAGGAGCGTGCGGCGCTCGAGGCCGAGCTCGGCGATGAATCGGCCGTCCGCGGCGTACAGCTTCGAGGTCTGTCGCGGTTGGTACTCGTCGAGGACTTCGACCGACGGGCAGGCGCCCGCCCGACACACGAGGGCCCAGCTCGCGTAGCCGAACCCGATGACGAACGCGGTGCCGAAGACGAGACCAACGCCGAGTCCGCGCGAGAGCTTGGGATGCCGGCGGCGAAAATTCTTCGAGAACGGGAGGTCCATCGACCGTCGAAAGAGAGCGGAGGACCAGGTGACGGACGCCACGCCGGACCGAACTCGGGAAGGTTAACGCGCGGCGGCGGCTCGCACCAAGGCGCCAGCCTGACAATCCCCTCTCCCTTGTCTATTTTTGTGCCATGCGGACGACAGGCGTGCTCGAGGAGCTCGAGTGGAGAGGGCTGGTCTATCAGTACACCGAAGGGGTCCCCGAGGCGCTCGCCAAGGGCGCTGCATCGGCGTACATCGGATTCGACCCCACCGGGAGCAGCCTGCACGTTGGGAGCCTGCTCGTCATCATGGTCCTCGTGCACCTGCAGCGGCACGGCCATAAGCCGGTGGCGCTCGTGGGTGGTGGAACGGGGTTGATCGGCGACCCGAGCGGCAAAACCGTCGAGCGCCAGCTTCTCACCCCTGAACAGGTGGCGGCGAACTCGGCCGCGATTCGGGCGCAGCTCGAGCGGTTTCTCGACTTCACAGGCCCGAGCGCCGCGCGCATGCGCGACAATGCGGTGTGGCTCACGCCGCTGACGATGGTGGAGTTCCTGCGCGACACGGGAAAGCACTTCACCGTGAACTACATGCTCCAGAAGGATTCGGTGCGGTCCCGCATGGACGCCGGGATCTCGTTCACCGAGTTCGCGTACATGCTGCTCCAGTCCTACGACTTTCTCGAGCTCCGCCGCCGCGACGGCGTCACGCTGCAGCTCGGTGGCAGCGACCAGTGGGGGAACATCACCGCCGGCATCGAGCTGATTCGCCGCGTCGATGGCGCGGAAGCGCACGGTCTCACCGTGCCGCTCGTGACGAGTTCCTCGGGGGCCAAGTTCGGCAAGACCGAAGCGGGCGCCGTGTGGCTCGACGCGGAGCGGACGTCGCCGTACGCGTTCTATCAGTTCTGGCTCGGCACCGAAGATCGCGACGTGGGGCGCTACCTGCGGTTCTTCACGCTGCTCGACCGCGCGGAGATCGAGGCGCTCGATGCCGCTGCCGCGTCCTCGCCCGAGCAGCGCGCCGCGCAGCGCGCGCTCGCGCGCGACGTGACTCGCCGCGTGCATGGCGACGCCGCACTGCAAGCCGCCGAGCAGGTGTCGTCGTTCTTTTTTGGCGGACTCGATCCGCGCGAGCTCACGGACGATGCGTTTGCGATCCTTCGCGCCGAGGCGCCCTTCAGCGAGGTGGAGGCCCGATCACTCGCGAGTGAGAGTGACGCGTCACGCTATGACGTGCTGAAACTGCTGACGGTGTCGGGATTGGCCGCATCGAACAGCGCGGCGAAGCGGCTGCTCGAACAGGGCGCAGTTTCGGTGAACAAGCGCAAGATCGCTATGCCTGATCGACACGTGTCGGCGAGTGAAGCGCTTCTCCGAGGCGGGCACGTGGTGATCGGCAAAGGAAAGCGGGACTTCGCGCTCCTGCGAGTGCGCGCCTGACAGCCGCCATCGCTTTCGCGAAAGGGTGCGCGATCAACCTATCCGTGCGCTGACACACTCATCCGCGAAGCGCATCCAACGCCCGCGAGAGATCGTCGTCATTTGTGTAGCAGTGTGGCGCAAGCCGAATGGTCCCTTCGCGCACCGAATGAATCACATCTGCGGCATCGAGCCGCGCGCTTGCGGACTTCGCGTCCCCGGGGCGGACCGAGGCGATGCCGCCATGAAATCCATGCGGCGTCACGAGTGGAATTCCCAGCGCCAGCGCACCATCGAGCAGACAATGCGCAGATGCGTGGATGTGCGAGGACACCGCGGCGGCGCCGAGCTCGCGCAACAGCTCCAGGCTCTCCGCCATGCCGGCGAAGTCCTGATACGGAAGCGTCACTTGCTCGAACCGGCGCGCATCGTCGCGCCAGGTGAGATCGTAGTTCGCCAGACGTGAAAAGTCGTCGGAGTCACGCACGCCCATCCAGCTGACCGGCTGCGGCGTGACCGACTCCAACACCGCTCGACGCACGTATGTGAAGCCCGTGCCCCAGGGCGAGAGAAGCCATTTCTGTCCGCCGCACGCGAGCAGGTCCACCGGCGTCCTCTTCACGTCGAGCGTCAACGCGCCGAGCCCTTGAATCGCGTCCACGACGAAATAGACGTCGCGGGCGCGGCAAGCGGCGCCGAGCCGGTCGATATCCGCTCGCGCTCCGGAGGAAAAACCGACCCACGACACCGACAGCGCGCGAACGCCGGGACGCTCGAGCGCCGCGAGCAAAGCGGCCTCGTCGAGCACACCATCGCGAAGCGGCACGACGTGCACGCCGTATCCGCGAGACTGCGCCGCGGCGAGCCATGGATACATGTTCGCCGGGAACTCACCATCGGGCACCACTACCTCATCGCCCGGGCCGAGTGGAAGACCCCATGCGGCGAGATTGATTCCCGCACCGGTATTGGTCGCGAGGGCAATCTCGGCCGCGCTCGCGCCGATCAATTCTGCCAGGAGCGCGCGGCATCGGTCGAGCGTCCCGAACTGATCGTCGAACCCCACGAGGTGAGGCGTTGCGCGCCGCCGGGTGAAATCCATCTGCGCCTCGATCGACCGCCGCGGCGATGGCCCGGTGCTCGCGGCGTTCAGATAGATGGTATTGCCAGCGTCCATCCACGCGAACTCATCGCGCCTGAGCCGTTCGGTATCTATTGTCATTTCGTGATTCGAAAGCGTTTGCGGGGACGTTGAAGGCGTTGATCGGAGGAAGGGCGAATCAGGCGAATCTTCACGGATCTACGCGAATCTTTCACACTCTTCTTGTTGTTGATCAGCGAAGATTCGCGTGGATTCGCTTGATTCGTGCTGGACAACGAACGACGCTGTAGCCTTCCCCGAAACCGCTCACGTCCGCGCCGACGGCGGTGCTTCGATCGCGCCACTCTTCGCGGCGTGACGCGGATCGAGCGCGTCGCGCAATGCGTCGCCGAGCAGGTTGAAGCCGAGCACCGCGGCGCCGATCGCGAGCCCCGGTGCAACCGACGTCCATGGTGCGTTCCGCAACTGATTCAGATCGCGACCGTCGGCGATCATCGACCCCCAGCTCGGGGTTGGCGGCTGCACGCCAAGCCCGAGGAATGACAGCGCCGACTCGGCCATGATCGCCGCCGCAACACCGAGCGTCACGGCAATGAGCACCGGCGCAACGACGCTGGGGAGCACGTGCTGCAGCACGACGCGAGTGTCGCGCGCGCCGAGCGCCCTGGACGCCTGCACGAACTCGAGCTGGCGCACGACGAGCACTTGGCCTCGAACGAGGCGCGCCATCCCCGCCCATCCCACGATGCCGATCGTGAGGAAAACGACGCCGAGCGAGGGCTGCAGTGCAGCCGCCATGGCGATGAGTAGAAGAAGCGTCGGAAACGCGAGCGTCACATCGGCGAGACGCATCACGATCTCGTCGATCCATCCGCCGTAGTAGCCGGCCACCAAACCCATCGTCAGTCCGATGAGCAGGGCGATCGCCTGCGACACGATCCCCGCCGTGAGCGAGACGCGCGCTCCATACACCAGACGCGCCCAGACATCGCGACCCTGAATGTCGGTGCCGAGCCAGTGCGCCGTCGACGGGCCTTGAAGCTGATTGACGAGATCGATGCGTAGCGGATCATGATGCGACACGAGCGGCGCGAGCACCGCCAATAGCACGATGAGCACGATGACGCTCACGCCGAACCAGGCGCGGCCATCGCCACGAAGCGCCCGTGACGCTCGCTCGTTCATGAAGGATCTCCCAACTCGGGTGGCGTTCCAGGCCGCTGATGCTTCCAGCGACGATGCTGCCAGAAATACTGCTCGGGATATCGGCGCACCCACCGTTCGAGCGTGTTGGTATACGAGGCAACGATGGCGTCCACATCGGCCTCACGGTCGCCGGTCCGCGTCACCGGTATGTCCTCGAAGTGCATTGCGTATTGACCATTGGCCTGCCGAATCGCAGCGGCGAATATCAGCGGTGCGTCAAGGCGAAGTGCGAACACTGCAGGACCGCGCGGCGTCTTGGCCCATCGCCCAAAGAATGGAACCCAGGTGGACGCAAGTCCAACGGCGCCCTGGTCGAAGAGGAAGCCAGCCACTCCCCCCTCGCGCACGATGCGGGGAACCCGGCGAACGGCCTCGGAATCATGGATGACCGTCATGCCGAGCTGGCGGCGCGTTTCCGTGAGATAGCGATCGAAGAGCGGATTCTGCATCCCTCGGGCAACCACGTTGATCCCGCGGCCGCGCGTGGCAATGAACGAGCCGCCAAGCTCCCAGTTGCCGAGATGGCCAGAGACGATCATCGCGCCTCGGCCAGCAGAGACGGCGCGCTCGAATACGTCCAAGCCCTCCACGCGGTCGAAGAGTCCGAGCAATATGTCGCGCGGGTAGGACGGCAGGAGCGCTGCTTCGATGCTCGTTCGTCCAAGGTGGCCATACGACTCGCGGGCGATTCGCAATACTTCTGGTTCGGCGAGACCGGGGAATGCGGCGCGAACCTGTCGCTCCACGACGTCGCGACGTATGCCGAAGGGGCGATATGCGAGCCGGCCAAGCCACTCACCGATAGCTCCTGCTCGTTTGAGGCTGAGCCGGCGCATTACACCGACGACACCCCGCAGTGCGTAGTACTCCGCATAGTGCGAGAGTGTCGGAGCTGTCACCGCGCCGCCCAGAGCGACCTGTCGCCACCGGCAGCCGCGGCGGCAGCGAACCCGTCGATCATCGTCTCCTCGCGAAAATCGCGCTGCGCGCGCGTGTAGCCGGCCTTGCCCATCGCGATGCGCGTGTCGTCATCCGCGAGAAAGCGCGCGACCGCCGACGCCGTGTCGCTCGGATCGGCGGGAGGAAGAAGCACTCCCGCGATGCCGTCCGGCACGAAGTGCGAGACGAGCGATGACCGCTCGGCAATGACGGGCACTCGCGCCGCCATGAAGTCGAGGCACGCAAAGCCGCCATCATCGCCCTCAGCGGCAACCCACCCGACATCCGCCGCGGCGAGCACCTTCGGCATGTCGGTGCGCTCGCCGAGAAAGCGCACGAGCGACGTGACGCCGAGTGCCGCAGCGTGCATGCGCGTGTCGTCCGCGTCAGTGGAGCGCCCGACGAGCGCCAGTCGCAACTCCGGGTGACGCTCCGCGAGAAGGGCGAGCGTACGCATCGCGGTCGTCACGCGGCTTCCCGCGCGGCTGTCGATGACGCAGACGATGAGCTGCGTCGCGTCGGTCATGCCGAGCGTGCTGCGCGACTCAGCGCGAGCGTCCTGAACCTTCGCGACGTCCACGCCGAGTGGCGCGATCATGGCGCGGTCGCCAAGTCCCGAGCGGTCGCGGTCGGACGCGGTCGCGAAGAGAATCCGCGATGTCGCCATGCGATCCGCGAGCTTGCCCGATCGTCCGCTCGTCGCGTTGCCGCCGGCCGGTATGCGCCGAATCACCGCTCCACGCTCGGCCAGCCGCATCGCCGAGCTTGCGACGAGATGCTCGCGCTCCGTGTGAAGAAAGACCACTTCGATGAACTTTTCCTTCAGGACGGCGCGCAGCCGCCAGGCATCGCGAGTGACCGTCGCCGCTGGTGGCACCGGAACGACGTCAAGCCCTTCCTGGACGAATCCGAGCTCGGCCGACGATCCCTGCCGGCACACAACGGTCACCGGCTCTCCGCGCGCCGCGAGGCCGCGCGCCGCGACGGCGAAGGCGCGCGAGGATCCGGACCAGTGCGCCGAGGTGTGATAGAACAGGGTGCGCATCGGTTAGGACGCACCGGAAAGAACGGATGCGGCGTCACCTTCGCTGCGCCGCATCTGCGCGGCGTGCAGGCGATGGTAGGCACCGCGCCGCGCGAGCAGTTCGGCGTGCGCGCCGCGCTCGATGATCTCGCCGCGGTCGAGGACGAGAATCTGGTCTGCGTTCACGACGGTTGAGATGCGGTGAGCGATGACGAAGACAGTTCGGCCGGCGAGGAGGCGGTCGATCGCTTCTTGCACGAGTCGTTCCGACTCGGTATCCAGCGCCGATGTGGCTTCGTCGAGAATCAGAATCGGCGGATCGGTGAGCAGCGCCCGCGCGATGGCCAGCCGCTGCCGCTGTCCACCCGAGAGCCGTGTGCCGCGCTCCCCGAGGACGGTTCCATATCCTTCGGGAAGCTCCATGATGAAAGTATGCGCATTGGCCGCGCGCGCCGCTGCCTCGACCTGCGCATCGGTGAACCGCTCCGAAGCCCCGTAGGCGATGTTGTTGCGCACCGTGTCGTTGAAGAGCACGGTGTCCTGGCTGACGATCCCCGTCAAGCCACGGAGCGATGCGAGCGAGATCTCGCGCGTGTCCACGCCATCGAGGTAGATGGCGCCAGCCGTCGGCTCGTAAAAACGTGGAATGAGATCCACGAGCGTACTCTTCCCCGCTCCGCTCGCACCGACGAGCGCCACGACCTGGCCCCGCCGTGCGACGAAACTCACGTCCCGCAGCACGAGATCCTCTCCATACGAGAAGGAGACCCTCTCGAAGGCCAGTGATTCGCGAAGTGCCGACACCTTGCGGGTGCCGTGATCGGTCTGCTCCTCGGTCGGGAGATCCAGCACCTCGAACAGTCGCTCGGCGGATGCGAACGACTGCTGTGCGGTCGTCGGTGCCTGCGACAGCTGCTTGAGCGGCGGCAGGAGCCGCATCACCATGATCATGAAGGTGATGAGTGTGGCGCTGTCCATGGTCCCGGCGCCGAGGAGCACCTCACGCGCACCGACCCAGAGAATGAGCATGGCGACGGAGGTTCCAATCAGCTCCGTCATCGGCTGTGACAGCGCGGCGACGCGAGTGATGCGCACCATCCCCGTGGAGTAGCGTCCGCTCGCCGCGGAGAAGCGCGCGTCCTCGTACGGCTCACCGCGAAACGATTTCACGAGGCGAATTCCGCTCACCACCTCCTGCAGCACACTCGCGATCTCACCGTAGTCGCCGCGAAGCCGGCGATGCCCCTTCCGCAGCTTGCGCAGCACGGGCTGGAGCAAGAGCGTGAGCAGCGGCGCGATGACGAGCGCGATGAAGGTGAGTCGCACCGAGTAGTTCAGCAGGATGATGATCGTCCCGATGATCTGCGCGAGGTTCTGCAACGTGCGCGTGACCAGCTCGGTGATGAGCGCCTTCGTCTGCTCCGTGTCCGAGAGCACGCGCGAGATGATCTGACCCGTCTTGGTGCGCTGGAAGTAGCCGAGCGGCAGGCGCTGCAGATGACGGAAGACGTCGTCGCGCAGATCGCGCGTGACATTCTCCTGGAGCGACGCACCGAGCTGCCCCGCGAGCCAGACGAACACATTCTTCAGCGCAACGATGGCCATGATGGCGATCATCATCGTCGCCACAGAGCCAAGCCGGTCCGCCGGATTCAGGAATCTGCCGACGAGCTGGTCCTGCAGACCCGTCACCCAGCTCGCCGACGCGCGCGGGATGAGCTGCTGCGCACCGAACAGCGCGTTCAGGAATGGAACGAGCAGCGTGAACGAGAACACGTCGAGCGCCGCGGCGACGATGTTGCACGCGATGGTGCCGACCATCCGCCAGGAGTGCGGCCGTAGATACCGCAGCAGGCGGCGATACATGGGCTAGCGCTTCGGAGTCAGAAGCGACACGGGGAGGATGCACTCCTCGGGCGTGACGCCGCCATGCAGAAACGAGCCGCGATACCTGCTCTGATACTCGCGCAGCTTCGTTGGGTAGACGAAGAAGCTGTCGCCGGCGGCAAGCAGCGTGTTCGCGCCGAGGCCCCGGCGCGGCAGCTTGAGCGCGTCTTCATTCTTGAACAACAGCGCGAGATCGGGATTCTCCGCGCGCAGATCCTCGCCGAACTTGTAGCGAAGATTCTGCGTCGCGTCGCGCTTCGCGAACACGGTCGCCGGGGTGTGGCAGTGGATCGAGCCGTGATCGCTCGTCACGAGCACCTTGACCTTGCGGCGCGCTGCTTCCTGCAGCACGCTGAACAACGCCGACCGCTTGAACCATTGCAGCGTGAGCTGGCGCAGCGCGATCTCGTCGCGCGCCACCTCGTAGAGAATCGCCGACTCGGAGCGGCCGTGCGTGAGCAGGTCCACGAAGTTGAAGACGAACGCGCTGATCCCTTCCGGCGCGATCGCGTTCGCGAGGCGACGCTCGAGCTCGTCCGCCTCGTGCGACGACGAGATCTTGTCGTACTTCACTGGCACCTTGCGTCCCATCTCGACGAGATGCGCCTCGAGCAGATCCTTCTCGTGCGCGTTGAGCGTCTCGTCCTCCCGCTCGCCCCACCAATCCGGAAAGCGTGCCGCGATCTCGTTGGGAAAGAGACCGCTGAACAGCGCATTGCGAGCATACGGCGTCGCCGTCGGCAGCACGCCGAAGTAGTGCGTCGTCTCGATGTCGAACAGCGGCGCGAGCACGGGCTCGAGAAACTTCCACTGATCGAGGCGCAGGCAGTCGATGACGATGAACGCCGCCGCCTTGTCCTGCGCGACGACGGGCATCAGGAACTCGCTCACGATGTCGATCGAGAGCGGCGGCCGGTCGCCCTCCAGATTCGCAAGCCAGTCCGGATACGCACGTGACATGAAGGACGCAAAGTCTCGGCGCATCTCGGGAAAGAGCCCGCGCAGCGACTCGTGCAGCCCCATCTCGTTGGCCGCCGTGAGGTCGAGGTCCCACTGGACCATCTCGAGATAGCGGTCGATCCAGCCGCGCCAGTCGAGCTCCCGCGGCGATTCGCCCTGCATGGCGCGAAACCGGTCGACAAACGCGCGAGCGACGACCTGCTGCCGGATCCGTGGACCCTCGAGGAGCCCCGCGACCATCGCGTAGACCTGGCGCGGCGTGACCGGCTTCACGAGATAGCCGCCGATGTTCTTCCCTAGCGCCTCAGTGAGCGTCCCGTCCTCCTCGCTCTTCGTCACCATGACGACCTGAAGGTTGGGCTCGATCTCGCGCAACTCCTTCAGCGCCTCGAGCCCGCGAGTTCCGGGTATCTGCTCGTCGAGCAGCACGAGGTCGAACGGACGGCGCCGAACGAGCTCCAGGGCATCGTCGGCGTTCGTAGCGGTTTCGACTTCGAACCCCTTGTCACGCAAGAAGATGCGATGTGGCTCGAGCAGTTCCGCCTCGTCGTCTACCCAGAGGACGGCCTTCACCTGGTGCGGCATGGATCAAACGTAGCCCCACACTATAGAGGGAGCAACGCGAAGGATAGGCTCCGCTAGCCGCACAGCGATCGGGAGACCACATTCCTTCCGTGCCCATTTCGCTCCCGCCCTACGCCCTGTCCGCGCCCAGCTTCCGGTTTCGCCATCTGGCCAGCCTCGCCGGGCGAGCGCCCATCGGGGGAGCGCGCGAGGTGGCACTCGCCTGCTTCGTCGCCGCGCGCCTGGCAGCGGAATGCACCACCGCGATGGACGACGACCCGGCTGGCCGAGCTGGACGATGCGCCGGCGCGAAGGCCTGGCTCGGCACGCTCGTCGTCCCCGCCACCGTTCGCGGGTCGGTAGCGAGGTGTGCCGAGCTGAGTGTTGAGGGGAGTCCAGCCGATGTGGGAAAGGAGGTCGCGGGGCTCTTGCTGGCCGCTACATCCTATCTCGATGCACAATCCCGGGCCGAGCTGGATACTCTGTCGGCGGCGCTCCGCGGATAAGCGCGCAGAAACATTCCGAACAGGCGCGCGTTTTTTCCTTGCTACCCCGGAGGAATGGACCGTATCTTGGGCCATGCCGCGCGGCGCTGACATTTCCCCCTTGTCTCTTCTGCTAGGCCGCGTCGACGCTGTTGCCGACGGGGCCTCTCCTGCCGACACCGTACCCTCCGGGTTCCGGAGTCTCGACAAACTGCTCGGCGGCGGACTGCGGCGTGGCGATCTCATCGTGCTCGGTGGAGACGTCGGCAGCGGGAAGAGCGCATTCGCTCTCGCGGTGGCGCTTCGCGTCTCGCAGGAGCGGCACGACACGCTCTTCTATTCAGGTGAGATGCTGCCCGATCGCGTGCTCGAGCGTGCGCTCGCGATCGAAGGACGCACGCGCGTGGATGACCTGCGTCGCGGAACGCTCGACGATGTAACGCGCGCCGGTGTGGGCGCGGCAGCGGTGCGCCTGCGAGACGATCTGCCGATCATCGAGCGCGCGCCCTCTGGTGGCGTTGGCGCAATCGCCGAGGAGATCTCGGCGTTGCGTGGAATGAAGCTCGTGGTCGTGGATGGACTACACGCGATGCTGCTCGGGGTGCGCGAGTCGGAGGAGGAAGCCGCGACCGCGATCCGCGCCCTCAAGCAGCTCGCGCTCGATGCACGGGTCGCCGTCCTCGTCACCGCGCCGCTGCCCGAACTCTCGGCGCGTGATGACCGGCGGCCCGTGCTTGACGACTTTGGTGCGCAGGGCGCGGTGAAGGAACGCGCTGACGTGGTACTCGCACTGTTCCGTGAAGGGATGTACGATAGCGCTCGGGGAATCGAGGGCGCAACCGAGCTGCTCGTGCGAAAGAATCGCAATGGCGGCACGGGCTACGTGGATCTGTACTTCTACGCGCAGTGGATGCGATTCGAAGACATGCTGGACCCGGACCGCTAGGAGGCGGTTGCATGCGCATTCTGAATCCTGTTCTTTCGACCCTGCTCGTCGTTGGCCTCGCAGCCTGTGCCACTGGTGGCATGAGCGCGGGCGATTCCGTCACGCGACTGGAGCAGCAGCAGCGTACGAGCCCCACGTCGGCGGCGGTGAACCGTTCACTCGGCATCGCCTACTACAAGGCAAATCGCTACTCCGAGGCGCGCGCCGCGCTCGAGACCGCGGCGAAGATCGATCCCAGGGATGGGACGACGTCGCTCTATCTCGGCCTTGCCGACGAGGCACTCGGCGATCTTTCCGCTGCGAAGGCCGCGTATTCGTCTTACATCCAGTTCGGACGGACGAGCCGCGTGCGCAGCCAGCTCCAGTCGCGCCTCGCGGCGCTGACGCGCAAGGAACTGACGGCCGACGCGAAGACCGCGGTGAAGCAGGAAGCGTCGCTTTCCGGGCAGCCGGGCAATCCGCGCACGGTCGCTGTGCTGCCGCTTCGATTCAGCGGCGCGGACACCACGCTCAGGGTGCTCGAGCGCGGCTTCGCCGATCTACTCACAACCGATCTCGCGCGCTCTTCGCAGCTCACACTGGTCGAGCGCTCGCGGATGCAGGCGCTGCTCGATGAGATCAAGCTCCAGCAGACGGGCGCGACCGACGCGGCGACCAATGTGCGCGCCGGGAAGCTCGTGCGCGCGGGACGCGTGGTGCAGGGCGCCATTCTACAGGTCGATGGCTCGAACCTCCGCGTCGATGCGGCGGTGGTCGATGTCCCCACGAGCCAGATCCAGGGCTCGGCGCAGGCGGCGGACCAGCTCGAGCAGCTGTTCAACCTCGAGAGGAAGCTCGCGCTCGACCTCTTCACGCAGCTCGGTGTGACGCTGACGGTGGCCGAGCGCACGCAGATCGAGCAGCGGCCGACGCGTTCGATGCAGGCATTCCTCGCGTACAGCCGCGGACTCACGGCTGAAGACGAAGGACGCTACGACGACGCGGGCCGATTCTTCAACGAGGCCGTGCGCATCGATCCGGGCTTCGGCGCTGCGCAATCGAAGAGCCAGGAGATGCGCGCGGTGTCCGCCGGAACGGACGTGAGCGCCGCGACGGTTGAAGCTGGCCTCAAGGGCACGAGCGAGGGCGCGGTCGTCACGGCGGCGCAGCAGGGCTCGACCGCGCCGACGGGAACGTCACCGAGCGGGCTTGGCAACACGGCGCAGAACACGGCGGGAGACATCAATCCGTCGACGAGCGGAGTGGCGACTGGTGGTGCAACGGGCGGCGGCGGGTCGTCGCAGCCTGGCTCGAAGGATCCGGTTTCCGCGGGAACGGGAAGCGACAACCCGACCGGAACGGCCAAGGTCACGATCCTCCTTACTCGCCCCAAGACGCCATGAGCATGCACATGCGTACACTGCTCCCTCTCGCGCTCGCGCTCGCGACCGTCGTCGCGCCGGCGCTGAGCGCGCAGTCGGTGTTCGACAGCGAGCTCCGCCTCGCACCACAGTTCATGCAGTATCAGATCAAGTCGCCGAGCAACGAGACGATCTCCGAGCTCGCGGTGCCGGTGTTCGTGAGCATTCCCTTCGGGTCGCGCTTCACCTTCGACGTCGGCACCTCGTACGCACGTGCGAAGGTGACGACGGGCAGCACGCTGAGTGAGATCAACGGTCTCACCGACACGCAGCTCCGCGGCAATCTCACGCTGGGCACGGATTTCGTGGTCATCACGGGCGGCGTGAACCTGCCCACCGGCCGGTCGTCGGTCACGCTCGACCAGCTCACAGCGGCGGGACGGATTGGCAGCGACTTTCTCGCGTTCCCGATCTCGAACATGGGCACCGGCCTGGCGACGACGGGCGGCATCGCGATCGCTCGTCCGTTCGGTGATTGGAACTTCGGTTTCGGCGGCGCGGTACGGCATTCGTCGACGTACGATCCTTACAACGTGCCCGGACCAACGCTGCGTTTCACGCCGGGCGATGAATATCGCGCGCGCGTCGGCGTGGATCGGGGTCTGAACAACGGGCGCCTGTCGCTCGGCCTCACGTACTCCGCGTTCGGCAAGGACGATGCGGGCGGCTCGGTCTACAACACGGGCAACCGTCTCATCGCGCAGGCCGTGGTCACGAACTCAATCTCCGGCGCGGACGTTACGCTCGCGGGATACAACGTCTTCCGTGCGCCGGGCCAGTACGCTTCCCTCGATCCGGCAGGACGCGAGAACATCGCAAACGGCTATCTCGGGATCGGGCTGCACATGCTCGGCACGCTCGTCGAGCCAAACATCGAAGGGCGGCACTGGCTGCAGAACATTCCGGGCGTCACGAGCGGAAGCACGACGACGGCCGACCGCTCGCAGTCGAGCTATCTCGGCACCTTCGGGCTTCGTACGCGAATCGGGGTGGGTGGTCTCGCCGCGTTCCCCAGTGTCGGGTACACGATCGGGCAGCTCGCCACCCTGGACGCGCAGAGCACTCCGGTGCATGCAGATTTTACCGGATTCCGGGCGCAGTTGGCGATCAGGGTTGCGCCGTAAGCGGTTGTCGCGCCGCGACTCGAACAGCGGGATCACGAATTCAACGGATCTCGACGGAAATTGCCAGATACTACACAGACGGGCCGGCCTCCATTTGCGAGGTCGGCCCGTCAGCACGAAAGGCTTGCCTCCATTGCAATGATTCACGAGTCGGAATGTGCGCGTATCCCACTGATCGAGAGAGGAGAGATCCGGCGGTATCCGTTCAGATCCGTAAGATCCGTGTTCCCGCTGTTCGAGCCCCGGCGCGAGGATCTGTCCGTACCCGGTCCATTCACGAGCGGCTATATTGGAGCTTCGCGCCCCACTGCACATTCGAATCGACCGATCGAGCTATGGCTGGCCACAGTAAATGGAAAAACATCAAGCACTACAAGGCGGCAACCGACGCCAAGCGTGGTGTCTTGTTCACGAAGCTCATTCGCGAGATCACCATGGCCGCCAAGCTCGGCGGCGGAGATCCAGCAGCGAACGCGCGTCTGCGGCTGGCAATCGACGCGGGCCGAGCCAAGTCGCTGCCGAAGGACAACATCGAGCGCGCCATCAAGAACGGCACCGGTGAACTGAAGGGGAATGACATCCAGGAGGCGTCGTACGAGGGCTACGGCCCCGGTGGCGTCGCGCTGATCATCGACGCGATGACGGACAACCCGACGCGCACCGTCGCCGACGTGCGGCACAAGTTCTCGCGCGCCGGTGGTAACCTCGGCACGCCTGGCTCAGTCGCGTTCATGTTCGACAAGAAGGGCCAGATCGAGATCGACGCGACGCAGCATGCCGACGAAGACGCCACGCTCGAAGCGGCACTCGAGGCGGGCGCCGAAGATTTCCGCCGCGAAGACGACGTCTACATCGTGACCACCGATCCCATGTCGCTGTATGCGGTGAAAGCCGCGCTCGAGGCGACGGGGATCGTCGCCAGCGAAGCAGAGATCGCGATGGTGCCGAAGAATACAGTGCCGGTGACCAACAAGGACGACGTCGCCGCGCTGTTCAAGCTCATCGAGGCACTCGAGGATCTGGACGATGTGCAGAAGGTGTGGGGTAACTTCGACGTCGACGACGCCGACCTGGAAGACCTCTAGGCGACGGCGACCAAGCGTGCTCGTTCTGGGCATCGACCCCGGCACGGCCAACACGGGTTACGGCGTCGTTCGTGGCGGCGGCGGTACGACGCCAACGCTGGTCGAGTGCGGCGTCATCCGCACTCGCGCGCGAGATCCGCTTCCAGCGCGGCTCCGCGAGATTTACGAGGGCGTCATCGAGTTGATCGAGCGTCATGCGCCCGACGCGCTCTCCGTCGAGGGCGTCTTCTATTCGCGGAACGTGCGTACGACCGTGGTGCTGGGCCATGCGCGCGGTGTGATACTGCTCGCTGCCGAACAGCGCGGTGTGGTCGTGAACGAGCTCGCCCCGGCGGAGATCAAGAAGTGCGTCGTCGGTACCGGTGGGGCGACGAAGGAGCAGGTGCAGTTCATGCTCACGCGCCTGCTGCGACTGAAGAGTGCACCGCAGCCGGCCGACGCGGCCGATGGCGTTGCCGCGGCACTCGCCTGCATCATGAGCGCAGGCATTCCGCGCATGGACGGAAGCGGGAACGTGCGAGAACCCTCACGCGCGACCGCTGCCGCATCCCTGCTCTCCCCGTCGCCGACCACCCGCCACCCATGATTGTTCAAGTCGCTGGAACGCTCATCACGAAGGATCTCGATCACGTCGAGATCATGACCGAAGGCGGCGTGGCGTACGAGCTCGCCGTTCCGCTGAACGCGTACGAGACGCTGCCGAAGATCGGCGAGCGATGCATGCTGCACACGTATCTCGTGGTGAAGGAAGACGGGTGGCAGCTCTTCGGCTTCACATCGTCATACGAGCGCCGGGTCTTCCAGAAGGTGCTCGGCGCCAAGGGCGTTGGGCCTGCGCTCGCGCTCGGACTGCTTTCGTCGCTTACGGCGGACCGGCTCGTGCGCGCCATACGCGAGAAGGACATCGCCGTGCTGCAATCGGTGCCGCGCGTGGGTCGCAAGAAGGCCGAGCAGATGATTCTCGATCTCGCCGACAAGCTGGATCAGTTGCAGGCGTCCGGCGTGGAATCGGGAGTCGGGAGAGGTGGCGGGCCGAGCACGGATGACGCGATTCGGGCGCTGGTGTCGCTGGGCTACTCCAACGCGGACGCGGGGAAGGCGGTGCGGGCCGCAATCGAGAGTGGTGCGAAGGGAGTGACGGCGACGGAGTTGATTCGGGTGGCGCTTGCAAAAATTGGCGGACGATAGGGTCCGCGGCACAGGGGCGTCGCCGCGCGATTGACGGATTCCCGGTCGTACGCGGCGTACCTCACTACCTGCGACCCTCTACGGAGTACGGCCGATTCGGTGCAGCGTGAGGGAACGTGGTGCGCGCCGAATCGCGCGTACCCTGTAGAAGGTCGAAGGAACCGGGTACTGTGTACGGTCGGGAATCCCATCGCGATCATCTAGCCGTACGTCGCGCAACGGGCGAGAATCCACATCGCTCAAACAATCACATCACCCATGCTCGCTGCCCGCCGCACCAGCACATTCACGGAATCGGTCATCCGCGAGATGACCCGCATCGCGAACCAGCACGAGGCCGTCAACCTCGCACAGGGGTTTCCCGATTTTCCGATGCCCGAGCCGATGAAGGACGCGGCGTGCGCGGCAATTCACGGCAACATCAACCAGTACGCCGTGACGTGGGGCAGCTCCGCGCTGCGCATCGCGATCGCCGAGAAGTACAGGCGATGGTACGGCATGGATGTCGACCACGACCGTGAAGTCACGGTCACCTGCGGGGCGACGGAGGCGATGGCCGCGGTGTTTCTCGCGCTGATCGATCCTGGGGACGAGGTGATCGTGCTGGAGCCCTTCTACGAGAACTACGGCCCCGACGCGATGCTCGCCGGCGCGATTCCGACCTTCGTCCCTCTCGAGCGGCCGCACTGGACCCTCGACCCCGACCGCCTCGCGAAGGCGTTCACCAAGCGGACGAAGGCGATCATCCTCAACACGCCGCATAATCCCACCGGCCGCGTGTTCACCCGCGCCGAAATGACGATGATCTCCGAGCTGTGCATCAAGCACGACGTCTGGGTGATCACTGACGAGATCTACGAGCACATCCGCTACGCCGGCGAGCATCACGTGATGGCCACCTGGCCCGGGATGCGCGAGCGCACGATCACCATCTCTGGACTTTCCAAGACATTCAGCTGCACCGGATGGCGGCTCGGATACACCGTCGCGCCCGAGGCGCAGACGGCGGCGATCCGAAAGGTGCACGACTTCCTCACCGTGGGCGCGCCGGCGCCACTGCAGGCGGCGGGCGCCGTCGGCATGCACTTCGACGCGGACTACTACAACCACATGGCGCTGGACTACCGGTCGCGCCGGAGTCTGCTCTGCGATTCGCTGATCGAAGCGGGCTTCACCTTCACGCAGCCGGAAGGGGCGTACTACGTGTTGGCGGACTTCTCGGGGCTGAGCGACATGGACGACGTCACCTTCGCGAAGTGGATGATCGAGGAGATTGGCGTGGCGACCGTGCCCGGCTCGAGCTTCTACTCCGACAAGGCGCTCGGCCGTTCGCTCGTGCGCTTCGCCTTCTGCAAGAAGTACGAGACGCTGAAGCGCGCCGCGGATCGCCTCGCGACCGTGCGCGCATCCGTCTGAGCGCCGTCATGCGCACACGTTTCGGCACGACTACATCGACCGCTTTCATCCCGCGGCGTTCGAGGAGGTCGCGGCGTGCGGGGTTCGCGCTTCGGCGCTGATCCCCTCGTTTCACGCGAAGGTACCGAATGCGAGCCGGGTGAACGGCGCGATTGCCTGGTTACGGAAGCCTGCGAGCGAGCGACCGCATCTGGTGCTGCTCTATCTCTCCGAGGTGGACGACACGACGCATCGGTACGGTCCGGACGGATCGCAGACGCCTGTCGCTGTAGCGTCCGTGAATCGCACATTGCGGCAGCCTCGGGGTCTTTTCGGTGTATATTCGCGATGGTCGGTCGTTTGGTTCTTTCCCGTTGAGCAGGTAGAGTAAAGGCAATGTCCCGCGCCGAGATCACTACGCCGGAAGTGCTCTCCGATGAATCAGTCGTGGAGCTATCGCTGCGTCCGCAGCGGCTCGCGGAGTTCATCGGACAGCACAAGGTGAAGGCGAACCTTCAACTGGCTATCGACGCGGCGCTTGCCCGCGGCGAGCCGCTCGATCACGCGGTGTTCTACGGTCCGCCCGGACTCGGCAAGACGACGCTGGCCGAGCTCATCGCCCGTGAACTGCGCGTGAACATTCGCACGACGTCGGGGCCGGCGCTGGAGAAGCCGGGCGATCTGGTCGGGACGCTCACGAACCTGCGCGCCGGCGACATCCTGTTCATCGACGAGATTCACCGGCTTCGTCCGGTGATCGAGGAGTTCCTCTATCCCGCGATGGAGGACTACAAGATCGACATCCGCCTGAGTGAAGGGCCGAAGGCGCAGACGATCACCATGCCGATCGAGCGCTTCACGCTGATCGGCGCGACGACGCGATTCGGCATGCTCACGCCGCCGATGCGCGCGCGTTTCGGAATCGAGCAGCGGCTCAACTACTACTCCCCCGAGGATCTCGAGCTCATCGTCCGACGCACCGGCGAAGTGCTCAAGGTGGAGATCGAGCTCGCGGGCGCGCGCGAGATTGCGCGGCGCTCGCGCGGCACGCCGCGAGTCGCGAACCGGCTGTTGCGCCGCGTGCGCGACTACGCGCAGGTGCGCGCCGATGGCGTGATCACCGAAGACGTCGCGCGCGCCGCGCTCGCGATGCTCGACGTCGATCAATTCGGGCTCGACGACATGGACTCCCGCATTCTCAAGACGATCATCGAGAAGTTCGATGGCGGGCCAGTGGGAGTATCCACCATCTCGGCCGCGATCGGAGAAGACACGAATACGCTCGAGGAGGTGTACGAGCCGTTTCTCGTGCAGCAGGGGTTCCTGCAACGCACGCCGCGAGGGCGGGTCGCGACGGCGATGGCGTACCGCCACTTCGGGTTCATTCCGCCCGTTGGGGCATCCGATCAAGTTGTGCTTTTCTAAGATCCCTCACTGCTGAGCCTACCGCTGCGAGCTGTCTGCCGTCTGTGGCCAGCAGAGCATGGTCGCCGAACACGCTATCGCCGCGCCATGGTCAAGGCTCATGTCAGCGAGCTGAGCGCTCGCGGCCGTTGGCTCAGCCGTGGAATCTGATGGCTGATCGCTCGCAGCGTCTGGCGCAGTTCCACGCCGTTGTCCACAGCCTCCGCTCTTCGTCTCGAATCTCGTTGCGTGTGCCAAACGGCCTCACCACCTCCGACTACGACTTCAACCTTCCGTCCGGGCTCATCGCACAATCTCCACTTGCGCGACGCGACGCCAGTCGGCTCATGGTGCTCGATCGCGCCAAACAGACGATCTCCCACCGCCGCTTCTCCGATCTTCCAGCCCTGCTCGCCCCTGGCGACCTGCTCGTCGTCAACCGCTCGAAGGTCGTGAAGGCCCGTCTCCTCGGTACTCGCGTCGGCTCCGGTGCACCCGCCGAGATCTTTCTTCTCTCGCCGCTCGGCGACGGCCGGTACGAGGCCATGGTCTCGCCCGGCGGGAAGCTCAAGCCGGGTCGCGTCGTAGATATTGCGCCGGGATTCACTGCCGAGATCGTGAGCGTCACGAAGCGGCGCACGCGCGTCGTGCAGCTCCGCGCCGAGTCCGGCATCGAAGCGGCGATCGAAGCGCACGGGCACATTCCGCTACCGCCCTACATCGATCGTGGCGACGACGCGGCTGACGTCGACCGATATCAGACGGTTTACGCGCGCGAGGCGGGCTCCGTGGCGGCTCCTACGGCAGGACTGCATTTCACTCCCGAACTGCTGCGCGAGATCGAACGGCGCGGCGTGCGGCGTGGCGAGGTCGTGCTGCACGTGGGTGCGGGGACGTTCAAACCCGTCGAAGTCGACGACCCCGCGGCGCATGTGATGCACGAGGAGCGCTACACTCTTCCCGTGGAAACGGCGCGGGCGTGGAGCGAGACGCGCGCTGCCGGCCACCGAGTGTGGGCAGTGGGAACGACCACGGTGAGAACGCTCGAGAGCGCGATGACGGAGGACGGTGTCGCGCCCGGCGACGGCGAGACGCGTATCTTCATCCGTCCGCCACAGTGTCCGCGCGCTGTGGACGCACTCATCACGAACTTTCATCTCCCACGCTCCACGCTGATCATGCTCGTTGCGGCGTTCGCCGGCTACGAGCTCACGATGCGTGCATATCATGAGGCGATAGCCGAGGGGTATCGCTTCTACTCCTATGGCGACGCGATGGCCATCATCTGATCGTGTTGACTGCTGAACTACTGAGACCGTGAGCTTCGATTTTACTCTAGAAACGACGTGCGGGTCGGCACGCGCCGCGCAATTCACGACGCCGCACGGCGTCGTGCATTCGCCCGCGTTCATGGCGGTGGGAACGCTCGCCACCGTGAAGGCCCTCGACCCCGATGATCTGCACGCGATGGACGCGCAGATGATCCTCTCCAACGCATATCATCTCCACCTTCGGCCCGGTGACGAGCTGGTGCGCGAGCTCGGCGGCTTGCACGAGTTCATGCAGTGGAGCGGCCCAATTCTCACCGACTCGGGCGGATTCCAGGTGTTCTCGCTCGCGGGACTTCGCGAGATCGACGAAGATGGCGTCGACTTCCGCAGTCACATCGACGGATCGAAGCGGCGCTTCACTCCCGAGAGTGTGATGCGCATCGAGCGCAACCTCGGCGCCGACGTCATCATGCAGTTCGATCATGTGATTCCAGGGCAGAGCGAAGCCGGCGTCGCGCGCGACGCGAGCGAGCGCAGCCTGCGTTGGCTCGCGCGCTGCCGAACGGCGTTCGAGCAGCTCAACGTCGACGATCCGATTCCCGGCCGCAGCGAGCAAGCACTCTTCCCGATCGTGCAGGGCGGCATCCACGCCGGTCTTCGCCGCGAGGCGGCCGCCGCCATTCGCGACATGGGCGACTGGAAGGGATTCGGCATCGGCGGACTGTCCGTCGGCGAGGCGAAAGAGGACATGTATCGCATCCTGTCCGATGTCGATGCCGTGCTCCCGGCGAACAGGCCCCGCTATCTCATGGGCGTCGGATTCCCGGAAGATCTCGTGGAGAGCGTACGCCGCGGCGTGGACCTGTTCGACTGCGTGGCGCCGACACGCATGGGTCGCAACGGCGCCGTGTTCACGCGCGTTGGCAGGCTGAACATCAAGCGGGCCGAGTTCCGCACGGACCGCCGGCCCCTCGACCCCGAGTGCGTGTGCACGGCCTGCACGCGCTTCACTCGGGCGTACATCCGCCACCTGTTCCTGGCGGACGAGATCCTCGGGCTGCGCCTCCTCTCGCTGCACAATGTACATTTCCTCGTGTTGCTGATGCGGGAGGCGCGCAATGCGCTGCTCGCCGGCACTTTCGATGCCTGGAGTGCGGCCTGGCTCCAGCGTTATCACTCACGCACCGCCACGACCTCCGTATGACGCACTCCGGCTTGCTCCCCGCGCTCCTCGCCCTGCAGTTCGGCGGCGCCGGTGGGAGCCTAACGCCCTTTCTCGTTCAGCTCGTCGCCATCTTCGGCATCTTCTACTTCCTGCTCATTCGTCCGCAGCAGGCGCAGAAGAAGAAGCACGAAGAAGCCCTGCGAAACATCAAACGCGGCGACCAGATCGTGACGACTGGCGGCATCGTCGGCGAGGTGATTCACGTGAAGGAGACCGGGAGCAGCGATGCGCCGAAGAGCATGGAGGATCAGATCACGATCAAGTCGGCCGAATCGCGTCTCATCGTCGAGCGGGGCCGGATCGCGCGCATTGTCGGCGTGAGCACGAGCGTGCCGGCGACGAAGGAATAGTCCGCGCCCGTGAGCATTCTCGACATTCGGGTCCTCGGAGATCCGATCCTCCGGCAGGCGACGACGCCGGTCACGACGATCACGGACCGGCTGCAGCGCCTGATCGACGACATGTTCGACACGATGCACCATGCGCGCGGCATCGGACTCGCCGCGCCGCAGGTCGGCCGCACGGAGCGGCTCACCGTCGTCGACCTCGGCGACGAGCCGCTTGTGCTGATCAATCCCGAGGTCGTGCTGTCGTCCTCGGGAAAGGCGAAGGGCGAAGAGGGTTGTCTCTCCATCCCGGACATCTACGCCGACGTCGAACGGCCGAAGAGCGTGACAGTGCGCGCACTCGACCGGCATGGCAAGGAGTTCGAGCGCGATGCGACCGATCTCCTCGCGCGCTGCCTGCAGCACGAGATCGATCATCTCGACGGAAAGCTCTTCCTCGATTACCTCAGCGTGCTCAAGCGCACCGCTGCGCTGGCGAAGTGGAAGCTCAGCTCGGACGACTACCCGGGCTACATCCGGCGCGTCGCGCTCGAGACATCGGAAGAGTTGAGCGGGCACGAGCATCCAGAGGAGGAGCTCTAGGTGCGCGTGCTGTTCTGGGGCACTCCCGAGTTCGCCACCGCACCCTTGCGCGCGCTCATCGGCGAGGGCTTCGACGTCGTGGGTGTCGTGACGCAGCCGGACAAACCGGTTGGCCGTTCTCGCTCGACGCTCCAGGCGTCGCCGGTGAAGCAGGTGGCGCTCGCCGAGGGCATTCCGGTCCTCCAGCCAGACAAGCCGCGCGGCGACGAGTTCCTCGCGGCGCTCGCCGCGCTCGCTCCGGACGTGAGCGTGGTCGTCGCGTACGGACACATTCTGCCGGAGGCCGTGATCGACCTGCCGCCACTCGGCACGCTGAACATCCACGCGTCACTGCTGCCCGCCCTGCGCGGCGCGGCACCGATTCAAGCGGCCATCCGCGATGGACTCGCTGAAACGGGCGTGACGATCATGCAGATGGTGCCGGCGCTCGATGCCGGGCCGATCCTGCACACTGCGCGCACTCCGATTCTCGAGGACGAGACGTCGCTCGAGCTCTCGCTGCGACTGAGCGAGCTCGGCGCCAACGCGCTGATCGAGGCGCTCGCACTCATCGAGCTTGGCGCGGCTACTCCGCAGCCGCAGGACGAAACCCGAGCCACGTACGCCGGCAAACTCACGCGCGAATCGGCCGAGGTAGACTGGACGGGCACGGCGTACGACGTGAGCCGGCACATTCGCGCGTACGATCCCAAGCCCGGCGCCTGGTCGAGAGTGAATGGCGCCGAGGTCAAGTTGTTCGGCGCGCGCATCGCACCGCGTGGTCTCTCGCATGCCGCCGGCGCCGTGCTGGCCACCGATAGTGCGGGGCTTCTCGTCGCGTGCGGGTCGGGCGCGGTGCGTGTTCTCGCGGTGCAACCGGCGGGCAAACGACGTCTCACGCCGGTCGAGTGGGCACATGGCCGGGGCATCGCGGCCGGAGACCGGTTCGACACCGGGAGCGCGCAGGCCTCGTAGGGAGAGATGGGTCAGGGTTGAGTCGAGTGCACGAGATTGCATGCTTGACAGATTCGCGCACCGCCCCTAAATATCCGGTCGTGCTTCGGCACCGCGGCCATTTGTGGCGATTGCATCCGCGTCAACAACTGCTAAACCGCTCCGGAAGGTCTCGGGCGGTCTCGCCCGGGACCTTTTTCTTTTTGAGCCCCTTTCCTCGTCCGATGACACGATTCGCGGTCACCTCGATGTGTCGCATGTGCATGTGCGGCTCTCCCCTCGGAGAGACGGACCGGCGCGTGCGTGCATGGTGCACCAGCGCGTGAGCTGACCCGAGACACTCTCGGTTCGCCGCCGGCCCTCTCTCACCGAGAGGGCCGGATTTTTTTGTCCCATCGCCATCCCAGCAGCACCACTCATTACGGAGCACGACACATGAGCACGACGATCGAGCAGGAGCACGTCGCCGGACTTGGCACACGCGCCATTCACATCGGGCAGGAACAAGCCGACTCGGCGACGAACGCGCGCGCCGTCCCCATCTACGCCACAACGAGCTACGTCTTCGACAGCCCGGAGCACGCCGCGAGCCTGTTCGGGCTGCAGCAGTTCGGGAACATCTACACGCGCATCATGAACCCCACCACCGATGTCTTCGAGCGCCGCATCGCGGATCTCGAGGGTGGGGTTGCGGCGGTTGCGACGTCGAGCGGGCAGGCGGCGCAGACGCTCGCGCTCCTCAATCTCGCGCAGGAGGGCGACTCCATCGTCGCTTCCTCCTCGCTCTACGGCGGGACCTTCACCCTGCTCAAGTACACCTTCGCGCGGCTCGGCATCACGACGCGCTTCGTCGACGGAAACGACCCGACGGCGTTCGCGAACGCGATCGACGAGACGACCAAGGCGGTGTACGTCGAGACGATCGGCAACCCGGGGCTCGACGTGCCCAACCTGCGCGCCGTGGCCGACGTGGCGCATGCGGCGGGGGTGCCGTTCGTCGTCGACAACACCTTCGCGACGCCGTTCATCACCCGCCCGATCGAGCATGGCGCCGACATCGTGCTGCACTCAGCCACGAAGTGGATCGGCGGTCACGGTACGAGCATCGGCGGCGTGGTGGTGGACAGCGGCCGCTTCGACTACGCCGCGTCGCCGCGCTTCCGCACCTTCTACGTCGATCCCGAGCCGGCGTATCACGGCCTGTCCTTCTCCGGCGTGTTCGGGAACTTCAACGGCGCCAACATCGCCTACGCGATTCGGCTGCGCGTGCTCCTGCTGCGCGACATCGGCGCCGCGCTCTCCCCCTTCAATTCCTTCTTCTTCCTCCAGGGCCTCGAGACGTTGCAGTTGCGCATCCAGCGCCACTCGGAGAATGCCCTCGCCCTGGCAAAGTTCCTCGACGGACACCCGGCCGTGCGGTGGGTGAGGTACCCGGGCCTCCCCTCCCACCCGACCCATGAGCAGGCTGCGCGTTACCTGACCGGCGGCTTCGGCGGCGTACTCACCTTCGGCGTGCTCGGCGGCGAGGAGGCGGCGAAGAAGGTGATCGCCGCGTCGAAGCTCTTCTCGCTCGTCGCCAACGTTGGCGACGCGAAGAGCCTGATCATCCACCCGTGGAGCACGACGCACCAGCAGCTCGAGACGGCCGAGCGCGAAGCGGCCGGGGTCACGGCCGACCTGATCCGCCTTTCGGTGGGGATCGAGGACATCGCCGACCTGCAGCACGATCTCGACATCGCGCTTCGCGAAGCGCTCGGCCTGTGACGCTCGGCGCAACACTCCTCGCCGGCGCCGAGCCGACACGTCACCTGTGCGTACAGCACCTCGACCGCTTCGAGTTGGAGAGTGGCGCAGTGCTGCGTGGGGTGGAGCACGCCTACTACCTCGACGGATCGTTGAACGAGGCGCGCGACAACATGGTCGTCGTGTTTCACGCGCTCACGGGCTCAGCCAATGCAGTGGGCGACTGGTGGCGGGGCGTCGCGGGCCCTGGCCTCGCGATCGATACCGACCGGTACGCCGTGCTCTGCACCAACCTGCTCGGCTCGTGCTATGGGACGACGGGTCCGGCCGATCCCGCGCGAGGTGCCTTTCCCGCCGTGACGACGCGCGACATGTCCCGGCTGGTGGGCCAGCTCGTGGAGTCGCTGCACGTGTCGTCGGTCGCGCTGGCGATCGGCGGCTCACTGGGTGGGATGGTGGCGCTGGAGTTCGCGGCGACCTATCCCGCTCTCGCGCGCAACGTCGTCGTGCTGGCCGCGCCGGTCGAGCATCCTGCATCGGCGATCGCGTGGAGCCACATTCAACGGCGCGCAATCGCGGCGGCGGGTGAGGAGGGGCTCGAGATCGCGCGCATGATCGCCATGATGACCTATCGCACCGCGAGCGAGCTGGCCGATCGGTTCGGCCGCGACGCGCACGAAGAGGGCGGCTTCGTCGTGGAGCGCTATCTGTCGCGGCACGGTGAGAAGCTGCGCGCGCGGTTCGACGTGCACAGCTATCTCACGCTGCTCGGCGCGATGGATAGCCACGACGTCGCTCGCGGGCGCGATGGCGTCGAGAGCGCTCTACGTCCGGTGAAGGGGCGGATCATCGGCGTGGGCATTCCCGGCGATCTGCTGTACGACCCGTGCGACGTGAGGCGCTGGACCGAGGCGGCGGGCGCCGAGTATCGAGAGATCTCGTCGCCGACGGGGCACGACGGTTTCCTGCTTGAGGGGGAACAGGTCTCCGCGCTCGTGCGGGAGGTGCTCGAGGAGCCTTCGATCGTTG
>Ga0208587_1000075_pt1 | contig 48665 bp, 43 predicted proteins | sample NGESurdeep092012_7_FD_184472 | JGI IMG/M metagenome (GOLD analysis project Ga0208587, IMG submission 184472) | Arctic peat soil microbial communities from Barrow, Alaska - NGEE Surface sample 210 deep-092012 (SPAdes) | ecosystem: Environmental > Terrestrial > Soil > Wetlands > Peat ...
CCCGCCACGGCGGGGCGCGAATTGGGGACCCCGGCTACGGCGTTGGATTTTCGCCCGGTCATGCTGGGGTCTCACACGCTCTGAAGGTCCGCTCTACCCGAGCTTGAGTATGAGACTGGAGGAGCACATCTTCCAGGCCTGCATTTCCGACCGCAATTTCGGAGCGGCGCCTTAGCGCCTGAGGGATTTGGCAAGGGAAGGAATTACAGCGAAATCAGCCCACAGCCGGGGTTCCGGGGATGCGACGCGGCAGGCTCAGGATGGCGACGTGGAATATCGAAAAAACTGGCAACTGACCACTGGCAACTGACCACTGGCAACTGACCACTGACCAGCAACGTCGGCATCACTTTGTCGTCCACCATGGCTTGCGGGAATCATGTGCGGTTCGCGATCGAAGCGTCCCATGATGCCCGCGCGACGGTCTTGCACGAACGCGCCAACTGGCTCGGTCGTATTGACGATCTTGAAGGAGTTCTCCGCCGAGGGCAGAGTGGCCAGCACCGTCGCTTTAGTCATCGGCATATCGACGCTGCCGGACTGTAGCAATGGATGGCCGCATGCCAGCAGGTGGGTGTCGTCGAGATAGGTGACGGTGCACGTGCCGGCAATGTTCATGTCGCCGCGTACCAGAATTGCGCTGACTGCCGAGCCTGGCACCAGCGGTTCCGGCTGCTTGTCGTTGCTGACCGAGCCCGCTCCCATGACCGGTACAACACCGACCGAGGCAAAATCCTTGGAGAAGAGCCGCAGAGTGTTTTCGCTGAATCCGGTGAAGACCAGCGGAGTCTCGATGGGCTTCAGCAGGTTCGCATAGCCTGCGTCCGGTTCATTCGGAGCGCTGCCCAAGCCGGGTCCAGAAGTTCGGGCTGCCGATTGCCTCTCCCCGGCTGGCCCCCACGCCTCTTCCGGCGCGGGCGTCTTGTCCATGGCATCGATTTCGAGCATGGAGCTGGCCGGAGTGATGCCGGCGATGGGTTCTTTGGAAAACTCGCCAATACGATAAGCGATAGCGCCAACCAGTTTGCCGTCAATGTAGACAGGGCTGCCGCTCATTCCAGCGACCACGCCGAAGTACTCGACCTTCTTGCCGTGCAGCCGCGCCAGGATGACGTCGGATTTCGGGCCAGCCATATTGCGCAGCACCCCGAGGATTTCGACGTCCATCGGTTCCGGGGTGACGCCTTCGAATACGGTATACGCCACACCGTGCATGTCAGCCTTGACCTGGTCCTCGGGCATGACTTGAACTTTGGGTTTTTCGGCCGCGAAGCCGGCCAGCGAACCGAGGCAGAGTAGTACCAACGAGACGAAGCTGCGCAACATGTTCCTCATCCCTTACCTTAAGCCGCGGTGCGGCTTTGCCACCAAGATCGGCGAATCCCCCCTGCGCCCGAGAGCGCCGCTCACGGGGAGCCACAACTGGGTGAATTGACTGCGGCAGTGCCCCAAGGTTAGCGCTTGGGCACTTTTCTGGGACCGTAGCGAGTCAAAGAGTCTGAAATTGCATTTATACTAACAGACAGTCCGGCCCAAGAGGCATCCTGATGTATTCTGAGAAACACCTTAACCGTCCCGGTATTTCGCCTGTTGTTCTTAGTCCTCTGAGTATGGTGGTCATCGCCTTGGTGGCGAGCGTGCTGGCTTTTGCCATACCGGGACGCGCCCAATCCTCCGGCGGCAGCGATGCGGCGGCGCAAACCCAATCGCAGCCGCCTAAGAGCCAGCAAGAGCAGATGCCTGCCGAAGCCGGAGGGCCAGCGGGCGAATCCGGCTCCATCGCCGTGCCTAAGAAAAAGGACACGGACGAAGCGCCGCCTCCGCCCAAGCCGAAACAGCCTGCCGACAATCCGCAATACTCATTACACGTTGACGTTCCGGTGGTGACCGTGGATGCCCGGGTGTTGCAGAAGGACGGGCGCGCGCTGGCCTTGCCGGAACAGGTAGCCAAGGAACACTTCAAGATTTACGAAGATGGTGTTCCGCAGCAAATCCAGAGCGTCACCATGAGCAAGGCGCCCATCACCGCGGTCCTGTTGGTGGAGTTCGCATCCACTAATTACAACTTCATGTATGACGCGCTGAATGCCTCGTACACGTTTGCCTCCAGCCTGCAGCCGCTGGACTGGGTCGCCGTCGAGGAATTCGACATGAAGACGCACATCCTGCTGGACTTCACCCAGGACAAACAAGCGGTCTTCGGCGCGCTCAACATGCTGCGCATTCCCGGCTTTCGTGAGACCAACATCTTCGATGCCATGTATGACACGCTGGACCGTCTGGATCGCATCCCCGGCCACAAGGAGTTGGTAGTGGTCGCCAGCGGGCGCGATACCTTCAGCAAGATCACGCTCGACACAATTCTGAAGAAAATTAAGGCCACGCCCAACGTGACCATCTATACCGTCTGCACCGGTGAAGCCTACGTGGAGTGGATAGGCCAAATGGCGTCCATGAATTCCAACCTTTCCCCGGCCATGATGGACTATGCCCAGGCCAAGAACCAGATGAACACCTTCGCCAGGATGACCGGCGGCCGCAGCTATTCTCCGCGGCTGATGGGTGAATTGCCGGATATTTTCCGGGAAGTGGCCGAGGCGATTCGTAACCAATACACCATCACCTACAAGCCCACCAACCCCAAGCAAGACGGCACCTATCGCAAGTTGAAGGTGGAACTGGTTGGACCGGATAACAAGCCGCTCATCATCAAGGACCAGAAGAACCACGACGTCAAGTACACGATCGCGGCGCGCGACGGCTACACCGCCCAGCATGAAGTGGAATAAGCGCCCAGTTGGCGGGCCGCTTCCGTTCGGGTAGAGCCGGCCTCAGGGACTGTGTCGCGACCACGTGTCGGGGTGCTGCAGTAGAAGGAAGCATACCGAAACCAGCCCCGAATGGGGCGAAAGAGCTTAGCCCAGCGCTTTAGCGCTGGGTAAAGTGGGAAATGAGACGGAGTCCCGTAGGGACGGGCAGAGGTTGCGACACACTCTCTTCAGGCTGGTGTTGAAGTGGTTGTCTTTGTCAGTTCGAGTCGGCTTCACGGGCTGCGGAAACCTCTGGGGAAGGCTTATTGGTGGAAGCCTCCTGCTTCAGCAGGGGGAGCTGGACTTCAGTCCAGCGGAAGAGCGTTGCATTTTTAAGATGGGCTTTAGCCCCGGGATTTCTCCCGCCCGGCGCTAAAGCGCAGGATCGAAGGCGAACGTTTCCCGGAGCGCTGAAGCGCTCCTTCCCCCGCATAAATGCGGGGGCTCCCACCCAGAAGTACACTCCCCGGATTGTGCGCGGACTTTTTCCGCAGCCTGTGAAGGCATCCTCCAGCCATCACTGGATCCAGCCACTCTGAAACTGCCTTAGCGGCGATCCTTGTGCTGAGAGAACCCCAGTCCCGCTCTGCGGGACGGCTCAGTTTAGCCCAGCACGGAGCCGCAGGCGGAGTGCTGGGTAAGCTGGAAAATCGATCCGAGTCCCGTAGGGACGACAGACGTGGACGGCTATGCGACGCGGTCGGTCTCAACCCCTTGCGCGCGGCCTGGGACGAGCTTTTCTGGTCCCACCAGCAAGCCCGCCCTTCGCGAATGCTAAAATCAAAGGTTTCCTACCCCTATCTGGAAGGATTGCCCTCATGTCAGAAGCCGTTGCCAAGCTCGCCGCCTCCGCACCCGCACCGTTGGTTTCGCTTACCGAAGACGAAGTACTTTTCCGCGACACAGTCCGCCAGTTCGCCGACGAGAGCGTCCGGCCGCACGTCAAGGAGATGGACGAGAAGGGTGTCTTCGAGCCCAAGCTCATTGAACAATTCTTTCAGTTGGGTTTGATGGGCATTGAAGTTCCCGAGCAATACGGCGGAGGAGGCGGCACCTTCTTCGAGGCGATCCTCGCGGTGGAGGAACTTTCACGCGTCGATCCTTCCGCCGGAGTTATCGTGGACGTGCAGAATACGCTGGTCAACAACGCTTTCCTGCGCTGGGCCACGGAAGAGCAGAAGAAGCGCTACCTGCCTCGCATGTGCAGCGACACCGTGGGCGCCTATGCGTTGAGCGAAGCCGCCTCGGGTTCCGACGCCTTCGCGCTGCAAACCAGGGCAGAGTTGAAGGGCGACGAGTATGTCCTCAACGGCCAGAAGCTGTGGATCACCAATGGCAAGGAAGCGGGAGTCTTCATCCTGCTGGCGACGATCGATCCTGCCGCGGGATATAAGGGCATCACCGCCTTCATCGTGGAGAAGAATTTCCCCGGATTCACCGTCGGCAAGAAGGAAGACAAGCTTGGCATTCGCGCTTCCAGCACCTGCGAATTGATCCTGGACGATTGCCGCGTGCCCAAGCACAACCTTCTGGGCGATGCCGGTAAGGGCTACAAGATCGCCATCGAGACGCTGAATGAAGGCCGCATCGGCATTGGCGCGCAGATGCTCGGACTGGCGCATGGCGCGTGGGAATTCGCCGTCAAGTACGCCCAGGAACGCAAGCAGTTCGGCCGCGCCATCGCGGAGTTCCAGGGCATCCAGTTCCAGATTGCGCAGATGGCCACCGAGATCGAGGCGGCCCGCATGTTGCTCTACAATTGCGCCCGCATGAAGGACGCCGGCATGAACTTCGTGAAGGAAGCGGCCATGACCAAGCTCTATACCTCGCAGGTTGCCGAGCGCGTGGCGTCGCTGTGCGTCGAGATCTACGGCGGCTACGGCTTTACCAAGGACTACCCGGTGGAGAAATTCTTCCGCGATTCGAAGATCGGCAAGATCTACGAAGGCACGTCCAACATGCAATTGCAGACCATCGCCAAGCTGGTGATGGGCAAGTAAGGCGTGTCCCGTTAACACTGCGAAAAAACGCGGGATATGGACGTCCAACTTTATGTCGCGCACAAACTAGCCCAAAGGGCGACATAATCGTAGCCCAGCGCGTAAGCGCTGGGTAAGGTTCGAATTGGACTCCGAGTGCCGTAGGCACGGCAGCCTTCGCAATTTGGCCGTCCCTACAGATTCTGATCCGTCCAAGACCCAACCGCCCGACAAATCTACCCACCGGTCCGGAAAAAGATTCCCGGCTGTTCGGAAGGCACTATCCCCCTCTCCACGCTTTCAACAACCTGCGCGGTGACGCCAGTCGGGGCCGATGCTGCTGGGGCGCATGATTCCGCAGCTCCGGATTTCCCCAGCCCCAATTTCCGAGAATTGAAATTAGGACAGTACTACTCTTTGCGCGATTTCACCTCACTCCATCTCCTGTGTTATAACCGCCTGTTTCCACTTTGTGTGCGGCCGCCGCCGGATGCACCCACTCAAAAACCGTTGCCGCGTTTCCACTACTCGGAGGTATTGCTTGGATTTCCAGCTCTCGGACGAACAACTGCAATTAAAGAAAATGGTGCGCGACTTCGCGGAGCGCGAGATTGCGCCCAACGTGATGAAGTGGGACGAACCCGGTACGTTTCCGCTGGAGACCGTCAAGGAACTGGGCAAGCTGGGACTGATGGGTACCATCTTTCCCACCGAGTACGGCGGCGCCGGCATGGGCTACATCGAGTACGTCACCGCCATCGAAGAACTATCGCGCGTGGACGGATCCGTAGGCATCATCGTGGCGGCGCATACTTCGCTGTGCTCCAATCACATCTTCGTTGCCGGCAACGAAGAGCAGAAGCGGAAGTATGTTCCCAAGCTCGCCACCGGTGAATTCCTCGGCGCGTGGGGCCTGACGGAGCCGGGCGCGGGCTCGGATGCCGGCGGCGCGCGTTGCTCCGCTGTGCGTCGCGGTGACAACTGGGTGCTGAACGGCACCAAGACGTTCATCACCAATGGCCATTATGCTGACGTGGCGGTCGTGGTTGCGGTGACAGACAAGACGGCGGGCACCCATGGACTGTCGGCGTTTGTGGTGGAGAAAGGAACCAAGGGATTTCGCGCCGGCAAGAAGGAGAACAAACTGGGTCTGCGGGCCAGCGACACCTCCGAGTTGATCTTCGAAGACTGCGAAATTCCCGCCGAAAATCTGCTGGGTCACGAAGGCCGGGGATTCGTTGACGCGATGAAGGTTTTGGATGGCGGCCGCATCTCCATCGCCGCGCTGGGGCTGGGGATGGCGCAAGGCGCCTATGAAGCTGCGCTCAACTACTCCAAGGAGCGCAAGCAGTTCGGCCAGGCGATCAGCGAGTTCCAGGCAATCGCGTTCAAGCTTGCCGACCTGGCGACGGAAATCGACGCCGCCCGCCTGCTCACTCATCGCGCGGCCGCGATGAAAGATGCCGGCATGAAGACCACGCTGGAGTCTTCCATGGCGAAGCTCTATAGCAGCGAGGTCGCGGTGAAGTGCGCCAACGAAGGATTGCAGATTCACGGCGGCTACGGGTTCATCAAGGACTATCCCGCCGAGAAGTTTTACCGCGACGTCAAGCTCTGCACTATCGGCGAAGGCACCAGTGAAATTCAGCGGCTGGTCATCGCGCGCCAGATCCTGAAGGATTGAGTTTGGGTAGTGCGGGCGTCTTTGAAGGGGCACGGCTTCAGCCGTGCCGTAAGCTGCCGTCATTAATGGTGGCTTTAGCCACTGAGGGACTTCGCTGTTAAGACGAAGTGCGAGCTCCCTCAGGGGCTGAAGCCCAGCTCTCCACGCACACGCAAAGGCACGGCTGAAGAGGCTGCTGAAAAAGTAGGTTTCAGCGGGCGTTTTGAAGGGGCGCACCTTTAGATCCTGCCCTGAGCCTGCCGAAGGGTGCGCCGCTGAGCTCTCTGTTTTTGTCATCACGAGCGGGCGAACAGGGGTCCCCAACGAGCGCCGTTTTTGCGCTTGTTGGGGTAAAGTTCAGCCCGCGAGGGATCTGCTTTTCCGACTTTTTCCGCAGCCTGTGAAGCCGTGCCCCTTCAAAGCGTGCTGTCAGCTACCGAAACAGACGAATAATCCAGCAGTCCTGCGGAATCGGCTTGGGATGTTGCTACGTCGTCCGTCTGTGCTAGTGCGAAACCCTTCTTTATCGATCATTATGGCTGGAGTGTTGGATTACGAGAACGTGACCAAAGACTATGGCGTGCCATGGTCGCGTCGGCGGGTGCGCGCCCTTGACGGCTTCAGCCTCTCGCTGGAACGGGGAGAGATCTTCGGTTTCCTAGGGCCGAATGGGGCAGGGAAGACCACCGCCATTCACCTCGCGCTCGGGTTCATGCGCCCGTCGTCGGGCGCGGGCCGCCTGCTGGCGCAGCCGTTTGGCAACGCATCCACGCGGGCGCGAGTGGGATTTCTGGCCGAGAATGTAGCCCTGTATCACCGTCCCGCCGGCAAGCTGCTGCGCTTCTATGGCGCGCTCAATCGCATGTCTGAGCCGCTGCTGCGACAGCGGTGCCATGAGGTGCTGCGAGAAGTCGAGCTCGAACTGGAGGCCGGGCGCAACGTGGGCAAGTTCTCCCGTGGCATGCAGCAGCGCATCGGGCTGGCACAGGCGCTGATCAACGATCCCGAGCTGCTCATTCTTGACGAGCCAACTTCGGCGCTCGATCCGCTGGCGCGGGTCTCGATGCGCGAGCTCTTGCTGGAAGCCAATCGCGCCGGCAAAACCATCTTTCTAAGTTCGCATTTGCTGTCGGAGATCGAGTTGATCTGTCATCGCGTCGGCATCCTGAACAAGGGGCGGCTAGTGAAAGTTGGGCGCACGGCGGAGCTGCTGGTATCGCGTGACCATTACGAGGTTACCGCGCGGGGAATAGCGGCTGACAGTTTCGAACATTCGCAACTTCGAGATGGACAGCTTGTGTTCACCGTGCCGGCGGCGTCGCAACGCGAGGCCTTGGAGCGGGTGTGGGCGCTGGGCGGGGAAGTGCTCAGCGTAAATCCGTTGCGCCGGACCCTGGAAGAGGTGTTCGTTTCGTGGACCGAAGGGAAAGGGGCATGATGGCGATCTCTCTGATCGCGCAGAATTTCGTACGCGAAAACCGCTGGCCGATTCTGATCCTGTCAGTGTGGATTGTCTTCACCACGGTGGTGACCGCGGGCTTTGGGCGGGAGCGCGTGGCGCCGGACGACGTCATATTTTTTGTGCAGCAGCAAGCGGTGTACATCTGCGCGTTCAGCGCGTTTCTCGCCGCCAATGCCATTCACAACGAACGCAAATCGCGGCGTATTCTGCTGGTTTTGTCGAAGGCCGTCAGCCGGAGCGAATACCTGCTGGCCGTGCTGATCGGCACTCTCACGATGACGGCTGTCTATGCCGTGCTTTTCGCGGCGTGCTGCACTTGGCTCGCACACCGCGCTGCGCTGCCGACTGGCGGAGTGTGGTTCGTAGCGGTGTTAGTGATAGCGGGCTCCGCCATAGCTGCCGCGGTGGGCCTGTTCTTCTCGACGTTTCTGAATCCGTACCTGGCGATTGCGCTCACCGTAACGATGTTCGCTGCGCCCGGACTGGCGCATCCCGAACATCGGCCATGGTTCCGCTTGATTCCCGGCTTGCCGGTATTGCTCGACGTTCTGCACTTCCGTTTTCGCGCGGGATGGACCATGGACTGGGGTGCGGTAGTGATTGCAGTGCTCGAAGCCGCGTTGTTCTGGGGATTGGCGGTGGTGGTGTTTGCCTACCGGGACATCGCGGTCCCAGTCGAGTGAAAACGCTCACCACAGAGACACAGAGGCACAGAGAAATTCGGTGCTGATGATAGGCGGCGTTCAGGGCGTGTGTGAGAAACTTCAGACTACAGCAGTTTAAGAATTACTGTAGTCGAGCGAGCACGGGTAGAGCGGCGTTTCAGCGCCGCGTTCCCGCTGATCCTTCACCTCCGAGCCGGCTTCAGCCGGCGGCACCTAGACTACACAAATAACTAAACCGCTCTAAAGCCTCTATAAATGACAGCAGGTTACGGCACGGCTGAAGCCGTGCCCCTTCAAAGCGTGAGATCCCTCATGAATAATCCAGGTTCAGCGCCGCATTCGCTGCGGACAAACGAACCGTTTACACTCTGTGGGGCGATCTTGGTACGCCAGCCTGAAGGCTGGCTCTACTCGGGTCTACGCCAACTCTGAAACTGCTTTTGTCGGCCTCGTTTGCGCACTACTTCTTTTCTTGCACCTCCACGCTGGCGATGGTGTTTTCCCAATCCAACTTCAACATAGCCGAGGTCGCACTCGTCTTGTCCAGAGAGATGGTGAAAATCTCCATGCCCGATGGCAGTTGGCTAACCTTCATGTCTACCCGCGCCAGGTCCTGGCCTTCGCTGTATTCCGTACCCCATTGGCCGACCTGCTTGTTGATAATCAGCTTCCAGCTATTCATGCCGGGCAGAGTGTAAAGAGTGTAGCTGCCCGCAGGGACGTTGGCGCCGCCGATGGTCAGGTCAACGTCGGTCTTGAGGCTGGTTGCCGCGTTCGCTCCGGTGCGCCAGACCTGGCCGTACGGAACCAGTCCGCCGAATATCTTCCGTCCGCGCATGGAAGGACGACTGTACTGGATGGTGACTGTCTTTCCGTCGTCGAACTTGACCGACGCCTCGCCCGGAGGGCTGAGTGGCTTCTTCTCCTGCGCCAGGCAGGCTGTCGTGCATACGGCGATGACCAGCATGACGAACATCCATAGACGGCTTTTCTGCATTGCACTCTCCTGTTGACTGCAAATTGTCTCTTCCTGTTGCCGCTCTATTATTCACGCCAGCGCGGAACGATACAATTCAACCCATGGGCATTCTGGACGAAAAGCGTGAAGAGCTGGACCAATACGAGTTCATGATGGGTGTGCCGCGGGGACGGCTGGCGGTGGCGCTCGATGTTTTGACCGATGCGCTGACCATGGTGGGCCAGCACGGCGTCTATTGCCAGAGTGCGCGCCAGCCGGGCATGCCGGCCATGGATATCCAGATCGTGATGAAGGGCATTACCGACGCGAAGGAGCTGATCTCGTCGGTGATGGAAGAGATCCGGAAGCAGAAGGAAGCCGAGAGCTGATTACCACAGAGACACAGAGACACAGAGGCACAGAGAAGAGAAGAAAAGACAACCGCGGATTTCACGGATGAACGCGGATTTTCTAAAAGCTAACGCCGGAAGCCAAAGGGCAGAGCAAAACGTCTAGCGGTCTGACCGCAGGAATGGTTCGCTACGTACCTACCCGCTCGCCGGTTTTTGCCTTCAGAAAATCCGTGTTTATCCGTGAAATCCGTGGTTGTTTTTTTCTTCTCTGTGTCTCCGTGTCTCTGTGGTGAACGTTTACGCCGTTACATACTTCCCAGTTTCGAGCACGCGGCTGGCGATGCTCTCCTGCAGCGCGATTACGTTGACCGGGTCGTGCTTGGCCAGGCGGCGCACAATTGCCATCTGGGTGCGCAGCATGTCGCCTTCAGCGACGGCAGCGATCACTTTCTTGGCCGCAGCCTCCAGCTTCGCAAATGCGCCTTCCAGATAGACCTGCGTCATGGCGACAACCAGCGCGCCCTTGCCTTCGCCATTGGCCTCGACGTACTTGCGTGCGCGCAGCAGGCAGGAATCCATGGCAAAGGTCTCGATCACCATGTCGGCGATGGCGCCCATGACTTCCTGATGATCGACCAGCTTTTGCATGTACTTCTGCGAGGCTGCTCCCGCCACCAGCATGGCCAGTTTCTTGCCGTTTTCCACCAGCTTACGCTCGGCTGCGAGCGTGCCTTCGAGCTCGTCCGTCGACGGGCCCGCCATGACCTCGTCCATGGTTTTCTTGATGGCCGGCAGCAACGCAAGCTGTCCGCTCATGGCCCGTTTCAGCAGCCATCCGGTGATGATGAGCCGGTTGATTTCGTTGGTGCCCTCGAAGATGCGGTTGACGCGCGAGTCGCGATACGCCTGCTCGGCGGGATATTCCTCGACGAAGCCGTATCCGCCGTAAACCTGCACGGTCTCGTCGACCACCATGTCGAGCATCTCGGACGCCGACACTTTGATGATGGAACATTCGACCGCATACTCCTCAATCGCCTTGCGCACGGCCTCGGGATTGTGCTCAATCGCGGAGAGTGCGGTGTCCATCATCCCGACGGTGCGATACACCATCGATTCGCTAGCGTAGATCCCGGCGGCCATCTGCGCCAGCTTCTCCCGAATCAAGCCGAACTCTGCGATGCTCTTGCCGAAAGCCTTGCGCTCCTTGGTATAGGCGATGGAATGCTGCAACGAAGTGCGGGCGCCCCCGACGCAGCTTGCGCCCAGCTTGAAGCGGCCGACGTTCAGAATGTTGAAGGCGATGATGTGCCCTTTGCCGATCTCGCCGAGCACGTTCTCCACTGGCACCTTGCACTCGTTCAGGATGAGCGGCGCGGTCGAAGAGCCCCGGATGCCCATCTTCTTCTCCTCGTTGCCGACGGAGAAGCCGGGGAAATCCTTTTCAACCAGGAAAGCCGTAAATTTTTCCCCATCGATCTTGGCAAAGATGGTGAACAGGTCGGCGAAGTGGGCGTTCGTGATCCACATCTTCTCGCCGGTCAGAAGGTAGTGCTTGCCGTCGGGCGACAGCACAGCGCGGGTGCGGCTGTTCATCGCGTCCGACCCGCTGGTGCTTTCCGATAACGCATACGCGCCAATGATTTCGCCGGTGGCCAGCTTCGGCAAATATTTTTTCTTCTGTGCTTCCGTGCCGAAGAAGACGATAGGTAGGGTGCCGATGCCGCTATGTGCACCCATGCTCACCATGAAGCTGCCGTACTTGGACATGTAGTCGGCGATGATCGCGGACGAGGTCTTATCCATGTCCGATCCGCCATACTCGGCCGGGACGTCGGCATTGGTCAGGCCCATTTCAGCGGCTTTCTGAAGCAGTTGGCGCGAGACCGCCCAATCCTTGTGCTCCATTTTCTCGGCATTGGGCAGGATTTCGTTGGTGGCAAACTCCTCCGCGAGTTTGGCGACCATCCGATGATCTTCGTTAAAGTCTTCCGGAGTGAAGACGTTTTCCAGGTTGTGATCTTCGAGCAGAAAACTTCCACCCGTAGTTTTGATCTTCGGACCTGCCGATACCGTGGTTGCCATAGTGATCCTTCCTCTATTGCGAATCTTGTTCACCACAGAGACACAGAGGCACAGAGAAGATGATTTCTAAAAACTCAAAGACCGGTTCTCTTTGCTCAGGCGCGAAGCGATCTTATTTCAACCGTTGTAATAAACTCTTCGCCGCCTACAACCCGTGTGCATCCGTGAAATCTGTGGTGCTTTGAAATTCCTCTGTGCCTCTGTGTCTCTGTGGTGAATTGCCTTACTGCAAATATTCGAAAATACCCGCCGCGCCCATGCCACCGCCGACGCACATGGTCACCATGCCGTAGCGCCCATTGCGGCGTTTGAGTTCGCGGATGATGCTTGCGGTCAGCTTCGCGCCCGTGCATCCCAAAGGATGCCCCAGCGCGATGGCTCCGCCGTTGACGTTGATGCGTGCCGGATCCAGCTTGCCTTCCTGGATGACGGCCAGTGACTGCACGGCAAACGCCTCGTTCAACTCGATGACGTCAATGTCGTTCAGCTTCAGCCCGGCCAGCTTCAGTGCTTTCGGGATCGCATAAACCGGGCCAACACCCATTTCTTCCGGCTTATAGCCTGCCGTTGCGAAGGCCACGTAACGCGCCAGGGGCTTCAATCCGAGCGCCTTGGCGCGTTCGGCGGACATTACGACCGCAGCGGCGGCGCCATCGGACATCTGCGACGAGTTTCCGGCGGTCACGGTGCCTTTCACATGGAACGCTGGCTTGAGAGCCAGCAGCGCTTCCAGCGAAGTCTCGGCACGTGGGCCTTCGTCCATCTTGAATACGATGTCGGTGCGCTTCGGCTTGTTGCCGTTCGGGGTGGTGAAACTGACCGGCACGGGAACGATCTCTTCGTCGAACTTGCCCGCCTGGATGGCCGCGATGGCCTTCTTGTGGCTATCGGCGGAGAACTGGTCCGACTGCTCGCGCGTGATGTTGAAGCGCTTCGCCAGCCGCTCGGCGGTGAGGCCCATCGAGAGATACGCGTCGGGATAATTCGACACCAGCCATGGGTTGGCCGAAACTTTGTGCCCGCCCATGGGAATCATGGTCATGGACTCGACGCCCCCAGCGACGACGATTTCAGCCCCGCCGGCCATGATGCGCTCGGCAGCCATGGCAATCGCCTGCAACCCGGAAGAGCAGAAGCGGTTGACGGTCATGGCCGACACTTCAACCGGCAGACCGGCACGCAACGATGCGATGCGCGCGACGTTCATGCCCTGTTCAGCCTCGGGCATAGCGCAGCCGAGAATGACGTCTTCGATCTCGTTGGGATCAAGTTGAGGCACGCGCTCGAGCGCGCCTTTGATGGCCACAGCGGCCAGATCGTCGGGACGCGTCGCCCGCAGGGTTCCTTTGTAAGCCTTGCCCACCGGCGTGCGCACGGCACTGACGATTACAACTTCACGCATTCGAAGCTCCTAGCAATTCAGCTCCTAGCAATTCAGCTACTAGCAATTAGCAATTAGCAATTAGCTTTTAGCCATCAGCTGTCGGCCTTCAGCCGTCAGCTAAACCGAATTCGCTTTACATTCGACTCTCATTTTCAATTCTCATCCCGACCGAGGGCTGTAGCACGGCACTCTTCAAACGGTGATGTACTCCGTTTGTGAGTTGGGAACCGGGATCGGATCGCCGTGTTGCCGCATGCCTTCAAGGTGAAATTCGATAGCTTCACGGATTAGCTGCTTGGTCTCTTCCAATGTTTTACCCGCCACCCCCAAGCCGGGAAGATCAGGAGCATATGCGCCCCAACCATTACTGGATTTTTCATAGACGATGAGGTATTTCACTTCAAACCTGCCTGTTTCAAAATATTATTCAACGTGCCAGGCGGCACTTCCACCGACGGATGCCCAGCGACTGTGACCGTTCCAGGTTTCGATGGATGCTGGAACTGGCGATGGCTTCCTCTTGTGCGCACCAGCCTCCAGCCTTCCTGCTCAAGCCGCTTGATAACATCTCGGACCTTCAATAGGTGTCAGTCCTCATTACGGGGATCGTCGCACGAAACATCCACAATCAGCGCTTCGCACCACTCTAGCGCCTCGGCCTCGCGCTCAGCGTCCTGCGACATTTCCTTGTACCCAGCCTCTAACTCGCTCGAATCCATTTCGTACCTGTGCCGTCCCTACGGGACTCGTAATCTATTTACACCGCCTACCCAGCGCTGAAGCGCTGGGCTATCATCTTTCGTCCCGCAAGCGGGACTCGCGCGCCGTGACTCGCACATCTGCGCGAATGACCACGGAACCGACCTCGACGTGCCAGCCTTCAGCCATCGCTAGTCAACTACCCGAGCCCATACAAGCGTCTGCAATCGTATGCGGCTGAAACCGACCACTCACGCAACTGGCTACTGACAACTGGCTACTGACAACTGGTTCTTAGTTCCTCAGCGTCTTACCGGTCTTCAGCGTGTACTGGATGCGCTCCTGCGTTTTCTTCTCGCCGCAGAGCGACTTGAACGCCTCGCGCTCCAGGTCGAGCAGATACTGCTCGCTCACCAAGGTACCCGGATTGACCGCGCCACCACACAGCACCTCCGCGACCTTGTTGCTGATCTTTACCTCGTGATCGGTAATGAATTGGCCCTCGTGCATGATGTGTACGCCCAGCTTCAACGTCGCCAGAATGCTCTCGCCGGGCGCGGGGATGTCCGTCCGCGGCACGGGGGCGCGATACCCCTCACGCGCTAGTTCCAGCGCCCGCTCCTTGGCGTCCGTGAGCACACGCTCCCGATTCATAGTGATGTCGTCGCCGCTGGAAAGGAATCCAAGATTCCGCGCTTCAAACGCCGACATGGAGACTTTCGCCATAGCGACCGTCTCGAACGCCTGCTTCATGGCTTCCATCAGCTCGACGCTCTCGCCGCGACCGTGAGGACGGACGTGATAGGCCTTATCGAGCGCCCGAAGAGTCATCTCCTTGCAGCCTCCGCCACCGGGCAGCAGGCCAACGCCGACCTCGACCAGTCCGGTGTAGAGCTCCGCGTGTGGCTGGCGCGCTGCAGCATGCAGCGTGACCTCGGCGCCTCCGCCTAGCGTCATGCCAAACGGTGCAACCACCACCGGCTTGGACGAGAACTTGATGGCTTGGGTCATGCCCTGGAACTGGCGGATGGCGAGGTCAACCTCGTCCCACTCTTCTTCCTGCACCGCCATGAGCAGCATCATGATGTTGGCGCCGACAGAGAAGTTTGCGGCGTCGTTGGTAATGACGAAGGCGTCGAAGTTGTCGCCTGCGCCGCCGGGCTTCAGCGTTTGGGTGATCATCTGCACGATGTCGCCGCCCAACGCGTTCATCTTGGAGTGGAACTCGATGCAGCCGACGCCATCGCCGAGATCGACCAGCGACGCGCCCGCGTTCTTCTTCACTACGAAATTCGACTTCTTGGCAACCGTGACCGACCAGACACCCGGTGGCACCACCTCCGGGCGATAGTTGGCGCCACGCAGGTCAAAGTAAACGCGTCCGCTGGCGGCCTTAGGATCGTCGGCGTACCAACTCTCCTCGCCCGAGGCGAGCAGCTTCTCGACGTTGGGCGAAACCGGCCTACCGTCCACTTTCATTCGCTTTACGGTCTTGGCAACGCCGGCGGCATCCCACAGCTCGAACGGCCCCATCTCCCAGTTGAAGCCCATCTTCATGGCGCGATCGATTTCGACCACCGAGTCGGCGATCTCGCCAATGCGGTTGGCAGCGTACGTCCAAAGGTCTGACAACGCCGACCAGAGAAAGACGCCAGCCTTGTCCTTCGACGGCGCCAGCAGCATGTTTAGCCGCTCGGGCAGGCTGTCCACGGTCTTGGCCATTTCGAGCGAGGCAAACTTGGGCCTCTGCTGCGGACGATATTCGAGCGTCTTCCAGTCGAGCGCCAGACGCTGCTCACCCTCGGCGCTCTTCTGCTTCTTGTAGAAGCCGCCCTTGGTCTTGTCGCCCAGCCACTTGCGCTCTAGCATCGCCGCGAAGAAGTCTGGCAGCTTCAAATCGCTGCGCTCGTCGTTGATATTCGTGCTCGCGTTGCGGACTACATGGCCGAGCACATCCAGCCCAACCATGTCTGTAAGGCGGAAGGTCGCCATCTTGGGCCAGCCGACAGCCTGTCCGGTCAGGGCATCCACCTCCTCAATGCTGAGGTCCATCTCCTGCATCAGACGCATTACATTGAGCGCTGAAAAAGTGCCGATGCGGTTGGCGATGAAGTTCGGCGTGTCCTTGGCGTGCACCACGCCCTTGCCAAGATGCAGATCGCAGAAGTGCGCGATGACGTCCATCGCGGCGGGATCGGCGTCGGGAGTGGGGATGAGTTCCAGCAGCCGCATGTAACGCGGTGGATTGAAGAAATGCGTCCCAAACCAGTGGCGGCGAAACTCGTCAGGGAAGCCTTCGACTATCTTCGCGACCGGCAACCCGCTGGTATTGGTGGTGACGATCGTTCCGGGCTTGCGGACCGCGTCCACCTTGCGTAGCAGATTGCGCTTAAGCTCGAGATCTTCAACCACCGCTTCGATGATCCAGTCCACCTCGGCCAGCTTCTTCAGATCGTCTTCGAAGTTGCCGATGGTGACCAGCTTGGCTAGCGAAGGCTTAAAGAACGCCGCAGGTTTCGAGTTCACCGCAGCTTCGAGCCCGGCGGCAGCGAACCGGTTACGCGCGGGACCGTCGGCGTCGGGCGGAACAATGTCCAGCAGATATGAGGGCACACCGGCGTTGGCCAGGTGCGCGGAGATGCGAGCGCCCATGGTGCCCGCACCTAGAACAGCGACCTTCTCAATTCGTTTCGTCATGGGATGTATGAATGACTCCAGCGCTAGAACCTACCATTGTCTGAAAGCTTGCGTGAGCAAAGCCGCGTCCTGCTCGGACGCGATCAAAGAACGACTAACTTCGATCAATGGAGAACGGCGGTTGAATTACGTATGAAGTTGGTTGGTTTGACTGGGACGTAGAACTCGACAACATTATCGGGACGGCTCTCCTCAAAGGCAAAACGGCAACGCACATATGACGGCCCAAAATACAAGCAGCGCGCGCCGTAAGATGTGGGGTGAGGATGGCAACGGCGCGCGCCGTATTAAGTTGAATTGATCGTACTGAATGAATCCTCATTCAGTCAAGAAAAATCCGCATAAATTCTTTTCCCATATTGGGTTAGGAAATCAACTTGGCCAGCAGGAAGGCCGCTCCGGCGGCAAGTCCGCCAATCACAATAGTTTGGGAGGCAGAACGGCCTGGCCTCGATCCCGTAAAACGCCCCTTGATGTAGCCGAAAACTCCCAGCGCGATCAGGGTGACCACCACGGACCAGACTAGAGCCATACGCGCACTGTGCGCCGCCATGTAAGGCGCCAGCGGGATGATGCCTCCGCAAACGTACGAAGCGGCGATGGTTAACGCGCTCTGCATGGCCCGCTTGGGATTGGGCTTTTCCAGACCCAACTCAAAGCGCATCATGAAGTCCACCCACTTCTTCGGCTTTCGCGTCAGCGCCTGCACCACGGGAACGCTTTCGTCGTGCGACAAGCCGTAATCGGCGAAGACCTTCTGCACTTCGAGCGCTTCCTCGTCGGGGATCTCCTGCACCTCGCGCATCTCGCGCAGCCGTTCGCTTTCGTAGTGCTCGGCATCGCTTCTCGCGGCCAGGTAGCCGCCTAGTCCCATGGCGATGGGGCCGGCTGCGATCTCGGCCAGTCCGGCGACGACCACGATGTGGCTGTTATCGACCGCGCCGGAGAGACCGGCGGCCAGTGCGAAGGGCACGGTGAGCCCGTCGGACATGCCGATGACGACGTCGCGGACAACTTCGCCGGCGGTGAAGTGGCGCTCAATGTGTGGTGTCTGTGGCATGGTCTCCTAACTCCGGGTGGGCTTTCAGATACTGTAGCGCGCGCTGAACCACTTCGCGCTCGCCCTGGTAGCTCAAGACGGTGGGCGCATTCTCCAGCGGGAGCCAGAACGCGTGTTGAACTTCGATCCTCATCTCGGGCGCAATGTTTCCCAAGCGGCCAGAGCGGTAGAGCAAGAGATAGAAGCTGACGATCTTGAACACGTGCGCGCGGTCGCCCCAGTTGCGCACGTAGTAGTACTTGACATCCGCGAGCTTGGATACCAGGTTTGCCTGTACTCCGGTTTCTTCGCTGACCTCGCGAAGCGCCGTTTGTTGCGGCTTCTCGCCCTTGTCTATGGCGCCCTTGGGCAGGGCCACCAGTGCGGCCACTGTCTTTTGCGGGCGGTTCGAAGGCTTGCTCGACTTCTTAGGACGTGTCATGTGCGGCTCGATGACCGCCACAAACCAGCGGCCTCGCATCTTCCGCAGCACGACACCTCCCGCCGAGAATTCGCGCACCATAAGCGTCCGCCAGCGAACCGGCTAGTTTGGCAGACTAATGGGGACGCTGACAATCAAAAGCGATGCCGGTTCCCGGTGAGATGACACAGAATCAAGAGAGTTGCCGCCGCCACCATGGAGTTCATTCTCGACCAGGAAAAGTCCCGGGCTCGCCTCGCCACTTGGCAGAACCTTCCCCTTCTGCAAGAATCGGCGGTTAACTCTGTCCAACGCTAATGCCTCTCTCCCTGCTGGAATTCGTTGAACGCTGGAAAGCCAGTTCGCTGTCGGAGCGCGCCGGCGCACAAACCCATTTCAACGATTTGTGTGAAGTCCTCGGCCATCCTCATCCTGCGGCTGCTGACCACACCGGCGAAAGCTTTACCTTCGAGAAGCACGTCTCGCGCACCCATGGCGGCAAAGGCTTCGCCGACGTCTGGAAGCGCAACTACTTTGGATGGGAATACAAGGGCAAGCACATAGACTTGCGCGAGGCCTACCTCCAGCTTCAGGACTACCGGGACGACCTGGAAAGCCCTCCCTTGCTCGTGGTCTGTGACTTGGAAAATTTCGAGGTGCACACCAACTTCACCGGCTCGCGGCCGCAGGTGTACCGCTTTTCGCTTGACGATCTGCTCTCGGACGCGCCGCTCCCGAATTCTGCCCTTCGGGCCTTGGACGTTCTGCGCGCGGTGTTCGATGACCCCGAGCAACTCCGGCCTGACGCGTCCTCTGCGCGGGTTACCGAAAAAGCCGCCGTCGAGTTCGCCAAGCTGGCGCTGAATCTGGAAGTCCGGCGGGTAGACCCTGAGAAGGGCGCCCATTTTCTCATGCGCCTGCTGTTCTGCCTCTTTGCCGACAGCATCGACCTGCTGCCCGATCACCTGTTCCGCAAGATGCTGGAGATCGACAAGGGCCGCCCCGCCAACTTCAACCGCAAGCTGCGCCAGTTGTTTGCGGCCATGGCCAAGGGAGACAGCTTCGGCGTCTACGATGTCAAGTTGTTCAATGGGGGTCTGTTCGCCGACGACGCCATCATCGAACTCTCGGCTTCCGATTTAACGATTCTTGGCGCTACGGCGACGCTCGACTGGTCGTATGTGGAACCTGCCATTTTTGGCACTCTATTCGAGCGCAGCTTCGATCCCAGCAAGCGCTCGCAGCTCGGCGCGCACTACACCAGCAAGCAGGACATCCTGACTATCATCGAGCCGGTACTGATGGAGCCGCTCAACAAGCGCTGGGCCAAGGTCGAAACCGAGGCCCTTGCTCTGGATGAGGCGGCTCAGAAGACGAAAGGCCCAGCCTACGCCAAGCTGCGTACCCAGATGCAGGAGAAGCTGATCGCCTGGGTCGAAGAACTTTCGGAGGTGCGGGTCCTCGATCCGGCCTGCGGGAGCGGCAATTTTCTGTACCTTGCCCTCAAGCGCATGCTCGATTTGTGGAAGGAAGCGCAGGTCTTCAGCGCGCACCGAGGCCTGCCCACCTTCCTTCCCCAGCAGGTGAATCCGTCGCAGCTCTACGGAATCGAGAAGAACATCTATGCGCATGAATTGGCTTCCGTAGTGGTGTGGATAGGCTATCTGCAATGGCTCAAGGAAAACGGCATCGCATGCCCACCGAGCCAATCCTGCGCCACCTGACGAACATTCAACACCGCGACGCCATCCTTGACTTCGATAAGGAAGGTAAGGCCGTCGAACCCGAATGGCCGGAGACGGACTTCATCGTGGGCAACCCGCCATTCCTGGGTGGCAAACGCCTTCGCAGTGAACTGCGCGACGCGTATGTGGACGCTCTCTTCGAAGTTTATGACGGACGTGTTCCGGCGGAAGCTGACCTCGTGACGTATTGGTACGAGAAGGCTCGCGCTCTGGTGGAAGCAGGCAAGGTTAAGCGAGTGGGACTGCTGGCGACACAGGGAATTCGCGGCGGCGCAAATCGTGCTGTGTTGGAGCGCATCAAGGATACGGGTGACATTTTCTGGGCACAGTCGGACCGGGACTGGGTACAAGATGGTGTCAATGTGCACGTTTCCATGATTGGATTTGATGACGGCTCCGAAACTAAGAAAATCCTCGACGAAAAGTCTGTGTCGGCAATTCACGCGAACTTAACCAGCGAGGCAGACACGACCACGGCAAGAATTCTGCCTGAAAACTCAGGCATCTGTTTCATGGGCACTACCAAGATCGGAGCTTTCAATCTCGCGCCGGATGTCGCTCGCGAAATGCTGGCGGCGCCTGTGAATCCAAACGGAAGGCCCAACTCGGATGTCGTGAAGCTTTGGGTAAATGCAATGGACATCACGCGCCGCCCTCGCGGTATGTATGTCGTTGACTTCGGTGCAGACATGCCGGAGGCCGAAGCAGCCCTTTACGAAGAGCCATTCGAGCACTTGCGCAGGTATGTCTACGATAAGCGGCAGGAAAATAATCGCGAGACCTATCGAAGGAAATGGTAGATTTTTGGGGAACCAAGACCGGCTATGCGCAGTGCCCTACATCCATTGAAGCGCTACATCGTTACACCGCTGGTTTCGAAATACAGAATCTTCGCTTGGCTGGCATCAGGCACAGTTCCTGAAAATCTACTCAACGTCTTCGCTCGTGAAGATAACTATTTCTTCGGCGTCCTGCATTCTCATATTCATGAAGTCTGGGGACTACACATGGGCACTGCATTGGAGGACAGGCCGCGTTATACCCCTACATCCACATTCGAGACCTTCCCTTTCCCATGGCCCCCCGGCAAGGAGCCGGTTGAAGACGCACGCGTGCAGGCAATCGCAACGGCGGCGAAAGAACTGGTGGAGAAACGCGATGCCTGGCTGAATCCGCCCGGCGCTACCCAGCAAGAACTCGTCACCCGCACCCTTACCAAGCTCTACAATGCCCGCCCCGCATGGCTGACGGACGCCCCACCGCAAACTCGACGAAGCGGTCGCGGCAGCCTATGGCTGGCCCGCCACCCTCACCGACCCCGAGATTTTGGAACGCTTGCTGAGCCTTAATCAAGAACGGGCGAGTAAGTAGATCTTAGACTCTGCCGTTAGGCCTGCGACCGGCAGTACTTTGGTTCTCGGTGATTAGGAAACCAAAACGCCGTGTCCTCCGTGTCTCCGTGGTGAATGATTTTCGCCTGAGCGCAATTGGAGTCTCACCCGCCCGCGACTACACTGGTGGTGGACATTTCCTCAGGACCATTTCTTGTCAAAACGCTATTACTCTCCCAGACAACTACTGAAGGTTTGCCAGGAAGTGCTGGCTGCGTTCTCGCCCGCTACCGATGCACCGCCATTCGACGACCTGCTCAAGCTGCTCTACGATCATCGCAAGTATTTCTGGATTGGCATTTACTTTGTGCTGGGCGACAAAGTCGTGCGCCAGGCGATGCAGGGACCGGTGCCGCCGTGCCACGTGTTCGAGTTTGGCAGAGGGAACGTGGGAACCACGGGACAGAGCGGACTGGTGAAAGTAATCCCCGACGTCACCGCGGACGCGACCTACAGCATGTGCTTTCTGGAGGTGAAATCGGAGATCGTGGTGCCCATCCGCATCGGCGGACGGACGCTGGGCGTCATCGATGTCGAAAGCGACCGCCCTAACAATTTCGGCAGCCTGGATCGCGTGCTCCTGGAAGGTGTGGCGGCCATGCTGGCGCGCTTTTTGACCAGCCGCGGCAAGGTGCTGGTGCGGCACGCGCGCGAACGCGAGGACGCGCAACCGCAAGTGCACCACGCGACCGCAGGCTAGAGTTGGTTCTAGGATTAGTGCAGCGGGTTGTACGGGTAGTGCGGGCCTGAACTTGGATTATTCACGAGGGAGGAACTCACGCTTTGAAGGGGCACGGCTTTAGCCGTGCCGTTACGTGGGCGTGGAGAGTTGGGCTTCAGCCCCTGAGGGAATTCGCATCTCGTGCCAACACCGAAGTTCCTCAGTGGCTAAAGCCACCATGATGAGAGCAGCTTACGGCACGGCTAAAGCTGTGCCCCTTCAGAGCTTGTTGCCTTTCTGCTACCGAACAGATGAATAATCCAGCTGAAGGCCCGCACTACCCGAGCAGTGTGTGAACATTTTTCTGCAGACTTTCAGGGGTGCGTTGTGGGCGGGAATTTCCGATCGGCGCCTTCGCGACACGTTCCCGATGATGTAAGCTGCTATTCCTTGTGGCTGTGTTTGGAATAAGCTCGCCGCCATCTTCCCGAGGAGTATCGATTTGATCCGTTTCTTCGTTGCTGTGCTCGGTTGCGCTCTCTGCTGTTCACCGCTGGTTCTCAGTCAACAGAAATCTCAGGCTGAGCCATTCACCCCGCCTACAAAAATATTCGGGTTTCGCGATCCCGGCCCTGAGTTAAAAGCGGAGAAGACATTCCTGTCGGTGCCTGACCCGCAGTTGGCCAAGGAGCATCTGCAATTTCTGACCTCCGCGCCCCACGTCGCCGGATCGCCGGAAGACCTGAAGACGGCCCAGTACGTCCTGGACAAATACAAGGCAGCCGGGCTCGATGCCTACATTCAGCAGTACAAGGTTTGGATGAACCTGCCTCTCGACATCAAGGTCGAGGTGGTTGCACCTGAGGGTGTCACGATGATCGGCCCATCGCCCGAGCGGGTCAGCGGCGACCCTTATCAGGACGATCCGCGCATTCTGCCGGCCTTCAACGAATTCTCGCCCTCGGGCGACGTCACCGCCGATGTGGTGTACGCGAACTATGGCCGTCTTGAGGACTTCAAAAAGCTACAGGAGATGGGCGTTGACGTGAAGGACAAGATCGTCATCGTCCGCTACGGCGAGAACTTTCGCGGCGTGAAAGCGTATGTTGCGCAGCAATTCGGAGCGGCAGGCGTCATCATCTACTCCGATCCCTGGGACGATGGCTATTTCAAAGGCGACAAGTATCCCAAGGGGCCGTGGCGACCCGATACCGCAGTGCAGCGCGGTTCCATCCAATACCTATTCCGCTATCCCGGCGATCCCACCACGCCGGGGATTGCCTCTGTGCCCGATCTGCCCGACAGCAAGCGCATTGCGCCCGAGAGCGCCACCGATATGCCGAAGATTCCGACCACGCCGCTCTCCTACGCCGACGCCACTCCCATCATGGCCAATCTCGGTGGACCGGAGACGCCGCGCGAGTGGCAAGGGGCATTGCCCTTCACCTATCACGTCGGTCCTGGGCCGGTGAAGGTCCACATGGCGCTGAAGCAGAACTATCAGTTCGTCACCATTTTCGACGTGATCGGCATGGTGCGCGGATCGCGGCTTCCGGATGAATGGGTGATCACAGGCAATCATCGCGATGCCTGGGTATATGGCGCAGTGGACCCGAACAGCGGCACTGCCGCGCAACTGGAAGCCGTGCACGGCGTGGGACAGTTGCTCAAGACTGGATGGCGGCCCAAGCGGACTATCGTCTTCGCCAGTTGGGATGCGGAGGAGGAGGGTCTGATCGGCTCTACGGAATTTGCCGAGCAGCACGCTAAGGAACTCAGCCGGGCCGTCGCCTACTTCAACATGGACGTGGCCGTTGCGGGGCCCGACTTCGGGGCTTCGTCGGTGCCGAGTTTAAAGCAGTACCTGCGCGATGTCGCCAAGTCAGTGCCCAGTCCGAAGGGTGGCAGCGTGTACGACCAGTGGAAGGCCGCTGCCGAGAAGGAAGAGCAGGAGCGGGCCAAGCCTCCGGAGCCTGAGTCCTCAGGTGCTCCGGCGGCCGAGCCGGCAGCCCCGGTCCAGCACGATGTTCACGTCGGCAATCTCGGCAGCGGTTCCGACTACACCGCCTTCTTGCAGCACTTGGGCGTGCCTTCCGCCGACATTGGATCGCGCGGCCCTTATGGGGTCTATCACTCGGCCTTCGACAACTTCGCCTGGTTCACCAAATTTGCCGATCCCACATTCGTCTATGAGCAGGAGATGGCGCGCGTCTATGGAGTGGAAGCTATTCGCATCGCCTCCGCCGACGTTCTGCCCTTCAATTATCAGGACTACGGCAAAGAGATCGGCGAGTACTTGAAGGCTGCCGAGCCCAAAGCAAAGAAGGCCTTCGGCGAACAGTCGCCATCGTTCGGCGAGGCTTCGAAAGCGGCGGCACGGCTGGAGAAGGCCGGGGCCGGCGTGTTGCAACTGCAGAACGCCACGCTGGGAGATCCCGGAGGCCTGAACCTGATTCTTCGCAATACCGAGCGAGCGTTTCTCATCCCTGGCCTACCCGACCGTCTCTGGTACAAGCATGCGATCTATGCGCCGGGCGAATACACCGGCTATGCGGCTGTGGTCATTCCCGGAGTGAATGAAGCCATCGACAAGAAAGACCTGACGACGATGCAGCAGCAGTTACAGTTGCTGACGGGCGCCATCAACCGCGCCGCAGAATTGCTGGAAAGAGCGAAGTAAGCGGCACAAAGCGAGCGCTACAGCGGGAACAGTACAGTAAGAGCCGCCGATTTTCATCCAGCGCTAGGTCCATTTCCACAATGTTTATTTACTAGAACTCATCTCATAAATCGTTCTGGGGTTGTATCAGGGCACGACTTTAGTAGGATTGCGCATCTACGTAAGGCACTACAATCCTATAATATGGCCGATACTCCGAAGCAAGAGCCGAGCCATCACAGCAATCGATGGTACAACCGGCACCCGCAAGTGCCCCGACCCACTATCGCTAACAATCCGTCCAAAGTACCACAGGTGCGCAAACCCCCTTCACAGCGAATGCTTTCATTCATAGAACAGCCGCTTTTTATCGCTGCTCTCGGGATCATAGGGGGCATTGTGGGATTCGTTTTCTACGCCCCCATCTTTGGATTGTGCGCCCTTGCGGTACTTCTCGCCTTTCATAGGGCGGAAGTTGTCGCCGGTGAGTCGCCGTGGAAGATACAGGTTCCCGCATACGTATTGTTGTGCGCTTTGGTGTTCGGAGGTCTTTACGGTTTGCATGTCAAGTTGGACAAGAAGCTCGCAGAGGCCAACACTAGCCTTGCCCGACTTGTTGCGTCATATGTCGTTAAGATCCTTCCACAGCCGACATCGGGGCGGGATACAAGAACAAACCAACAGCCCTTTGCTGAGCCCAACACCACGACTGCCCCAAAGCGAGGTCCATCTAGTGCTCCCGATGAATTTCAACTTCAAGAGGTCCCTCCTTCGGAGTTTGGAATCCCAACACTGGTTGAGATTGTTTTAGGAGACAATCGGTACACGTATCCCGCCGAGCGGCTCGCGAAGCAGGCCCTCTGCAAGATATGGCATTAATAGAGTGGGGTGGCGATTTCCCGTTTTCGATGTCTTTTGACAAGAGTGGGCGGATTCAGGCGGCATTGACGGTATATAGCCAAGACGGAAGCATGGCAGTCGAGCTGCGTAAGACCAAAATAGCCGTTATCAAGCCAGGTTGGGATTACAACTGGGACAGCAACGGCATTGAGGTGGTCGATGAAAATCAAGTTCCATATTTCCAGATTGACAGGATCGGTAGAAGACTTGTGACCATAAAGGGGTTGTTTTTAGGAACAAAGGGCAGAAAGATTGCTCTGTCCGACGGCGGTATGAACTTTGGAATCAACAGCCCAGTAAAGTTTCCTCACATCACCAAAATATTTGCCTATCCAAGTAGAGGCAATTTACATAAACGGGTTGCTACGCCGCCTCTTTCGCAGTGAGTTGCTTGTACTCAAGGTGGTCGGATTGAAGAAGTCTCAACAGTGTGTCGCGGAACAGAAACGGATTTTTGCGATTATCAAAACGGGAGCTCATCTCGTTCAGGTAGGCTTGCAGATGCTTTGCACTAACACGATGCCACGTTCCGATGGTGCCGTGCTTCAACAGCGAAAACGCAGATTCTACGGTATTCGTGTACACGTCGCCAACGGCGTAGATGCCATCCTTGTGCTTGATCATCTTGTGTTCTGCGAGCACTCCAGCCTTTGCAACGGCAGTCGGGTATCCACCAAACTCGCCCGTCATAATCACATCAACGTCCTGCGAGATGTTCTCTTTGATGTACTTCGCCAGAGTGCCCGACTTCACATCTTCGGCATGGAAGAAGCGCAGTTCGCCGTCACGCTGCCGGATGCCAATTCTAGGTGCTCTCCCAAACGCTAAACACTGACCCCTAACCCCTGACCCTAGCCCCTGCCTTTCCGCCGGTAGCGATTGAACTGGTGGTCGCCGGCCTTGCGACAGCTCAGCCAGGTCCAGCGGGTCACACCCTCGCGGATGAAGCCTGGCCCGCCGAAGACAGTGGGGCGTAGCAAGACCGGAACGGTTCGCTCGCTGGCAAGGCGTTCCTGCTCGGGTGGAACCATCTGTCCCACTTCGATCGGCGAGACGGTCATGAACTTTTCGTCCACCAGATCGGCACGCGCGAGACCGCCGTAGAGAGTCGGCCCGCCTTCGCATAGCAGATACTTCACGCCTAACTCCTCGCGCAGCTTGCCGATGGCCCGCGGCAAGTCAAAGGTTTCGCCTTCGCCGGCGGCAAGGATCGCGACATGCGGATGCGAGCCCTGCGCGCGCAATCGTTCAGCCCCGGCTGGAGAAGTCAGTATCGCCGCGTCCACCACATTGCCATCGAAAACTTTGTGCCGTGACAGATCGAGGTCGACCGCACGCGTCACGAAGATGTTCCGCTCGCGTCCTTTGCCCAGACGGTCACGCAGCGTGCGCAACCTCGGGTCGGCAACCTGGAACACGATGCCACGGCTCTGCGGACCGCGAATGCGCTGTTCCGCAAGCAGAGTGTTCATTCCCATCAGCAGGCCGTCGGCATGAGCCCGCAAGAGGTCCATAAGCCAGCGGTCCTCGGGCGACTGCGAAATCTCGCCCCCGGAAGCATGCTTTCCCAGCAGCGTGGTGATGCCGTCGAGCGACTGCACGAAGTTGGCGTAGATCCACGGCCGGTCGGTAGGCGGAGGCGGGAACCCGAAGTTGCCGTAAGGCGCGTAAGCGTCATCGGCAATGAGGCTCGGTTCGGCGTGGTCGAACAGCACTTCGAACCGGCGGTTTGGGCTCAGCTTCTCCATCAATGCGATTCCAAAACTGATTCTATCCGAGGTTCCGAAAATGGTTCGCTTCGCGCAAACGGGTTTTCACCACAGAGGAGAGCGCTTGGCATTTGGCTCTCAGCCTGAAGTCAGCATCTTTCTGAGTTCCAGCGGTGTCTGGCGCGAGCTGTCGTTCAGCCAACCGGCACTTTCTCGCGATAGGCTGCCACCTGCACATCCCATCCCAACTCTCTCACCATTGCGTCGCGCAACTGTGCCGCTGCTGGTGGCTCTCCGTGGACCAGATAGGTCTCCTGCGGCGGACGCTTGAAGGTGTGCAGCCATTCCAGCAATTCCGGCGTATCGGCGTGATCGCTGAACTGTTCCAGAGCTGCCACCTGCGCGCGAATCAAGACCTGCTGGCCGAAGATCTTCACCTCGGAGGCGCCGCTCTTGATGGTGAATCCCCGCGTGCCCGGCGCCTGGAAGCCAATGAACAGCACCAGGTTTTTCGGGTCAGGCAAGCGCTGCATCAAGTGGTGCAGCACACGTCCCCCGGTAACCATGCCGCTCGAGGACACGATGATCGCCGGGTACCTCGACTCGTTGATTTTCTTGGAATCGTCCTGGGTGACATCGAAGTAAAAGTTTGGCCACTCCAACGGGGAGCCGTGTTTCTGGATCAGCGCCTTCGTTTCGGCGCTGAACTCTTCCGTGTGCTTCAGGAAGATCTGCACTGCCTTGATGGCCATGGGACTATCGGCGTGCACCGGCACGCGCGGCACCTGTCCTGTCTCCATCAACTCCTTGAGCAGGAACAAGAACTTCTGCGTCCGCTCGACGGCGAACGACGGGACGATCACGCTGCCGCCGCGCTGGAGCGTGGTGCGGACCAGCGCCGCTAGTTCCGGACGGGGATCGGTGTGCGGGTGCAAGCGGTTGCCGTAGGTGCTCTCCATGACCAGTACATCGCACTCTTCGCCCTCGGTTGGACCCGAGTGAACAACTTTGCCCGGCGCGATCTGGCTGTCGCGCACACGGCCAATGTCGCCCGTGAAAAGAAGCTTCGATGATCTGCCGTTCGCGGTGAGCGTCACCTCAGTCATGGCTGAGCCGAGGATGTGGGCGGCTCGAACAAATCGGAACGATAATGCGCCGGTGAGTTGCTTAGCTTCGTCGAAGGCCATCGGACGGAAGAGCGTCATGCACTGCTGCGCCTCTTCCATGGTGTAAAGGGGCAACGCCGGCACGTGCTTGCTGGTCCGCGTCTTGTTGTAGAACGCCGCGTCTTCTTCCTGCAGGTGTCCGGAGTCAGGAAGCAGGATGCCGCACAGATCGATGGTTGCAGGGGTCGCGTAGGTGGGCCCGTGAAATCCTTCCTTCACCAAGCGCGGAATCCAGCCCGAATGATCGAGATGGGCGTGGGTGAGGACCACGGCGTCAATCGATTTCGCCGGTACTGGAAGGTCTTGCCAGTTCCGCTCCCGCCATTCTTTTCGCCCTTGGAAAAGACCGCAATCCACGAGTATCTGTAGCCCTCGCGAGCCGTCATTGTCGACGTGGATCAGGTGCTTCGAGCCGGTAACGACTCCGGCCGCGCCGAGAAACTGGATGTAGCTCAAGCTGTCCTCATTCGTACAGACACATCACAATATTGTCGCGAAGCCGCAACGCAAGATGATAACAGTGTCTCCAAAAAGGCGGTTCACCACCCTTCGGCTTCGCTCAGGGCAGGCTCCGGCACGGAGAACACAGAGAAGAAACAACATGAATAAACCGCGGATTTCCACGGATCAGAGCATTTTCACACTTGGTGTATAGGGTGGAGCACCGCTTCAGCGGTGCAGTTAAGATTCGGAAATGAGACGGCTTTAGCCGCTGAGGTGACAAAAACATTACCTCAGGCGCTAAAGCGCGATCCAAGAACTGACGGCAGTTATGCACGCCTGAAGGCGTGCTCCACCCATCGCCTATACACCCAGATGTGAAACTGCTACAGCCATTGAACAAGACATAAAGAGATCCGTGTGATCCGTGTTTATCCATGGTAAATGTTTTTTCTTTATGTTTTTCAACATCACGGCCGCTTGCCCGGGATCGCATACACGTTGTTACCCAGGCTGACTTCCGGAACGCTTCCATCATTGACAACAATTTTGTCGGGCGACACTGGTACCTCGATGCGGCCCGTACCCTTTTCTCCCGCTTTCGCCAGTACGCGGACACTCTTTTCACCGGAAGGAGTTTGAATCAGCACCGGCACCTCGGCTCCCGCGCCGCCGCGGTTCTCGATGGTCGCAGTCACCAGGAAGCTCTTGTTGGCCTCGCTGAGCAGTGGGCGAGTGTACGCCGATTCCACGTGAAACTCCGGCAACCCGCGATCGCGGTAAACCCAGTCATCGAAGAACCATTCCAGGTCACGTTTGGCGCTGGTTTGCACCAGTCGCTGAAAGTAGCTGGGGTCTTTATCGGCGCCACCTCGATAGGCTGCAATGGCGCGTTGCATGGCTTCAGCTCCGGTCATGTCGCGCAGCATCCAGAAAACGAAGCCGCCCTTGCCACGCAAGTAGAGCTCGTCATTCGTGTTGAGCAGAGTGTTGTTGGCGGGGTTCACCTCGGACAAGCCTTTGGTCGCCGCTGCCGTTTTCGGATGCGCCGCTTGTTCTGCTTGCACCAGGGGCTCGCGATATTGACCGAGAAACTCCAATGCTGCATGTCGTCCGCTGCGGCGTTCTACGGCGAGGGTTTGCAGAAATCGCTCCAGCCCATCCTGAATCCAGGCGTGCGGAGAATGGAACCGCGCAGCGACCTGCGCCGGGAGCAACAGAAGCTGCAAGGTCGCGGTTGGCGCGTCGCGAAGCGGCGTGAAAAGCACTGGGCCGTTTTGCCAGGGATTGGCGTTCGGGTCCGTTAACTCGATGACTCGCGCTGGCTGAGTCGGCTCGCCCAGCCAGTCGTGCAGCAGGGGATCGTTGGCTTCCGCCGCGAGCGCGTAGTCGCGGGCCAGCGACGTGTGATCGGCAATATGCAAGAGTGCAACGGTAGGCCTCGCCAGTTCAACGTAGTTGGCGATGGCAAAAGTTGGGACGGTTTCTCCCAGTCCGGTCACGCCGGTCTTTGCCGTCAGTTGGTAGGAAGTCTTGTCATCGCGCACTTCCGGTACCAGCTTGCCTTCGCCCGAGTCAGCCATGTTGGTCACAATGCGCAATGGCTGCTTGCCATCGCCCGCTTCGATCACGAACGCCGCGTCGAACTCGCTGCGGTCGTGCCGATGCTTCCAGCGGGCGATGGCGTCGAAGACGGCATTGCCGTCGCTCAGGCTCACGGCTTCGATTGCCACGGGATACCACGCGACATAGCCCAGTCCCCGCACGGCGGTGAAGGGATCGCTGATCTCGTCCCAATCGTTGCGCGCAGCCACTTCGGCGGGAGCGCCCATGCGCGTAAGACGCGTGGCATCAGGCGTGATGGTTCCACCGTATTGCACATCGAGCGTGACCGTAGCCGCCGGAGCAACTTCTTTGGGCAGTGTGACGATCGCCTCCGAAAGGCTGCCCGTGTGATCGATGTCCGAAGTGTAGTTGTCGCCGAGCCACTGCACGGGCTTGTCATCCAGAGCGATGGCGTTCCATGCCAGAGAGGACGATACCTGCAAGGTGGCGAGCTTCTGTGGCTTGTTGGAATCGTTGCGCAGAGTGAGCTTGCCGGTGGCCGCGATCACATGAGCCGAGCGGTCCACTTGCACCTCAAGCTGATAGCGGGAGATGGTGAAGGCCTCGCGGTCGATGGCGAGCGCAGGCCGCAGAGTTGCCAGCACCATCAACAACAATAGTGGCAACCGCTTCATTTGGGGGACGGGGCCTTCCCGGGGTTATGTCCAACGCGGCGCTGGCGGACCAACTCATACATCACCACCCCACCCGCCACCGACACGTTCAGCGATGGCACCTTGCCGAACATGGGAATGGAAACCAGGAAGTCGCAGCGCCCGCGGACCAAGCTGTGCATTCCCTTACCTTCGGCGCCGAGCACGATGGCGCAGTGCATGTTGTAATCCACTTCGTCGTAGCTCTGAGTTCCGCGTTCGTCGAGCCCAACCGTCCACACGTTGCGCTCTTTCAACTCATCCAGCGTGCGCGAGATGTTGGTCACACGCGCAATCGGCAAGTGCTCGGACGCTCCCGCCGAAGCCTTGACGGCCGTGCCTGTCAATCCGGCGGCGCGACGCTCAGGGATGATGACGCCGTCCGCGCCGGCGGCATCGGCAGTGCGGATGAGAGCGCCCAGGTTGTGAGGATCTTCCACGCTGTCGAGAACAACCAGGAAACTGTACTCACCATGGCGCTGCTCGAGCAGGGTATCCACGTCCGCGTATTGTTTGCTGCTAGTGACCGCAATGACGCCCTGATGGGTATTCGTGTTCGCCGTGCGATCAAGTTGCTCGCGCGGCAGGAAGCGCACCTGCACGCCGCTGGCGCGGCAGTCGTCAATCAGGCGCTGCACCCGCTGGTCATGCCGCTCGCGCGCAATGCCGACGTATTCAAAGCTGCGCGCCCCCGACTTCAGCGCCTCGCTAACCGAGTGGATACCGTAGATGACGACCATGTTTGGAATCAGTGTACGACAACGAAGCTGTCAGCCGTCAGCCATCAGTTTTCGGCTGTCAGGCGTTTACAGCTTGTCATCCCGACCGAGCCCGCCGCGGCGGGCGAGCGGAGGGACCTGCGTTCGCCTGAACCGCGGTGATCTCTGAGGATGCCGCATGTAAGTCGTTCCGAGCAGCCAGATTTCCTTCGCCGGGTTGGTTCCGGCGCTCCATCTCGGTATAGTTGTGCTTGAGCAGTTCTGGATTCGGGAGATTGAATGTCACTATCCGCTGTCATTGTGGATGACGAGCAACTGGCGCGCGACGAACTTGCCTATCTGTTGAAAGAGCTTGATGTGGACGTCGTCGCGCAAGGCAAGAACGGCATGGACGCAGTGAACTTAATCAAGGAGTTCTCGCCGGAACTCCTCTTCCTTGACGTGCAAATGCCGGGACTTGACGGCTTCGGCGCCATCAAGAAGCTGATCGACAAGAAAGTGCCGCTGCCGCAAATCGTATTCGCCACCGCGTACGACCAGTATGCGGTGAAGGCGTTCGAAGTGAACGCGGTTGACTATCTACTGAAGCCGTTCGACAAGAAGCGGGTCGCGAAGGCGGTGGAGAAGGCCCGGCAAAAGCTGGAGACCGCCGGCTCGCCCGGCGATCAGATGGGGACCATCGTCAAGATGCTGGAGCAGCAGGCGCGTCCGCCAGCCGCAAAAGTGTTGCTCAAGTCCGGCGGCAGGCTCTTTCTCGTGGACCAGAAGGACATCTGCTACGCGTCAATTGAGGACGGAGTCATCACGGTGGTTGCGACCGCCATGGAAGGCCAATCGAACTGTCGCACCCTGGAAGAGCTGCTCGATTCACTCGACCCCAACATGTTCTGGCGGGCGCATCGCTCGTATCTGGTAAACATCAACCGCATCAAGGAAGTCGTGCCCTGGTTCAAGAGCTCGTACCAGATCCGCATGGAAGACAAAAAACAGACCGAGGTCCCTGTCAGTCGCGCGCAAACCAAGCGGCTGCGGGAGTTGTTTGGGTTGTAGGAAGCGGTCAGCGGTCAGCATTCAGTCAATGCGCGAGTACGTGATGTCATCCTGAGGATGTATGCGATGTCATCCTGAGTGTCACATGGGCCTGCGGCCCACCCATAGGGATGAAAAACGGTCATCCCTCAACCTCTGTCATCCTGAGCGAGGTCGCCGCGGCGACCGAGTCGAAGGACCTCTATGCTGCGCACTCACTTTCCCCCGGCACGTTTTTCGACGGAGTGGAGGCGGCGCTTCGCCACCGGAGTCGAAGTGCCTGCCCCGAGCGCAGCCGAGGGGATCTGCGGTACCGCCCGCCGTCGATCTGAAGCAATGCTGTTTCCAGCGATCCGCCAACCCTAATTACTTCGACTCCTGAATCTTCCGAATCACCTTAGTCACCATCTCGCGCGGGGACAAGCGCAGCATCTGCACGCCAAAGCGGTTCTTCCATCCGGGAATGACCACGCGTTTGCCCTGTTTCATGCCTTCATAGGCCACACGCGCGACTTCGCGCACGTCCACCAGCAGAGGACTCGTCGCCAACTTTGTGTCGCCGATATGTGCGCGTTTCTGGAAGTTAGTTTTCACCGGTCCCGGACAGAGGCAGGTCACGGTAACGCCAGTGCCACGCAACTCTTCCGCGAGCGCTTCGGTGAAATGCAGTACGTAAGCCTTGCTGGCGTAATACACGGCCATGAATGGCCCGGGTTGAAACGCGGCGGTGCTGGCGACATTGAGCACTTTGCCCTCGCGCGCGCGAATCTGCGGCAGAAACAACTTGGTGAGATGGGTCAACGCCACCATGTTCACCTGCATCATCTCGGCTTCGTTGGTCCATTCGGTGGAAAGAAACGGTCCGCCGCCGCCGAAGCCGGCATTGTTCACCAACACGTCGAGAACGATGCCGGCTTCCTGCAATTCCTGATAAAGCTCGTTCGGCGTGGCCGGATGTGCCAGGTCCTTGGGTGAGATACGTACAGTCACGCTGTAGCGCGATTGCAGGTCGTCGCCGAGTTCACGCAGCGCGCCGCGAGTGCGCGCCACCAGTACCAAACGATAGCCGTCGCGCGCAAACAGGTGTGCCAGTTCCAGTCCAATGCCGCTGGACGCGCCTGTGATCAAGGCCGTCTTGGGAGCGAAGAAGGGATTGCTTGCACTCACAACTCTGTTATAGCGGATTTTGCGTAAATCGCAGCAGTAGCAGGGACGACAAATCCTGAGCAGCAATGGATTATTCATGAACTTGAGGTTGTCATCCTGAGCGAAGCGCCCGCAAGGACTTTCCGACCCGCTTCTTTTGCGGGTCGGGCGGGCGCGCAGTCGAAGGATCTGCGGTTTGTTCCCGACGGCGCAACGTCGGCGAAAGCAACGTTGTGCACCTCCCCACTTGGTGAACGCTACTTCACCTCGGCCTTCGTGGTGCCTTGCGACTCCAGGAACGTGACGATCTGCCAGCGCTGCTGTTGCGACAGGTTCGCCCACGAAGGCATGCCCGATTCCAGCTTTCCTTTGGTGATGAACCAGAACAACTCTCCAGGTTTCGCGTCTTTGGCTGGAGCGCGGTCGAGTGCAGGCGCCGGTCCTATTCCTTGAAGATTGCTGCCGTGACACTGCGCGCAATTCAGCGCATACAGCTTCTTGCCGGCTGCCACGGCGGAGGCGCTTTTATAAGGGTTTTTCATCTCCGCGGCCGATGCAGGCGCATTGCGGAAGCCGGAATTCTGGGCGGCAGAGGAGGGCGCCAACCAAAGCGCTGCGCCGACACTAACAATTGCGACCGAGGTGAAAAGAATGTGTGCTCGTGAGATCACAAGACGAACTTCGGTTTTCATGCATTTATAGATGTTGGAGATCGCGGCGTCGTCGCCGCTGACCTGCCGCGGGTTCGCAACAATGGCGCGCAGAGATTTTCCGCGCACCAAAATGCTTGAGTGTCCTCGTCAATGCAGGTCTAACGGGTAGCGACCGCTTCCTACACCTCGTAAATGCTGTACCAGGGAGTCGCGGCCTTGAGCGCATTGTTTACATTACCGATGTTCTTTACGCCTTCGTCTTCCAGCCAGGCGCGGAAAGCGGCGGCGCCCTTCTCGGCGAAGATCGGGATGCCATCCTTCCAGGTGGCCCGTCCACAGAGCACGCCGTTAAACTTCACGCCGGCTTCGGCGGCGAATTCCAGGTCCTCGATGAACTCGGAATTGCTCACGCCAGCCGACAGATAGATGAACGGCTTGCCGGTCGCGCCAGCGGCGGCGCGGTAGTGGTCGAGCGCTTCCTTCTTTGTATATGCCTTGATGCCTTTGAACGACTTCGCGCCCTCGACGAACTGCAGGTTCACCGGGATCTCGACCTTCAACACGTCCACGCCGTAGCGGTCCCTCGTAAACTCCTCCATCGACTTGGCCACAACTTCAGGTTTCAGCTTCGCGTACTCGGCGCCCTTCTCGTCCACGCCCTCTTTGTAGCCCACGAGTTCGAGGAAGAACGGGATGTCGTTGGCCTTGCACTCGTCGCCAATGCGCTCCGTCCACGCGTGCTTCAGATCGTTGATCTTTTTGTCGTCGTAGATCGTGTAGTAAAGCAAAATCTTGACGCAATCGGCGCCCGCTTCCTTGAGGCGCTTCACCGACCACACATCGAGCAGGTCCGGCAGGCGGCCGGGCAGCGTCTTGTCGTAGCCGGTCTTCTCATACGCCAGCAGCAGGCCCGAACCCTTGGCGCGGCGCTTGGCGGCGGGCAGTCCCCACTCGGGATCGAGGAGAATGGCGCTGGCGTGCTTGGTCAGCACTTCGGACACATTGATCTTGAACTCTTCCAGACCCGCGTCGGTGGCGTAGGTACCCAGCGCCTTCTTCAGCGAACCGCGCTGGTCCATGGCGGCCGCGGCGATGACGCCGCGCGGATTCGAAACGGCCTTGATGCCCGCAAGTTTTCCGGGAGTAAGTTTCATGGCAAAACCTTCCTCAGGCGTGGCGCGCCCGGTATGAACGGAATTGAATTCGGTCCCGCAGGATAGCAGATTGGCCCGCGGTTGCAGAACAGAGAATTCTAACTGAATTCCCGCGCCGTGCGCGAGGACTTCTGAGCGGGGTTCTGAGCGGGGTGGACGGCTGTTCCCGAGGCCCGTCACGCGCCAGTCAGAGGATTGCTAGCGAAATGGCGATTTCTCGTAAGTAATCCGTCCATTTGCGAGTGATCGACGATCTAGAAGCTATCGCGTGTTAGCAAGAGAAAGGCCGGCACCCAATTCAGGATGCAAGCCGCGTGGAAAGAAGAATTGTCAGTTACGGCGTGATCTCCCAGACGACACCGCAGCCGCCATAACAATTCGATGATGTGCCGCCCTTTGACGTAGTGCCATAGAGATTGCCGTTAGCATCGAAAACGATGTTGCTGATCGGATTTCCCCCGTCGCTGCCGTCGGTAAAATCGTGAAGCGAGGTGTAGGTCCAGCCGCTGGCGCGTGTCAGCTTGAATACTGAACCGTATCCATGAGTCCCGTCAGCGACGGTCGTGCCGTAAAGATTACCGGCTGCGTCCATAGTCAGGTTGGCCTCCGGACCCGCCCCTCCAGTGAAGCTATGGAGCACCGTGTATATCCAATTGCCGCTTGAGGGTGTCAGCTCGAAAACCGTGCCTCCGCCGCCGGTGCCACCGGCCGTCGTGGCGCCGTAGAGGATGCCCAAGTTGTCGATGATCACGCCGGCAACAGGGTATTCGCCTGGGCTTCCGCCGTTAAACTGGTAGAGAATGGTTTCTGTCCAGCCGGATCCTGAAGGCATCAACTGGAAAACCGTGCCGTAGTTGTAACCACCTTCATAGGTCGTCCCGTAGAGGTTGCCCGCATTATCGAAGATCACGCCGCCCAGGGGTTCTGTCGCATCTCTGACTTGACCAAAGTTATAGAGTACGGCCTCGTTCCAACTGTCACCTGAGCGTGTCAGCTTGTACGCCGTGCCGCAAGCTTCGCCCGCAGCATTGCAATGCCCGTACTTGCCGCCAAAAGCTGTTGTGCTGTAGATAGCGCCGGTTGGATCGAAGACAACCTCAGCGTTGGCATAACCTCCGTCGACACCTCCGCTGAAGCGATAGAGAACGGTTTCCGACCAGGGGCAGAGTGCGGTTTTGCAAGCGGTCGCTGGAGGTCTCAAATTGAAGACCGTGCCGCAGCCGATGTAGGCACCGAAAAAGCATAGGGTCCCTCCTCCTCCTGCCTCGGTTGTCCCGTAGAGTCTGCCATCCGGACCGAACACAACTCTGGCTCCAGGGTTATCGCCGTCATTGCCTCCAGCAAAGCTGTAGAGGGGACTGAAGATCCAGTTAGAGTGGGTGGAGGCAAGCCTGAAGACTGTTCCGTAACCCATACTGCCATCCCAAGTCGTTCCATAAAGGCTTCCTGATCGGTCAATGGTCAGGCCAGCTACGGGGTGGGCTCCGTCGCCTCCGCCGGTGAAGTTGTGAATCACGTTGAAGGTTTGGGCCTGCACCGATTGGGTTGCGACGACCGTCAGTACAAATATGATCGCCATTGCCAACGCGACCGTGGCCGTACGTGAGATTGTGCGGAAAAGCAACCTACGAGATTGCCGTTTGTTGTGCATGGGCTTTACCTCCTTACCGTGCGGCTGACATTGAAGCTGACCAAAGGGACGGGCGCGCTCGAACGCCTGGGAGAAGAAAGCTCGAGGGGTTTCCCCCGCGGACCCGGCCAGGAGCCAGTGTAAAAAGGGCAGACATCCTCTCCCGTGACACCCACGAAAGTCTCTCGCCGGCGCCGATGGTTTGTCAGTGACCTCTGCCACAGCGGCGAGTGATAAACGGGCAAAACTAGAAAGCCGACAGCCAATCCAGAATGCCTGGCCTGTTGAGATTGCAGTGACCGGCCCATAGGTGTCGTGAACAGGCCTTATCACAACCAATCAGCCTAGAAAGCTTGCTGAAGGAGGTCGGCAACCATCACTGCCTTAGCGGCAAGCCCGTCAGCACCGCCTGCTGTCGCACGATGAGCGACTCGATGCCACTCCTTGCTAGCGACATCATTTTGGCCAGTTGGGCGTCGTCGAAGGGACGGTGTTCGGCGGTGGCCTGCACCTCCACAATCTTCTTGCTGCCGGTGATCACCAGGTTCATGTCTACGTCGGCGCGCGCGTCCTCTTCGTAGCAAAGATCGAGCATGATCTCGCCATCCACTATGCCGACGCTGGTGGCCGCAATGTAGTCGCAGATGGGTGCGACCGTCAGCGTACCCGACTCAATCATGCGGCGCATTGCCAGTCCCATTGCGATGAAGGCGCCGGTGATGGACGCCGTGCGCGTGCCGCCGTCGGCCTGAATGACGTCACAGTCGAGAAAAATGGTGCGCTCGCCCAGCTTATCCAGATTGGTCACAGCCCGCAGCGAGCGGCCAATGAGCCGCTGGATCTCGTGAGTGCGCCCGCTCTGGCGTCCTTTGTTGGCCTCGCGCGGCGTGCGGGTCAGGGTGGAGCGTGGCAGCATGCCGTATTCGCTGGTCACCCAGCCTTTGCCCCGGTTGCGCAGAAATTGCGGCACCGTGTCTTCGATGGTCGCAGTGCAGATAACGCGGGTATTGCCGAGTTCGATCAGGCACGAGCCTTCGGCGGTAGAGATGAAGTCGGGGACGATGTTGACCGGCCGCATCTGCTCAGGAGAACGATTATCGGAGCGATAAACCATAAGGGGCGATTGTAAGCCAGCCGTCAGCATTCAGCACTCAGCATTCAGCTATCCGCCCAGGTCCACATGCTCGACGTGATCTACCTGTCGGCCGAGGAAGCGTGCGGCCAGGCGTTTGAACTTGTCGGTGGAGTCAGTGGCATAGAAGCGGAAGGTGCGATGCTCGGCAGGAGGGGTTTTCGCGCCAATAGGGGTCCCTCGACTCGTCGCTTCGCTCCTCGCTCGGGATGACAACAGATGGGACTGGTCTTCGCCGTCACTCAGCATCTTTCGCACCACGCGCGCGGTCGATTCAGCGGAGTCCACAATCTGCATGTGCTCGGGCGCGATGCGACGCAACAGTGGCGCGATGAGCGGATAGTGGGTGCAGGCGAGCACCAGAACATCGGCCTGCTCGGGCGCTTGCAGCAGCGCCTCGCCGAGATAGATCCTGGCGACCTGCTCGGTCACGGGATGCTCGATCCATCCTTCCTCAACCAACGGCACGAAAAGCGGACAGGCTTTTTCGTAGGCTGCCAATCCGAGCCGCTGCAGCGCATCCCGGTAAGCGTGGCTGCTGACGGTGGCTTCAGTGGCAATCACGATGGCCGAGCGGCTCTTGCTTACCTCGGCTGCCATGGCCGCGCCCGGTTCGACTACTCCGACGACGGGCACGTGCGCCGCTTCCTGAATTAGCGGAAACGCAAGCGCGGTCGCGGTGTTGCAGGCAATGACCAGCAGATCGATATTCTGCGCTTCCAGAAAACGAGTAGCTCCGATTGCATAACGCGCTACCGTTTCCGCCGACTTGGTGCCATAAGGCAGGCGAGCGGTGTCGCCGAAGTAGAAGTAATGGGCGGGCAACTGCTCGGCCATGGCCTTCAGCACGGTGAGGCCGCCAACGCCCGAGTCGAAAACACCGATGCGCGGTAGGGTCACTGCAAATCCTTTACGACCTGGCCAATATTGCTGGCTTCATAGAATCGGCGCAAGTCGGCGTGGCCGGCCAGGGTCTCCCGCTCCTGCCCGTTGACCAGGATCTTCACGCGTCCGATTTTGGTGTCGTTCGCGTTAAGCGTGACCACGATGGAGGCTACGGTCAGCTCTTCCGCAAGCACACCGGACGGATGCGCGTCGGCAAAGGCGGCATTGGTGTCCACAACGGCGGTGTCATCGCCGAGCAGGTAAACATCGCGGACGTCGCCTCCAGCGCCGATGGGATGTGGCGACGAGGATTGTAAATACTGTCCAAAGAGAACACGCAACACAGCGCGGGCGCGTTCGCTGCGCTCCGGCGGGAGGGTTACGTTTACCTGCGTCCGACGCAGTGTGCCATCGCTGTCCGAAGCGATGTAAAGCGTGACCGGGGTGGGCGGACCATTACCGGGCGGAGCAAGCGACTGCTGTTGCGCGGCAAGTTGCTCATCGCGGGCCACCTTTCGCTTCAGGTGTAGGGCGTAGAACGCGAGGCCGAGCGCGATCATCGCCAATACCGCAAACATCACCATGACGCGCCGGGTCATGGTCGCACCTGAGGCAGCTTGCCGCGCACAGCAGCAACGCCGGCGGCGATCGATTGCGCCACCTGCTCCTGGTATGCCGCACTTGCGATTTCGTCAACGTTTTCGGCGGGTGGTGCGATTTCAACTGCGATGGCCGGAGCGGCAATGTTGTTCATGGGACGAAGCGGTGCCAGCAGCGTGGTATTGGGCAGTTTGCGAGACTCCAGTTCGGCGGCGACGGAGCCTGCGACCGAGCCGCTCAGGTCCAGGAATGCAGCTTGCGCGGTGTCCCACGGCAGAAAGCCCTGCGGCGACAAGTTGGCCGCAGGCAGCAGCGCGGTGAATACGTGGACGCCCCGTCCGGTATTGGCGGCATGCAGTGCGATGTAGAGCGCGGGACGAGCTGCATTCGCCGAGGTCGCGCGCTGGTCCAGAGCAATCGCAACATCAGAATTGCGCAGCAGACCGGCGGCAATGCCACGATTTGCGAGTTCGTGCTGTACCCGCCGCGCCAACGCCAGCACAACATCTTTCTCCGGGAGCGAAGGAGTGATGGCCGCCCCGATGTCGCTGCCGCCGTGCGCTGGATCGATCAGCACCAGGAAGCGTGGCGCGGCGGGCTGCCGCGGCTGTGGCGCCGGGTTTTGCGTATTGGCCGGGGCTGGCGGTAGTGGCGCTGGCGCTTCCTGGGTCACAGGTGCGGGAGCAGGAGCCCCAGTAATGATGATGGTCCTGCCTCCGTCGGCGAAGTTGGCCATCATAGGAGCCTTTCCTGTCACATCGAGTTCAGCCTGGCCGTCGTGCTCTGAAAAGCTCACTCCCGTGATCAGCGGGTCGCTGTAAGGCGCGTTTTCAGGGCCGGTGGAAACGATGGGTTCGCGGCGAAAGGTGAGCCGTACTCGTCCAGGCTCGGTAGCGATGGTTGGATTGACCGGGGAAGAGAAGCCCAACAGCAAACGCGAGGGGTTGTCCTTGTGCAGTTCCAGGGTGTAGCGCACCTGAATATTGCCGATGAACAGACGGCGCGCTGCCGAGTGTAATTCGGTATCGGTCGCGAGTAGCTTCGAGATTATTTCGCTGGTAACGGATAGCGGAACATAGCCCCGGCCATTCTGAACGATGAAGTTTGCCGGCAGTTTATAACCGTTTCCCCGAACTTTACCCTTATCTTTGCCGTTGGTGAATTGCAACTCCAGAGGGCGGCCACCCGGAGGCGTGAAGTGCAACTTGTACTTCTTGCCATCGGCGCGGGCGTCCACCGAACCCAGCGGCTCAAGTAACTCGACCAAACCCGCATAAGGCTGGCCGTTCACGTCCAGCAGAGGCACCGAGTGCGAGGTCCGCGGAGAATAGACGGTGAGCTGATTTTGGTCAGGCGACTGCGCGTGAACGCTGCCATGGCGCGCCAAAAGAGCCGCGAAGAGCAGAGCCGAGCCGGCGACGATCGCCAAGGCGAGCCGCGACATGCGGCAGGAAAGCAGCAAGCTAGTGCCCTCCTGGCGCCGTGCCTTGTGCGGCCTCCTTCAGCGAATAGATGGTCAGGCCGCTCAACATTTTGGGATAGAAATCCGTGGACTTTTGAGGCAAAACTTCGCCGGCGAACGCGACGTCGCGCATCTGCTCCATGCGGACCGGGTTCATGAGGAACGCGACGTTGGCGCCGTTTCGTACTTCCTCAATCGCTTCGCCCGCGTCGCGCACATATTTGAGGTGCTTCTGATCGCGAATGTCATCCTGTGACATCCCGAGTGCGTCTTCCAGCACCAGCTTGTGCAGTTGCACGACATCCAGTGCGCGCTGGCGTTCCGACAGACCCGCAAGACTTTTCGAGTGCTGCTCGGCGCGCGAACGCAACAGAAAGCTGTCATGCGAAGTGACGGCAAGCAGAGCGGTGCTGTCTTTGCCGGCCTGGTGTAGCCGATCCAGTGCGGCGGCAGCGTTTGTCAGCGGTCCCAAGTCCTCGACCTCGAAATTCTCCTGAAGCTTCGCTGCCATGTCAAAGATCGCAAAGCCCTCCATCCCGAACACCACGCGATGGGTGGGCAGAACTACCAGTCCGGGAGCATCCATGTTAACGAAGGTCATCATGACCCGTTCGAACGGAGCTTGAAGATCAGGGCTGGACTGATTTCTGTTTTCATTGCGATAGGTGAGAGCTGTTTCGTAGCGATGGTGGCCGTCAGCAATGATCAGCTTCTTATCGGCCATCTTCGCCTGCACCGTTCGAATGACGGCGGGATCGGAGATTTTCCACATCCGGTGCAACACGTCGTATTGGTCGCGTACCTCGACCGTCGGAGGGACGTTCTGCCTCAAAGCATTGTCAACCTCTCCCGCTGGATCGCTGTACACCATGAAGATCTGCCCGCAATGTGCCTGCGTGGCTCGCAACAGGTTGAGCCGATCAGCTTTAGGCTTGCTGAGCGTCTGCTCGTGACGGAAGACGAGCTTGTGGTCGTAGTCCTCCACCTGACCCAGGGCAATGAGCCCGCGCCGCTCGGCGGTCGCACCGGAAGCGTCGCCGGGAACTTTGAAAGTCTGAGTGTAGAGATAAATGCTGGGCGCCGGGTCGGGCACCAGAACGCCCTCTGTTCGCCATTGCTGCAACGAAGCGGCGGCTCGGGTGTAGACGTTTTGCTGGTCATTATCACCGGTTTCTGGCTTGCCGAGGATGATGCGCACCAGGTTGTACGGACTGGCCGCGTAGTACTGGTCCTGCATTGCCGGGGTGATCTTATCGTACGGCTGGGTTACGACTTGGGCGGGCGACACTTTGGAAGGGTCATACCGCAGGGCTCGGAAAGGGAAGATGTCTGCCATAAGAGCTCCGCCTCCCCCTAAAAATTGGAAATCTAGTAATAGAAAAAACTCTTCGGGAGGCAGCACGATTGTAGCAGTTCAACAAAAGGAAACCAGGACCGCTACAGCAACATCAAAGGGGGAAGAGAAGCTCGGCAGGATGGCCTTGGGAGGTGGTTGCCGTGGGGTTATCTGACTCCCATATGCTGTGATACTATTCAGCCCACAGTCCAGAGGATCTTATGGCCCGCGGTCGCAGTTTGGGGTTCGGGTCAAATTGCTCGACGATTTGGTACCCGTTTCGGTCGGGACGTTTTTCCAGGCGGCCCGTCCAAGTTGTTGTGCGTGTTCGGGAGAGTCTCGTCCTGCTGCTTGCGTTGCTTTGCCTGGCTGGTTGGCTGGCTGTCTCCAGCTACGCGCAGGACGAAGACCAGAACGTACACCTGGTTCCTCACGAAGCCAAGAAACCCGACGCCGTTGCGGCTGGTACCGTTGCCGTTCCACCGGGCATCATCGTCGATCCCAGCCTTAAGACCCACACCAAGCCAATCCGGAAAGACGTGGATCTAGTATTGGTCCCGGTGACCATTACAGATCCGATGAACCGGCTGGTAACAGGGTTGGAGAAAGAGAATTTCCGGCTAACCGATAATGGACAGCCGCAAGAGATCAAGCACTTCTCCAGCGAAGACGCACCCATTTCCCTGGGCGTTATCTTCGATAACAGCGGGTCAATGGCCGACAAAATCGACAAGTCGCGCGAGGCGGTGGTCGAGTTCTTCCGCACCGCCAATCCGCAGGATGAGTTTTTCCTGATCACCTTCTCGGAAAAACCCGAGGTGCTGGCTGATTTCACTTCCTCCGTCGAAGACATCCAAAGCAAGCTGGTTTACGCAATACCCAAGGGCAGGACGGCATTGCTCGATGCCATTTACCTGGGCATGGATCGAATGCGCAAGGCACACTACGAGCGCAAGGCGCTGTTGATCATTTCCGACGGTGGCGATAACCATAGCCGGTACACGGAGGGCGAGATCAAGTCGATGGTGAGGGAGGCCGACGTGCAGATCTACGGCATCGGCTTGTTTGACCTCAGTTTCAAGACGCCAGAAGAACGCGAAGGGCCCGCCTTGCTCAACGAAGTGACCGAAGTGACGGGGGGACGTACGTTTACCATCGGCTCTCCCAACGAACTGGCGGACGTGGCCACTAAGATTGGCATCGAGCTGCGCAACCAATATGTGCTTGGATACCGTCCAACTAGTCCAGTACGCAATGGCAAGTGGCGGAAGATCAAGGTGAAACTCAATCCTCCGAAAGGTCTGCCGCCGCTGCACGTATACGCCAAAACGGGATACTATGCACCCACGGAATAGACGCTACGGCTCGTTCGTAATGCTGGTTGGATCGGTTCTATGGTTGGGGACCTGGGTGTTGGCTCAGAATTCGTCCACCTCGCCGCCGGCTACGGCGGGCGGCGCCGTCGGCCAGCAAACTGCCCCCACGCAGAATCCGCCAGCACAAGCACCGGCATCAAATGCCCCAACCCAGAGCACCGCACAGGAGCCTGCTCCGCTACCGCAGGCGCCCAATCAGCCCGGGGACACGGTGCAGGTCCCGCAGCAAGGCGAAGCGCCCGCAGCGCAACAGGGTGACATCTTTGTCTTCAAGAAAGAAGTTGACGAAGTCACTTTGCACGCCACCGTGGTGGACGATCACAATCGCATGATCACCAACCTGGCGAAGAACGATTTCACCGTATTTGAGGATGGCAAGCCCCAGAGAATCACCTCATTCCGTAGGGAGGACATTCCCGTCGCGATGGGGATCGTCATCGATAATTCCGGGTCCATGCGGGAGAAGCGTCCGGCGGTGAATGCCGCGGCCATTAACTTGGTGCAATCCAGCAACCCTCAGGACCAGGTCTTTGTGGTGAACTTCAACGAAGAGTACTTTCTCGACCAGGACTACACCGCCAAGATTCCCAAGCTGAAGGATGCGCTGGAACGAATTGAATCGCGCGGCGGCACCGCACTTTACGACGCGGTGGTTGCCTCTGCCGACCACTTGAAGAAGAGTGGTTCGCTGGAAAAGAAAGTACTTTTGGTAGTGACCGACGGCGAAGACAACGCCAGCCGCGAGTCGCTGGAGCAGGCTATCCGCCGCTTGGAAGAGAAGAATGGTCCAACAATTTACACCATTGGATTGCTCGGGGAGGAGCATTCCAAGCGGGCGCGCCGCGCGCTCCGCGAAATGGCGGAGGACACCGGCGGCGTCGCGTTCTTTCCCGGGGACCTGAGCCAGGTCCAGGCGATCACCTCGCAGATCGCGCACGATATCCGCAACCAATACACCATCCAGTACAAGCCCAGCACGCCGCAGAGTGTCGGCGGCTATCGCACGGTGAAGGTCGAGGCCCAGGCCCACGGCTACAAGAAGCTACAGGTCCGCACGCGTAGCGGTTATTACGCTGGCCAGCAACGCGCTCCGGTAACCGATCAAGGCGGCGCGAAGTAGGGGTTCGGCGAGCGCCAGTGAACACCCAGGACGAGTGTAATCTTCGCATGACAACCCTTTGCACAAGACCTATACTCTGAATTAAAACTGCATTAACCATTGGATTAGACGCATGATTCACAAAGCCAAAGATCTCTCCCCTGACCAGAAGATGGCCATCGAAAGCCTGCTGGGACGCTCGGTTGCTGAAGACGAGGCTATCAGCATCCGCGCGATAGCGTCTGCTTCTGCCCCAGGGTGGCTCCAAGAGTCTTGGGAGAGTGCGAAGCGCTTAGGCGTGGATCGACTCTCCATGGAAGAGATCGATGCGGAAATCGATGCTGCACGCAAGGCGCGACGTAATCGCCAGCCGCCCGTGGAGCAATGATCCGGATTGTTCTCGATACCAATGTCCTGATTTCGGCTCTACTCAGTTCACAAGGACCGCCCGCACAGGTATTTCTGACGATCCTCCTCGATTCAGACACGCAGCTTTGCGTGAGCGGCGACATCTACGCGGAGTATGAAGAAGTAATTCGCCGCTCGCGCTTTAAGCGCAGCGACAGTGAAATCGAGGCTACGCTTCGCACCATTCGTGAGCGGGGATTCTGGACCAAGCCAGCCGAAAGGGTCCGCGCCTGTTCCGATCCCGACGATGATATCTTTCTGGAATGCGCGCAAGCTGCGGCTGCGCATTACTTGGTGACCGGGAACACGAAACACTTCCCGGCTGCCTGGGCCAGCGCGCGTATCGTCACACCGCGGCAGTTTCTTGACGCCATTTCGTGAAGCATGGCAGCGAGGTCTCCGGGCGAGAACCACCTCCCAACGAATCAAAGCATATTCGATATGCGCCCATCCGTTGACCGACCGATTCCGATTCACGTACGCTTGATGTTTCGTCCTTAGGTGCTCATGAAGACTGCTGAAATGGCCTCCCTGCGAGTCGCCGAAGACATTACCGAGCTGGTCGGCGAAACGCCCATCCTTCATCTTCGGAAAATAGTTCCCCCCAATGTTGCCGATGTCTATGCCAAGCTCGAGTACTTGAACCCTGGCGGCAGCATCAAAGACCGCGCCGCGCTGGGCATGATTATCAAGGCAGAGCAAGCGGGGTTGCTGCGGCCGGGCGCGACTATCTTCGAAGCGACGGCCGGTAATACCGGGGTTGGGCTGGCGCTGATCGGGTCGGGTCGCGGATATAAAACCGTGCTCGCCGTCCCCGAAGGCTTTTCCCAGGAGAAGGTCACGCTCATGGAAGCGCTCGGCGCAGAGGTGATTCGCACTCCGCAGGCAGACGGTATGGAGGGCGCCATCCGCTATGTGAAAGAACGCGCTGCCAAGACAGCCAACTCGTTTGTCGCGGGACAATTTGAGAACCAGGCCAATCCTGACTTCCACTATGAGACCACGGCACGCGAATTGTACGACCAACTGGGTGGGCAGATTGACGCGGTGGTAATCGGCTCCGGCACTGGGGGCACGTTTACTGGGGTGGCGCGTTACCTCAAGGAACGCAATCCGCGGGCCTTGGCGATCATGATTGAGACCCAGGGTTCGGTGTTAGGTGGAGGGCCGAAAGGCGAGCACGAGGTGGAAGGCATTGGCGCCAGCTTCATTCCTAAGACCTGCGATCTTTCCCTCGCGGACGAGGTGATCGCCGTTAGCGATCGTGACGCGTTCGACATGGTGAAGAAGCTGGCCGCGATCGAGGGTGTTCTGGCGGGATCGAGCGCCGGCGCTGCCGTGTTTGGGGCGATCGAAATCGCGCGCCGCCTAGGCCCGGGCAAGCGCGTGGCGACGATCATTCCCGATTCCGCCGAGCGTTATTTGTCCAAAGACATTTTCCACTTCAACGAAAAGCATTAGCCACGGATTGTTTTTGAACCACAGAGACACAGAGGCACAGAGAAGAAGAAAGTTGTCACCACGGAGAACACGGAGGGCATGCAGAAGAAATAACAATTGAAACTCCGTGATCTCCGTGTCCTCCGTGGTGAAAAAAGAATTCTGTTCTTCTCTGTGCCTCTGTGTCTCTGTGGTGAAGTTCTTAGGTCTCTATGTCCAAGAAAAACACTGCCGGTTTTGCTACGCGCGCCATCCATGTCGGTAACGATCCCGACCCGTCCACCGGAGCCGTTGCTCCTGCAATATTTGCCACCTCCACTTACGCTCAGGAAGAGTTGGGCAAAACCAAGGGCTACGATTATTCGCGAGCCGGCAATCCCACGCGCACACGATTGGAGCAAAACCTCGCTTCGCTCGAGGGCGGCATCGCCGCGCCGGTCTTTGCCAGTGGAATGGCTGCGGTCGGCGCGCTGTGTCAGTTGATGAAGTCGGGCGACCATGTCGTCGCCTCCAACAATCTTTATGGTGGCGTGCCCCGGCTGTTCAACCAAGTGATGGTGAACTTTGGTCTCGAATTTACTTATGTGGATACGACAGACCCGCGCAACGTGGAACGCGCCATCCGCAAAAACACGCGCTACGTGTACATCGAGACGCCCACAAATCCGCTGATGGGCCTGACCGACATCGCAGCGGTCAGCGAAATCGCGCACAAGCGGCGCTGCGAGGTAGTAGTAGACAACACCTTCATGTCGCCGTACTTCCAGCAGCCGATCAGATTGGGCGCGGACATGGTGCTGCACTCGACCACAAAGTTTCTCAACGGGCACAGCGATGGTCTCGGCGGTGTTCTGGTGTGCACCACAAAAGAACAAGGCGAGAAGCTGGCGTTCATCCAAAAAGCCGCGGGCGCCATCATGTCGCCGTTTGAGTGTTGGCTGGTGCTGCGCGGAGTGAAGACGCTGGCCGTGCGCATGAAACAGCACGACGAAAGCGGGCGCGTGATGGCCGATTATCTTAGCGGCCATCGCAAGGTGAAGCAGGTCTTCTATCCCGGGTTGAAAAGCCACCCGCAGTACGAGCTGGCGTGCCGGCAGATGTCAGGCTTTGGCTCCATGATCACGTTTGAGACCGGCTCGCTCGGCAATGCCAAACGGCTGCTGAAGCGGGTGCGTGTGTGCACCCTGGGCGAGTCGCTGGGCGGAGTGGAGACGCTGATTTCGCATCCCGCAAGCATGACCCACGCAGCGATCGGGGAGAAGGGAAGAAAGGCGATCGGGCTTACCGATGGAATGGCACGGATCTCGGTTGGCATCGAGGATGTGGAAGACTTGATTGCTGATTTGGAACAAGCGCTGGGCTAGAGCAGTTCCTTAGAAGCTATATCCGAAAGTGAGGGGAGGCAGTAGGCTGCAGATGGCGATCTCCGCAAGCCCAGCCATGCCACGACC
>Ga0208587_1000076_pt1 | contig 48433 bp, 45 predicted proteins | sample NGESurdeep092012_7_FD_184472 | JGI IMG/M metagenome (GOLD analysis project Ga0208587, IMG submission 184472) | Arctic peat soil microbial communities from Barrow, Alaska - NGEE Surface sample 210 deep-092012 (SPAdes) | ecosystem: Environmental > Terrestrial > Soil > Wetlands > Peat ...
GCGCTTCGACAAACTCGATCTGGTCTTTCTCGGCTTCCTCCACTTTGCTCTTATCGTCGAAGCGCTCAGGTATCTAAGTAGTGTTAACACGCCCTAGCCGAGACTCGAGAAGCGGAGCTGATCGTCATGGGCTCGCACGCCGGTACCCTGTCAACACACTTTCCGTGGACCACCCTGCATCATGTATTGCAGAAGGCGCCTTGCTCGGTGCTGACGGTCCGCGCCACGTAGCCAGAGGAGATAACGTCGAACACCTTAGATCGGGTCTTGACTTCAGCGGAGCGGGCGACGATGGCTTAGTCCTCAGGGGGAGACAGCCCGCAGGGGATTGTGGGCCGCCATGTGGATTCACATCCCTGCGGACTGTACTCTTGGTGAAAGACAAATCGCCCCAAGGAGTCAGCGGCAGTGGAAAGTAGGAATAAGAACGTTGCCAACACGAAGTCGATTCCACATATCCCGCTTCCGTTCGAACCATGCCTCTGGGTGGAGAATTGCCGCGAGCGGTGCTGGAAAACGTGCGGGATGTCCCCCATCCGGGTCTGCGATCCATCTTGCTTGAGATAGAAGTATTCACCTGCAACAAATTACGATATTTCATCACTCTTCCAGGCGCTTGGCCAGTTTCCCAAATCGAAGACCTACGGTTTCTTATCGTCTGAGGACTTTTGAGCTTCCCCAAGGATCTGCGCAGGGGCTTGGCTGAAGTCCTCGGGTGGGTACGGTTGGTCAAGAGCGGCGCGTTTCCGCTTGGAATGGGATACCGGCGTCATTTTGCCGGTAAGCGTGTGGCACCTTTCTCCGGGTTTAGCGCCACAAGATGGGCATTCGAAGTCTATAGCGTTCATGGTCACAGTTTACGCTGACTCAAGGCAGCACAAGCGGCGACTGGATTCAAACTGCACCATTGCCCCGCCGCAGCGCATCTTGATATTTGCCGCAGGCACATCCCTCCGTGACCCTGGTGCAACAGACCAAAAGGACAGGCGTACTTGGATGCCTGGGAGAAGGCAACTGGAGCGTCGACGATTCTGACACTAGGTCCCAGGAATTGCTGCTGTTCCTTCCCAATGACCAGAGGCGGGAGCGCCGTTCTGCTTGGGGGAACCGCATGACAAGAACCGGACTTTTTCGTCCCCGTAAGTTTGAGTGAGGGGCATTACAAACTCTGGTGTTGCTCTAAGTTCACCTACCGCTCAAAGGGAGCGTAATATCCTTGGCGGGCGTGAACTTGCAGTTTCTGCGGTGCGTTCACTTCGACGCGTAAGGAGTGGAATCCTGGGGGGATCTTTTGCGCCGGGAAGGAAACATAATATTGCGTTCGCAAGTCCTGTTCGATGGCTGCAAGCGCTCCATCAAGGTTATGGCTGGATTGCGCCACGAACAAACGGCCACCCGTCTCCTCAGCCAGCCGTTGCAAGACCAGGTCGCCACGGGGCGTTAATCGTTTGGGGTGCAGAGTGAGCGCGTAGATGGGGATTTCGCTGCGCTGGGCAAGTGCGACCACATCGTGCAAGTCATGGAAGCTCTGGGTGTCTTCGCCATCGCTCACGACGAGGATGGCACGATGGAAGGTGCCGGTATCATCCCGTTCAGACAGAAACTCCGTGCAGGCAGCATGTAGCGCATCGAAAAAACGCGTACCCCATCCCGGCTGCTTCACGCGATCCATGGCTTCGATCAGCTCGGCGCGGCTGGCCGTCGACTTCTGCCAGAGATGAATGGTGGCGCCGAAAGCCATGACGAAGGTGCGGTCGGCCTGCGGCCTCATGATTCGGTCCAGAAACTGCACGCCAGCGAACTTCTCTTCAGGAAGTACACGTTTTACGGAATCGCTGGTGTCCAGGACGATCCCCAGACGCAAGGGAAGATTCTGATCGCGCACGAATTCGGAGAACCGTTCCACGGGACTTTCGTTGTCGAGAACACGAATATCCGAAGCTGACAGGTTCGCGACCACCTGGCCTTGCTCGTCGGCCACCGTAAACTGAAGTCGCACTTCCGGCACAGTGTGGCTGATGGTATATCCCGAGGAGCTTGCAGGAGTAACGGTTCCGGGCGGTGAAAGGATGCTGGCCGGCAAAGGTCCAATAGCGTCGACAGGGTTCCCAGCGTACCTGTCCGCCGAGTTGTTCAGTACAAAGCTATCGCTGGCGACGAAGCGAAAGTTAACCATCGACGCGTCAACTATGCCGTTTGGTGGGCCGTCATCATGAAGGACTTGCTGTTGTCCGGACACCAAACGAACAGCCAGCACGAGGCACTGCAGCATTAAGAGCAAGAACGACGCTTTACGCATGACGCAGACCTCCTTGCTCTCTTCTGAGGTCCACTACCATTCTCGTCCCCGCCACCCTCTTTGGAACACAGAGCTGCGATTAAAGTGCAATCTATGCCCGTTTTGGTACTCGACGTTTGAATATGCCATTTTGTATGGGTCTCTCGTTTTCCGTTGCTTCTGGCATGCTGCTTGGAAGGATCAGGCTGGCGGCCTAGACTTAGACTTGCGTCCTTTCTCTCTCGCGGCCCAGGGGACCCAGCGCACGAATAACTTCAATTCAATGAGAGGTTCCGGTGCAAGAATGGGCGGTGGCAGACGGCGATAATCGCTTCGTCGGACCAATGCTCCTCGCAACTTTGCTGCGCTACGAACTCGCAGAAGACATTTCCAGGTCTGAAGCACGCGACTTGCGAGAAGACACAGTTCGGCACGAGCATTGAGGCCATGCGTGACGGCCCAGTAGTCGGAGGCCAAGGCCTCTCCATTGGATCGGTTAGTCCTATGGCGATTCCGTCTCAGCAACGTCAGTCGTCAATGCAAAGCATGTGGCGGCTCCGCCCGTTGCTGTTGCTGATCGGATTCACGGCGACCGTGGCCCAGATTCTCCTCATGCGTGAGCTGTTAGTGGTCTTTTATGGCAACGAGATCTCGCTAGGACTCTTGCTTGCCAGTTGGTTGTTCTGGACGGGTATCGGCAGCAGCCTCTTCGGCCGGAAGGCATTATGGTTCGACGATCCGCGCAAAGTCATGGCGGGTTTGCAGACACTCCTGGCGTTGGCGTTGCCATTGACCGTTCTGGCAGTCCGAAGTAGCAAAGGGATTTTTCTCAATGTTCCCGGCGAAATCCTGGGGCCATGGCCGATGTTCCTCACGGCACTTGTGGTCCTATGCCCTTTCTGCCTGTTCTCGGGAGGAATGTTTTCCGCGGGCAGCCGCCTGGTAGGTCAGGAGACCGGGGCCGTGCCGGCGAGCGCTACGGGGTCCGTTTATCTGCTGGAAGCATTCGGATCCGGTATCGGTGGCCTGATCGCCAGCCTGATGTTGGTTCGCCACTACACGTCCTTCCAAATTGCACTTTACCTCGGGTTGTTGAACCTGCTGGCGGCCGCCAGCTTGATCTTTCGCGAGCCTTTCTGGCGCAAGGGTGCGTACGCGGCAATATCAGCCGTTTTCGTCGCCGGCCTGTTTCCATTCGGCGCGCCTTGGATGGAGAAGCTTTCCCTGACGCGGCTGTGGCAGGGATTTCATCTGCTGGCCAGCCAAAATTCGGCTTATGGAAATCTAGCGGTACTGGAAACGGACGGCAGCCGCACGCTTCTCGAGAACGGTCTAGTGCTATTTACTGTGCCTGACCCTCAGGCCGCCGAAGAATCCGTTCATTACGCTCTCCTCCAGCACCGTGCCCCGGGAAGCGTGTTGCTGATCGGCGGGGGACTGAATGGGAGCGCCGTCGAAGTTCTGAAGCATCCCTCGGTCGAACGGATCGATGTTGTCGAACTGGATCCCAAGATCTTTGAGCTTGGGCAGAGTTACTTCGCCGCCGAAATGGTCATGCTCCAGCACGAACCGCGTGTGCACCTACACGCTACCGATGGCCGTTTATTTCTGAAGAGCACACCGGAGACATTCGACGTTATCATCCTCAACCTGCCGGAGCCACAGACCGCGCAGTTGAACCGCTTCTTCACGGTCGAGTTCTTCCGCGAAGCCGCCGCGAAGTTGAATCGGGGCGGCATTCTCTCTTTCCAGCTTCGAGCTTCGGAGAATTACATCACGCCGACAATGGGGAGTTTCCTGCGGTGCATCAACCGGAGCTTGCAGGAGGTATTTCCCGAGGTCAGTGCAATCCCCGGAGACACCGCGCACTTCTTTGCCGCCACGCAAGCGGGCACACTGACGGTTCATGCCGACGACCTACTGCAAAGGCTGAAGTCCCGGCACGTGGAGACCAGCTATGTGCGCGAGTATTATCTCCCCTTCCGTATGGCCCCCGATCGCATGCTCGAAATGGAGGAACAGATTCGGCCCCGGCCGGAAACTCCCGTCAATCGTGATTTTGCGCCGGTCGCTTACTACTTCGATATCGCACTTTGGAGCGGCCAGTTCAATGGCAACTATCGTGAAGTCTTCGCGAGCATGGCACGCATTAAGTTCCGCTGGATTCTGACGGGCCTGACTGCGCTGTTAGCGATCGCGATACTTGTTGTTGCACTGTTCAGGCCAGAGGAACTTCACCGTGCGTGTGTGACAGGCTGCGTCGGCACAATGGGTTTCACGCTGATGGCTTTGGAGGTGCTGCTGCTACTGGGTTTCCAAGCGATCTACGGTTACGTCTATCGGCAACTGGCATTACTGGTCGCGGCGGTGATGACGGGCATGGCGCTGGGCAGTTGGTTAGGGTTGCGAAGCAGTAGCCGGCCAGACGTGGGCAATGGCACTAAGCTGCGAGTGCTGGCCACAGTCCAAGTGGCCGCAGCCCTATCGCCTCTGTTACTGTACGGGTTCTTTCTGATCTGCACGCGAAGCCACAGCCAGACCCAACTCTTCCTCGTCGGTGACGTTCTTTTCCCGGTAGTCGCGTTGCTATGCGGGATGTTAGGTGGCTACCAATTCCCCTTGGCTAGCAACCTTTTCTTCGCCGGCTGTAAAGATGGGCGCCCGAAGAACACCGGATCTCTGTATGCCGTCGATCTGCTGGGAGCGTGTGTCGGTGCAGTGATATTGAGCGCTTATCTTGTGCCGGTTTTCGGATTCCTGAAAGCAGCCACGCTGATTCTGATACTGAATCTGGCGACAGCCCTGCTGGCGTTCATGGCCGCTTCACGGGAGAAGATACTTCCGGTGTGATGCTCTTAGGCGGCTTGCCTTCGTTGAACACCAGCGCGGAAAACTGGAAGATGTCGGTGTCATCATCCTTCCACGCAGAAGGAGGTAGCCCTGCCTTCCTGGCTGTCCCTTCCAGAAAGGTCTTGCGGTCCCATCCCGCCTCGACGGGCACCTGCGGAAGCAGCAGGCCTTCATGGTCGCCCTTTTTCATGAGAAGGCCATGCTGGCCGACACGTATCTCCCGAACATCCAGCACACGTCGAAATGAAGACAGGACGGAGACCTCGTATTGCAACTCTCCCAGTTCCGCCGGTGTAACCGGAGGGAAGCGGGGATCTTGCAATGCCGCCAGGGCAGCAACATCGCCAACCGTTTCGATCAGCGGCTGCATAGGCGAAACGTATCCAATGCACCCGCGGAGTTCTCCATTCTTCGTAATGGTTACGAAGGCGCCGCGGTCCTGCTGAAGTGCCGGCGACGCGGCCGGCGGCTTATAGCCCTTGCGCTCACGTACTGCGGTCTCCGCTGACTTCCGCGCAACGCTCAGAAGCTCCTGTTTCTCTTTGGGAGTCAGCGTGAAGGGCCGAGCGACGGAGTTTGTGGGCGCGGCCTTGTACAGCGCAAAAGCACTGTAGCCCACCACTCGCGAGCGGTCGCCGGTGACATCGCCCGAGTTGGCGTACTTCAGCAACTGGGCACGGTTCGCACCCAGGCGTTCGGCCGCGATCATGGCGGCTACAATCGGGCCGCCACCGCAGGCCTCCCACACACGCGCCTGCAGGTTCCGCGAAAGGTTGAAGTAGTCCCACGCCTCGATTGCTTGCAGCGTGTTGTGGTCGATGGTCGATGCCTCGTCATACGGATGATAGTGCGAGAGATCGGAACTGGCGACGATGAGCGTGTCGGAGTCGTGGATCAACTTAGCAAGCGCCACGCCCAGCGCGCGACTCGCCTGGTAGCTCTGATCGCCCATGATGATGGGAACCAGTTGGAATTGCCCAATTGTCCGCTGCAAGAACGGAAGCTGGACTTCCAGAGAATGTTCAGCCTGCTCTCCGGAACGCTCGTGCCCGCGGCTCGACAACCGGATGGAAGCGCTTTGCTTAGCCAGCGCCGCCGCAAAGACCTTGTCCACGGGGATCCTGCCGAGGGGAGTGGCGTACGCGTCACCGTCGTAAACTGCGGAGAAGGGGAACGCCTCGTAGTGCGAGGGTGCAATGATCACGACGCGGTGAAACTTGCGATTCTTGAGCACTGCATAGCTGTGGCCCGCGACGGCTCCGGAGAACGGATATCCGGCGTGCGGCGCAATCAATGCGATCAGCGGCTCGTTGATGGACGGAACTTGCGCTTTGGCCAGAAATCCGTCCACCATCTTGCTCAGTTCGGCGGGATTGGCGGGATAGAAGGCTCCCGCAACACCCGCTTGGCGCACTTTTTCTTGCGAGCAGGCGGCGATGCCGCACAGCACGACCATGATGACCAGTACACTAGCGATGGACTTTTTTCGCAGCATGGTACGACCTCAGCCAGCTAGCTCTGCCACACCCCGGGGATCGGATGCTGGCACTTCTGGCACTTACCCTTGTGCAGGTTCATCTGCTTGATGGTGAAGCCCGCGCGTTCGATGACGAGGCTATGGCATTTGGGACAATACGTGTTCTCGGCGGGATGTCCCGGGACATTCCCGATATACACATATTGCAGACCTTCCGCATCGGCCACCGCCTTGAGGCGCTCCAGCGTCGCAACCGGAGTCGGTGGCAGGTTCTTCAGAAGGTAGAGCGGCGTGAAGCGCGTGAAATGTATGGGGACATCGGGTCCCAACTCAGCCTTGATCCAACGCGACATGTCGCGGATTTCAGCTTCACGGTCGTTGAGAGTCGGCACCGTGAGATACACGATCTCCAGCCACTTTCCCTGTTTGCGAATGGTGATCAAGCTCTCCAGGATCGGCTGGAGCTGACCGCGCACGACATCGCGGTAATAATCCTGAGAGTAAGCTTTAAGGTCAATCTTGATGGCATCGACACGCTGACACGTGCGCTTTAGGGGCGCCTGCTGGATGAAGCCATTGCTCACAACGATGCTCTTCAGACCGGAGTCGCGTGCGGATTCAGCAGCATCGGTGACGTACTCGTTGGAAATCGTTGGCTCGCTGTAGGTAAAAGCTACCGCGGCACACTGGTTGTCTTTAGCCAATGTCGCCAGGTCTTTTGGTGGCAGATATCTTGCGGGCAAGTCTTCCGGCTTGGCCTGCGAGATCTCCCAGTTCTGACAGAACTTGCAGTTCACGTTACAACCCGCAGTCGCGACCGAAAAAGCCATCTTGCCGGGAAGAAAATGGAAGAACGGCTTCTTCTCGATAGGGTCGATGTGGGCGGCGACAACCCGCGAGTGAACCAGCGTGTAATAGGTCCCGCTCCGGTTTTCACGAACCCGGCAATAGCCGCGGTTGCGGTCCTCGACGACGCACTCGCGCGGGCATAGTTTGCACCGAACCATCTTGTTGGGCAGTTTCTCGTAGAACCTCGCCTCGACCCTGAAACGCGAATCGTCTGCTTCGGCGGCAGCCCAAGGCGGCACGGGAAGAGCAATGCAGTCACGGGCAAGGGCCATGACGCAGGCCGCGGCGCATGGAAACGCAAGCGCCTTGAGGAACAGCCGGCGATCCGGCAACTCACTGAGAAAGGGCGATGACCGGGAAAGAGCTAGCGGCGGCAGGGCATCGATGCGTGCTTCGCACTCCGAGAAAACGGGCAGCGGGAACGCCGCGGAAGGAGCAGGGGTATTCTCTTCATGGGGCATGAAACACCTCCCCATTTAGCATTTAGCACCATTTGCGAAAAGTTTTCAGTGACGGAGCGCACGACGGATTGTGAAGATGGGCCAGCCCAAAAGGCGCCGCAGGTGCGTCACATCAGAGAGCCTTAGCGAGGACGGCCCGTCAGCACTTCATGAGGCAAAGGTGAGGGTTATCCTAAAGCTACGGGTGGAGGCCCAACTATGATCGAGATCAAGTCGGTCCGCATGGAATTTCCGGCCGATGCCAATATCATTGTCGGTCAATCGCATTTCATCAAGACCGTGGAGGATTTGTATGAAGCGGTCACTACGACAGCGCCACAGGCAAGGTTCGGCTTGGCCTTCAATGAAAGTTCCGGAGAATGCTTGACACGTTCCGACGGAAATGATCGGGCGCTTCAGGACGCGGCCATACGCAATGCCCAAGCGCTAGCCTGTGGACATACATTCGTCCTTGTTCTTTCAGTTGCTTATCCCATTAATATCCTCAACACGCTCCGCATGGTGCCGGAGGTGTGTTCCATATTTTGCGCTACCGCTAACCCAGTCGAGATCATTGTCGCCCGAACGGAGCAAGGCCAGGGAGTGCTTGGCGTTATCGACGGCGAGTCGCCAAAAGGCGTCGAAGCCGAGAGTGACGTCGCCTGGCGGCACGATCTCCTGCGTAAGATCGGCTACAAGCGCTAAGGGAAAGTAACGACGTGACGAAGGTTAGCCGTGACGCTTATGCCTGATGGCGCCTGATCCGGTGTATACCCATCTTTGTCCGGCGGCTAACGTGGCCTCGCGTTCCGCAAAATCGGATCGGCAATGTTCCGTCAAATACTCACTGGCGTGCGAACGATTTCCACGGAGCACTTGGCATGGCGAGCGACAAATTCCGCCACGCTCCCGAGCAAGAAACGCTGGATGCCACTCTGCCCATGCGAACCAACGACGATCAGATCGGCATGCCAGTCTGCCGCGGAATCGATGATTGTCTCTCTGATGTCACCTACCTCGACGGCGGTGTCCACCTTGAATCCTGCACTACGCAGTTCCTTGGCAATTCGCTCGACCAACTCACGGGCTGGCTTTTTCTGGTCTTCCAACTCAGGAGCGTAGCCTGGCGCCATTTGCGGTGGAGCCGGCGCAATCGGCTGCAACACGTGCAAGACCCGGACCTCCGTATTCTCAGTCCGAAACTGGGTGACCATAGCTCTTAACACATCTTCAGAGAACTTCGAATCGTCAATTCCCATTAGGATTTTCATGACTCCTCCTCTCTCCTCCAGAAGCGATGGGGTATCTACGGCAAAACCAGACACTCCGCTGGGCAGGCGTTTGGAAGACCGTCATTGCGCTTGAGGGGATACCCTCTCCCTTCGTCATCCGCCTCGCAGGTGACGTTGACGAAATGCTGGCGCCGCGGGGACAGCTTTCAGAACATGACACAGGCCTCGGTCACTCGCTCTAATACGCGTTCCAGCAGTCCCAGCTTCCGCTGCAGTTCAATCTTGTGCGCGGCATTCTCCGGGTGAGCGATGCCTTCGGTTAGCTTGCGCTTTTGCGCACGTAGCAGGTCAGCCACCCCTTCAAGTTCATCGGAATCGAGTCGTAGATCTCGGGCCAAGACCTTGTCCAGAACATCGTCAAAGAACCGGGGACTTTGTCCTGCGCTCCTGTCGGATTGGACGCTGCCGGACGAAGAGGCTTGAGCTGCCGATATCGTTCCCACCCGCTCCAGCAAGATGTTCGCAAGTAGATTCAGTTCGTCGGTTTCCAGGTGCAGTTGCATCGCCCTCCTCCGTTCTGGAGAGAAAGCATTTCAAAACCTCTCCTGTAGAGATTGAATCATGGCAGCGATCGAGCTGTCAGTGACAAGGATCAACCGTGGCAGCCTTGCCGGGCTCCAATTCGCCCAGCCAAAACGCTGGAAATCGTGCATCGACCCTTTATAGGTCACTTCCCTCGAACCGTCGGCGACTGTCCGCCTCTGGATAATCCGCTGCGGGCCGTCCCTGCCGCAATCCAAACACACAACAGTAGTAAGACTGTTAGGGGAAATATATTAACCTGGTAATAATATAACTTGAATGATAAATAACATAGTTTTATAATTTCTTACGAGAAGGAAATGGAAAGAGGCTCCATGTCCTTCCGGATTGTCTTATGACCAGAGCTGAGAGCGCCAACCCGGTGTATGAATTTGTGGGAAGCGCTCACCTTTTCTCGTCTGCGCTAACTGAAGTCCTTCAGGTGGGACTGCTGCGCCAGGTGGGGGGCGCGCAACTCAGTATTTCGCAACTTAAACTACTGCAGTTGCTGTCGGTCGCGGAAACCCAGACCATCGGCGACCTGGCCGCATTTCTCGGTGTCAGCGGCGCGGCGGCCAGCAAAATGGTAGAGAAGCTGGTGCAGCGCGGTTGGCTGTCACGGGTGGTGGGCACGACGGACCGGCGAGCAGCGCACGTTTCTCTCACGTTGAAGTCGCGGCAATTGCTTACCGATTACGATCAGAAGAGGCGGGAAAAACTCGCGAAGGTATTTCGTGGCTGTCCTCTCCGGGAGTTGCGGAAGGTGGCCAAACTGATGGATCGCATTACCGCCGCGATCATAGATCATAGCGCCAAGCCCGAGGAAATCTGTCTGCACTGTGGCATTTATTTCCGCGGGAAGTGCCTGGTCAGAGACCTGGGTGGACGCAGTTGCCTCTATCAACAGCGTTCTCAACTTCGTAGGAGCGAAAGAACACCGTCGCGGGCGCGCTGACGAGCGTGCCGGCGCGACAGGGTTCGTGTGCAGCGTAGGGAACCGGCCAGGCGCCCGGTTTCAGGAAGTGCTCCGATGTCAGCTTTTGCTGGTCGGTTGCAGTTGGGTGGTTGGCGGTGGGTATTTCTGCTCCTGATGACGGGCGGCTGCCTGGCAAGCTTCCTGGCGGCACGATACGGATTGGGAGCCACTACACGGCTCAGCGACGTGATTCCTTGGGGCTTGTGCCTGGGCCTGAATGTTTTCTGCGGGGTTGCGCTGGCGGCGGGCGCACTCAGCTTGGCCAGCGTTGCGTCTGTAATCGGCGGCCCGGAATGGCGAAACGTAGGCCGGGCATGCCTATTGACTGGCTGCCTTGGTTACCTGGTGGCGATGCTGGGCATGGTTGCCAATGGGCCCATCGACAACTACTGGCGAGCGTTACTCCAAGGGTGGACCCAACGCTCGATTCTGTCAGGAGCGGCGTGGACGGTCCTCCTACTTGCTTTGCTGTTGTTTATTGAGTTTTTGCCGCAATACTCTCTCCGCCTCGCACGTGCGCGGTGGTTCACCATCCTGCAACGACTCGACCTGCCGTTGCTGATTCTGGCTACGATTCTCGCCGTGCTTCACCAATTCGGTTTGAACCAGCTGATCGAGCTTTCTGAAACCCGGTTCTCTCCGCTGTGGTCAGGTCCCAGCCTGTCCCTGATGTTCTACCTGTCGTCCCTGGCGATGGCGTTCGCCGTGCTCCTTTTTGCTTCCTGGCGGAGCCGCCTGGCCTTCGGCAAAGCGCTTCCTTCATCGGTGTTGCCGGCAATCGCGCGCGCCCTCACCGTGGCGGTGTTCGTTTATCTCGTCATACGTCTGATGGACTTGATGGAGCGCCACCTGCTCTTTTCCATGTTCAGCGTTAGCAGAGAGGGCTTACTGCTCCTGCTCGAAATCGTGCTTCTGCTGGTCGGCATGATGTGGATCAAAGGCAACGAGGAGGAACCGCGGGAGCTGTATTTTGGGGCCGCGCTGATCATTGCCGGAGTGGTTGCCAATCGGCTCAACACCGCGATCACCGCGCTCGAGGCCGGAGCCGGTCAGGACTATTTGCCGCGCTGGGGTGAATTCCTGATTTCTTACAGCCTGGTGGCCGTCGGGGTGGCCGGATTTGCGCTGGGAGTGAAGCATTTGTCGGTTTTTTCCGAAGTTGAACCCTGGAATGGCTAGTGGCGAACTGCTTTACGCCGCGGAACGGATGCGCGAACTGGCTCATGATGACAAGCTGCTCGATCCGGAGTACCGCGTGCTGCCGACCGCGACTCCTACGGAAGGAGTTGGCGTGGTGGAGGCGCCGCGCGGGACCCTCATCCATCATTACCAGACGGACGAGCGCGGGGTCGTGCAGCGCGCCAATTTGATCGTAGCCACCCAGAACAATGCCGCGCGCATGGCGATGAGCGTGGAGAAGGCGGCAAAAGGGTTGATCCACGGCGGTCATGTGCCGGCAGAAGTGCTCAACAAAATTGAGCTGGCGTTCCGCGCCTACGACCCTTGCAATGCCTGCGCAACCCACGCTCTTTCAGGGGAGATGCCGTTGCGGCTGACGGTGCGAAACAGAAACGGAGAGCCAATTTCCGAAGTGACACGGGCTTATAGATAAGTTGCACTTCTCTGGCAAAAGGAACCCGAGAAAAGAGGGGTTGCAGTGGTCTCACAATTGGGGTTGCTTGTGACCCTGTAGAACATCGCGCACCTCTCCAGAGCCGGTCTCCCATTTTTCAACCTTGCATTGCGTCGTTAACGATGCAGGAGGTCTACCATGCGACATAAAACTGCGAGTGTTTCAACCGCGAAGCCCGAGAAAAGCTCGCTCGAATTGACCGAGGAGTTAATTCGGGTACGTGCGTATCAGTTTTACGAGGAACGGGGCTGTGAAGACGGTCACGACTTCGAAGATTGGCTCCAAGCAGAGGCCGAAATAGTTGGAAAGAAATCCGCTGCTGCGGCTGAAGCAGAGTATACGGAAGGCGGGAGCAGGGCGGCAATAGCGTAAAGGCGCCCGCCTGTTGCTCACTTTCGTCGATTTCATCAGGGGCACCGATTCTCCAGCCAGAACCCCCGCCGGGAGGGGTACTCGTTGGGAGCGAACGGAACCCCCTGCGCTAAGCGACCATGGGGGACGCCTTGGGGTTCCCTGTCAGCAAATAGGCCGTAGTTCCTCCAGCCGTTACGCCGTCAGCCGCTCTGGTGTAATCAGGAACGCTCCTTCTTTTTCGCCCTAACCCCCATTGCAAAAAGCACAATCATGGGAGCAAAAACAAGCACTGGTATTGGCCACAACACTGAACCTAATAGCCTTCTCATAGCTCCGCCCTCACGATGCCAGTCCAGATGCCATGGCTAGGGTTTTGAGGAAATGCGTTCACCTGCGCTCGCACATGACGGCAGAGCAGCGCGGCCAAATCTTCAGATGAAATCGTCACATCGCCAAACAACATATGGTCTCAGCCCCTTATCCGGGTCCGTTTGCTCCGCAAAACGGCACCCGTTGCAGACGTGGTTTATCGCCAATCACAGTCACTCAGTGTGTCACACAAAAGCGGTGATCTGCGTCACAGATCGATGTGAGAAGTAGTGAAATTCCGACCCGTTCACGGGTCGCGCCCGTCGGGACCAGTGCAAACTGTTCGCAGTCGTGCCAAAGGGACACAAAGAGCGCCCTTGGGGGTCCTGTACTTCCAGATAAAGCTTGCGGCAACGCCGCTTACCAAAAACTGCGAATAAAGCCCCAGCTTCATCACGTGAGACGATGACTGAGGTCATAGACGAGGAAAATGCAGGTAGTGAACAATTCAAACGCCTGTACAGGTGGCATCTGACCCGAGTTTCTGCCTGAAGCAGTGTCGCGCCCACTCCCGGACGGGAGAGCCACTGCCATCTGAAGCGTTAATCCAGTTACTTTTGATATTGAACTCCCCGGTGGCCTTTATATGGGCTTTCTCGACATCTTCTCTCTCTTCGTTCTGCTTGTCATCCTTGCCTTGGGGGTGGCGATTCTTCTGCTTTTGGCGTGGCTGCCAGGGAACATTGCGAAGAAGGGCCACAGTCCCTGGGCTGAAGCCATCAACGTAGCAGGCTGGGTCGGTATTCTGCTGCCGCCGATCTGGATGCTGGCCCTGATTGCGGCATTCATCCGGCCAAGAGCTGGAGAAGGTGCGGCAATCGCCATCAGCGAAGCTGAGACTACGGAACTGGCGGCGACCATCACGGGGATTTCCCAACGCATTGCCACCATGGAAAAGGGAATGCGCGAACTGGCTTTGAGAACGATGTCCCGGGGCGCGGAGGGATCACAGCCATGATGGTCGCGATCCTTGTCATTTGCTACGTGCTGATCTTGCGGTGGCTGGACCAGAAGAACCGGGAGAAAGACCGGCTGAAGGCTGGCACAGCAATGCCGTCAGGCCCGGCAGATTACGCCACGATCAAGCAAGCGTTGGCGCAGGTTTCCGACCGGTTGACACAGGTCGAGACGGAGTATCGCGCACTGACCCAGCGCATGGGGGTACCGCGATGATCGCTTTCCTCGCCATTGTGTACTGTGTCGGTCTTTATCTCGTCTTTATCAAATTCCGTCTTCTGCCATTCAATCTTCCGGCACAGATCATTGTGGGCATGGTCGGCTTCGTCGGCTTGCTCATCGTGCTGTTCGGAATGAATTTCACCCAGCCCTTTACGATGGGGGCCACGGTGTCGGAATTCACGACTCCGGTGGTCGCGCGTGTCCCCGGTCGCGTGATTGAAGTGCCGGTGCAAAACAACTCTCGCGTGAAGCGGGGCGATGTCTTGTTTCGGATGGATCCGCAGCCCTACCTGGACAGCTTCCATGCAGCCGAATCGGGGTTATCGCAGGCTGACATCCAAACCGCGACTGCCATTACCCAGGCCAACCAGGGCGTCAAGGCCGCGATCGCGAACGCGCAGGCTGTCGACGCCGCCATACAGGCGACGAACGTCGCTATCCAGGCGACCAAGGCGCACCTGGACCTGGCGAGCACGCGGTTAAAGGAATACACCGAATTGGCCAGCAAGAACGCTGGCAGCCAGTTCGAAGTCGAGCGATACGCCGCTGACGTCAGTAGCCTCACCCAACAAGTAGCAGCGCAGCAGCAACAGATGGCCGCTCAGCAACAACAACTGGCTGCGGCTAGGGCCCAACAAGCGCAGGCACAAACTTCTTTAACCACCGCCACGCAGATGCGGCCCGCGGTATTAGCTCAAGCAAAGTCTCAGGTTGAAGCTGCCAAGTGGAACGTGGATCAAACCACCGTCTACGCTCCCGACGACGGCTACGTCACCCAGTTGCAATTGCAACCGGGAGCGATGGCCTCGCTTACGCCGGTGATGGTGTTCGTGAGTTCGGCAGATCGAAGTCTGGTGGTGGCGACCGTCATGCAGAACTATCTCAACACCTTCAAAGTTGACGCTCAGGCTGAGGTCGCGCTGCCGGCGCTGCCGGGCAAGATTCTGAACGCCAGGGTTACGAGTATCGAACTAGCGACGGGAGCGGGTCAGCTCGACCCCGAGGGCAGGCTCCCAACCAGCTTGGTTCCTCGCCCGCCCGACCGGATGTTCATCCGACTCCATCTTGAAGAGAACCTAAGTAAGTACGTCGTTACGGTCGGATCCAGTGGCTGGATTGCCATCCGCGGCGAGTCGTGGAAGGACCTGTTCATTATCCGGCAGGTCATCATGCGCTGGTACACGTGGACCAACTACATATTTGCGGGATATTGAGCTTCCCTGGGTAGAGGCCGTCACTCATGAAAGAGCGCGAACCAAGCAGATATTTGCGGCTAGGCGTCTTGATCCCGGCGAGCGTTATTCTCGCGCTTCTTGCCGGTGGGTGCGCGGTGAAGCGTCCTCCGAATACGACGCAGGCGGTGAAGGAGTCTTTGCCGGCTGCGACCAAAATCCCGGGCCAGTGGACGAGCCAGGGCGCCAGCGCCGCTCCGGTGCAGACAGATTGGCTCAAGAGCTTCGGCGATCCGCAAATGGAAGCCATCGCCGCCGAAGCATTGAAGAACAATCTGTACCTGCAGGCTGTCACCACCCGGATTGACGCAGCGGCCAACATTGTCACCCAGGCACACTCGCAATTGCTGCCAATGGTTGGCGTTTTGGGATCCGCCACCTATCTCGGCCGCTACAACCAGAAAGGTGTCCGGGGGCAGAACAAGGGGAGATACAACGCGTCCAGTCTGCTGGGTTCAGTGTCGTGGGAATTGGACCTCTGGGGCCGCATTCGCGCGCAGACGGCTGCTGCGCAGCAGGAATTGGCCGCCACCCAAGCCGATGTACAGTTCGCCCGCGAGTCTCTAGCCGCACTCACGGCCAAGACGTGGTACTTGGCTGTTTGTACCCGAATGCTACAAAGGTTTTCGGAGCAGAATGTCCGATTGAAGCAACAAAGCCTAGATCTAGCCCAGACCAAATTCCAAGTAGGTGAGGTCCAGGATCAGCAAGTTGCCATAGCCAGCGCCGATTTGGCAACTGCACAGAGCCAGTTGACGCAGGTAAATAGCGCGTATGAGCAGATCGTACGGGGACTCGAAATCCTCCTCGGGCGTTACCCTTCCGCGGAACTCCAGGTAGCGGAGACCATGGTTTCGTTGCCCCCTCCGGTTCCAGCCGGGCTCCCGTCGCAACTGCTGGAGCGCCGGCCCGACGTCATCGCAGCCGAGCGAACATTTGATGCGGCGTTCCACATGGTCCAGTCCACCAAGGCTGCGCGATTGCCCTCCATCAGCTTGACGGGCGCCGGCGGCTACATGACGAACGAGATCTATCAGAAGCTCGCCCTGCGTCCTTGGATCTGGACGGTAGGAGCAAACCTCGCCGCGCCACTCTACACCGGCGGATTCCTTCAGGCGCAAGTGAAGATTGCCAATGACAACCAGAGAGCGGCACTCGCGCTCTATGGCCAGACCGCGCTTCAGGCCTTCGGCGAGGTTGAGGTCACGCTGTCGAATAAACGCTTCCTGCGCGAAGAAAAGCAAGACTTCGACGCGGTGTTGAAAAATATCGAACAAGCTCTGGGCGTTGAACAGACGAAGCATCGCGTCGGACAGGTTGACCTCGATCCCGTATTGCAACTGCAAGCTGCAGAGTTGGGAGCGAAGACAGCGGTGACCGAAGTTCAATATGAGCTGCTGGCCAATCGCATCAATCTCCACCTTGCACTGGGAGGAGGTTTCTAGCGCAACGGGTCTTGCCAACGCACCAGGAGGAGCGATGAGAAACGCGGTTCTGCTTCTATTCCTTGTAATTTCCGTAGTCAATGTCCACTTTGTCGGGGATAACTCGGATGTCACGTGTCCCCGTGGGAGGTCGTAATGTTCCAGCGGAAGTGGTGGATCATCTCGTTCACTGCCATTCTGTTCACCAGCATCGCTGCTGAGGCGCAATGGGTGATGGTGGCCCGTGCAGTCCAAGGACGTGTCCAGCGGATGCAGCAAAAGCCGGACAACGCCGCGGGCTACGACGTTGCCACCCTCATTCTCGAGGCGGCTGTTGACAAGGTTTACGAGACTGCCCTGAAGTCCCTGCAGTCTCATGCTGACTTGGTCGTCACCAAGCAGGATCCAAAGAAAGGAATAATTCAGTTCAGCAAAGGCCAACAGGTGGCTAGCCTTCGGGCGACTGCGCTGGGCGATAAGGTGACGCAACTCGTTATTGCCTCCAGCCTGACCGACACCCAACCCAGCACCACTTCGTTGGTGGTCCAAGCGGCGCTGAAGGTGTGCACCGACATGCACGTCAAATGCGTCGTGGAGGAGAACTAGCACATTTCGGCGATTGCAACACGGGAGTTGCGAGGCATGAGCATCCGGGTGGGGGATTACGTCAACAGCCAATGCTTGCGCTGCAAGCGCATAGTGAGCGCCCTTTCCGTCGTGCTTGCGGGATGCAATCTATCGCTGATTTCCCAGACAGCCGCGGCCCAAGCCGTACAGTTCTCGCCGGAGGTGGACGTCTATATCAACCTGCACAATAACGCACGGCTCTCATTTCAAGCGGGAAGAATACTCGAAGAGGGCGCTCCGACGCAGGCGGCGTTTGGATCCAATCTCGAAGTTTACTTGAAGCCTCTGTTAAGGCTGCGCACGGCTGCGGGCCAACAGCCTGACCAGTCCAAGTTACGGACCCTGACGTTGAGCATGGGCTATCGATATTTCACATCGGTTGGGACTGCGCCGGAGAACCGGATCGTGTTGGAGGCGAGCCCGCGCTTCCCGTTGGCTTGGAAGATAGTGCTGACCGACCGAAATCGCGGCGATCTCCGGATGATTGCCGGGAATTTCTCCTGGCGTTACCGCAATCGCCTGAGTGTGGAGCGCGCAGTCTTCATTCATTCGTACGCTTTCACGCCATACCTCCGTGCCGAGGCATATTACGACAGCCATTACAGCAAGTGGAGTGCGACTCTCCTGACAGCGGGTGTGAGCTTTCCTATTAAGAAACACACGGAGCTTGAACCCTATTACCAGCACCTGAACCAGACTGGCCGCACCCCAAATCAGCAACTGGAGAACATCGGTCTGAAACTTAATTTGTATTTTTAGAAAGATGTCGTGAGCCGATTCGAACTCCGTGTCAAGCAAAACATGAGGGGAATTCATGAGATCGCGAGAATTGGCCTTAACCGCATTTTCAGTAGCCCTTGCCGGGTGCAGCATGCCGCTCTGCTCCCAAGATGTGCTGCCCAAACCTGACCCTCCATTCAAAGGAAAGATCGGGCGCACCTACAAAGATTCCCAACCCGACAAGATTCCGATTATCAAAGCGCCGGACGGCGCTCCCAACGTGCTGATCGTCCTGATCGATGATTGCGGATATGGGCAGTGGGGCACCTTCGGCGGCCAGATTCCCACCCCTAACCTGGATCGCTTGGCCATGATGGGCCTGCGCTACACGCGCTTCCACACCACGGCGCTCAGTTCTCCTACCCGCGCAGCGCTGCTCACCGGACGCAATCATCACTCGGTCGGCACGGGCGTCATCACGGAATTGGGCGATGGTTATCCCGGCTATAGCGGCCAGATTCCCAAGAGCGCCGCGATGGTGTCGGAAATTTTGCGGCAGAACGGATACAGCACCGCCTGGTTCGGTAAGAACCACAATGTTCCCGATTGGGAGACCAGCGTCTCCGGCCCGTATGACCGCTGGCCCGGGCTGCAAGGCTTCGATCACTTCTATGGCTTTGTCGGTGGGGAAGCAAATCAGTGGGAGCCCACACTCTATCGTGACAACCAGCCGGTCGACATGCAGGTGCCGAAAGGCAAGGAAGGGCACTACACCCTCAACGATTCGCTGGCCGATGAAGCCATCAGCTATATCTTCCAGGAGAAATCGGTGACGCCCGACCGGCCATTCTTCGTGTACTACGCCCCAGGCGCCACCCACGCTCCGCACCACGTTCCCAAAGAGTGGATGGACAAGTTCAAAGGGCAATTCGACCAGGGCTGGGATAAATATCGCGAAGAGACGTATCGGCGCCAGCTCAAACTCGGCGTCATCCCGCCGGACACCAAGCTGACACCACGGCCGAAAGAAATTCCGGCGTGGGATTCGCTGTCCGCTGACCAGAAACGGGTAGCGGCTCGCCTGATGGAAGCCTTCGCGGGTTACACCGCGCAAACCGATTACGAGGTGGGCCGCGTTCTGGACGCCGTGGAGCAGGTCGGTCAACTTCATAACACGCTGATCTTCTGGGAAATTGGCGACAACGGCGCCTCCATGGAAGGGACGCTGTATGGCGTCTTCAATGAGATGGCCGCCCTCGGTGGCATACCGCAAGATCCATCCTTCCTGCTGCAGCACATAGATGAGATTGGCGGGCCGAAGGCCTATAACCATTTCCCAGTGGGCTGGGCCTGGGCCATGGACACACCGTTCCAATGGGGCAAGCAGGTCGCTTCGCATCTCGGAGGCACGCGCAACCCGCTGGTGATCGTGTGGCCGGACCGGATCAAAGATCAAGGTGGTATTCGCAGCCAGTTCCATCATGTCATTGACATCGCGCCGACCATTCTGCAAGCGGCGAACATCCCGCAACCCACGGAGGTGAACGGCGTCAAGCAGAAGCTGATCGAAGGCGTCAGCATGTTGTACAGCTTCGATGACGCCAATGCCCAAGGCACGCGGCAAGTGCAGTACTTCCAGATGTTCGGCAATCGTGCGCTGTACAAGGACGGTTGGATCGCCGCCTGCCGCCATGGCCGCCTGCCGTGGCAGACCGGATCTTACGATTTCGACAAAGACCAATGGGAACTCTATGACCTGGCGCACGATTTCAGCGAAGACAACAATGTCGCGGCGAAGTATCCCGACAAGCTGAAGGAGCTCCAGGATGTCTTCTGGGTGGAAGCCGAAAAATACCAGGTGCTCCCACTGGATGATCGCCTGGCTGAGCGCGGCGATCCAACCTTGCGCCCCAGCCTGATCGAGGGGCGAACCACGTTCACCTACTATCCGGGGAAGGTGCGGATACCGGAGAGCTCTGCCGCCCCGATCAACAACAGGTCGTACACCATTACAGCATACGTCGATGTACCGCCAGGAGGAGCAGACGGGGTCCTGGTTGCCGATGGCGGGGTGGTGGGAGGCATTGCGCTCTACATCAAGGACGGGCGGCCCACCTATGAATACAACTGGATCTCGCAAGCGCGCTATAAGGTAACCGGCTCCGAGATCCTGGCGCCGGGGCCGAACACGATCCGAATGGAGTTTCACTATGACGGAGGTGGCCTCGGCAAAGGCGGCACGGCGACGCTCTTCGTGAATGACAAGAAGGTTGGCAGCGTCAGGATCGACAAAACGTCATGGGGTCGCTTTTCGGCGGACGAAACCTTCGACATTGGCGAAGACGCAGGCTCTCCCGTAAGCGAGTCCTATTCTTCGCCGAATCCCTACACGGGCACGATCAAGAAGGTGGTGATCGATACGCAACCGGCCAACTTGAGCGCTGCCGAGCAGCAAACCATCCGAAACATGGAGCGAGAGGCAGCACTCGCGGCGGAATAAGAAGTAACGAGGGCGGGCGGGCATTTTCCCGCCCTCCAGTTCACGCGACAGTCAGAACTCAACGAGAAGACGTGGTCATCCTCATCCGCGAGACCGCCAACAGGAAGTCGAGGCCACACGTGGCCAACAAGTAAGGAAGGAAATCAAGTCATGGCAGATTCGATAGAGATCCGGCATCGTAGCACGACAGCTATACTGGGCGTGCTGATCGTCCTTGGCCTTTGCATCTGCGTGCAAGCCCCTGCGGCCCAGGAGCAACCTGCAGCAGGTGTTTCCCCAACCACGCAGCCGGCAGGCATCTCCAGCTTTGCACCATACTTCGGGCCTGTGACGGGCGGGAAAGCTGAGAGCTCACGCCCGGTTCAGATTTCTACTCCTGTTCGATGGAACGCAGCAGCAGTGGATACCGCGAGTTCTGTCCCTGGTGCTGGCCCTCGCCGAATCACCCTGGACGAAGCGCAACAGCAAGCTGCGGCAGCCAACAATCCGATGCTCCGTCTCGCCGCACTAGGCGTCGAGGCCGCCAAGCAACACCGGCTGGGCGTGGAATCGGATTTCTTCCCTAAGCTCAACTCTTCCTTCGCCAATCTCCATTTCAACAAGTTCCTGGGTCTGCTCATCGAGATCCACAGACCATTTCTCGGCACCGCCACGATCGCTCTGCCGCTGTTCAATCAGGATGAAACCATGGTCGCGGCGATGGCCACACAACCGATTACCCCATTGTTCAAGCTTCGCCAAGTACTCACCATTGCCCGTGCCGACGAGCAAATCGCAAGATCCAAAGCGGGGCTGCCTGTCAAGGAGGTAGCCAGCAATGTCGAGCAGTCGTATTTCGAGCTGCTCGTTGCTCAGCGCCAAAGGGAAGTCGCCAACGCCAAGGTAAAGAAGGTCGAGAACAAATGGCGCCTGGCCAGTACCTCCGCTCCGCCTGCGGGACTGGCAGAACACGAGACGGAGTGGCTTGAGGTCAGCAAAGCACTCGTGCTGGCCGACAGCAATATGAAGGAAGCAGCCGCGACCCTCAATGCCCTGCTGGGATGGCCGCTCGATACCCAGCTTGAGCCGGTCGTGCCCGCTGTGTTTTACGAGGACATTTCGGTGAATGAGGCAACCGAGCAGGCCTTGCGGAGCAACCCGGAGGTGGTCGAGGCGGAACAGACGGTGGTCAAGGCGCGGGCCGCCGCCAAACTCTCCACACTGGATTACGTGCCGGACGTGGCAGTCGTTGGTGGCTATGCCTATCAAACCGTCATGCCTGCCTTACCGAAGGATTTCTCGTATGTCGGCGTCATGGCCAGCTACAACTTGTTTGACTTCGGCAAGCGTGAGCGCACGGTGAAAGAACGCAACGCACAGGTCTCGATGGCAGAGACCGGCTTAATGCTGGTCAAGGCCAAGGTTGCCGCCAGCGTGACCAAGGCCTACTACCAACTGGATGGCTCGCGTCAGCTCAGCGAACTGGCACGCCGGATGGATGCGGCGAGCCGGGCAGTGGAAGTGAAGTACGAACCGGAAGAGGCCGAGGCAGTGCGGGCGAGCCGTGAGCTGGAAATCCTGCAGGCCGAACTGGAGCATCGGCTGGCATATTCCCGGCTGCAGCAGTTAATCGGAGCCGGTTACTCCAGCTCAGGTAAGTAGGGATTCGAAGAGGTGGTCGGCAGACGCGTGGACATCTCGTTGAAGGAGAACTGGAATGGCCGCCCGCCGCCGACGCAGATTGTCGCTATCGGAGCGCCCGGGGCCATCGAGAAGGAAGTGTTTCGCGACAAATTTGAGCAGTGCTTCAGCACGCTTGACGACGTTCCAAGCGGCGCGTCAAGCGGACAGTGGGCTATGTGATTGAAATGAACAGACCGGCGCAAGAACCAGGAAGCGTATTGAGACAGAAACCACAAAAATTTGCCGTACGGGAGCCTGGGCCGCAGTTGACTCTGTGCCCGTAGGAGAGAAATGACGTTCGATTGCGCCCCAACATGGGGTGAGCAGTGAATGTGGTTCATCAACAAGGAGAGAGGGAGAGAAGGAAGGAAGGAAGGAATGAAAACACTGAGAGAGAAGTTCGCTGGCCGGCGACTTGAGGCCGCGATCACGATGTTTGCGGCCGCATCCTCGTGTGCCGGTATGGCCCAGAACATCCGCGGCGCGGCCACAGGGCCGACCACGGCCAAGGGCTACGACCACCCAGGCCAGTACATTCACCTGCAAGACGTTAAACCCGCCGACAACATGTATCCAGTCATCGCGCATCCCGAACAGGACGCGGAAGCGCGGCAGAAGCTAGCGGCTTTGGAGAAGAAGACCGGCAAGAAACCCAACATCCTCATCTTCCTTATGGACGACGTGGGCTGGATGGATCCGGGATTCAACGGCGGCGGAGAGGCCGTGGGCAATGCCACGCCGAGGATGGACAAGCTGGCCCACGAAGGTTTGCTCTTCACCTCCGCCTACTCGACGCCTTCCAGTTCGCCCAGTCGCGCCACCATCATGACCGGACAAAACCCTCTGCACCATGGCATTCTGCGCCCCCCAATGTACGGGGAGGCTGGCGGTCTCGACGGCGAGACCACGGTTGCCCTGTTGCTCAAGAAGCAAGGCTACATAACCCAAGGTGTGGGCAAGTGGCACATTGGCGAGAACCAGGGTTCGTTACCCCAGAATGTCGGCTTCGACGACTATGTCGGATTTCTGGGCGTTTCCGACATGTACACCGAGTGGCGCGACGCATACTTTAACCCGGAAGTGGCCCTCTCACCCGCGCGCTTTGCGATGATGGAACAGGACCACTTCAGCCATAACGAGGTCCACTGCACTACCGCCAACAAGAACAACTGCGAGGACGGCAGGCTCATTGACCTGACCTATATCAAGGACCTCGACAAGCACTGGTTAGATACCAGCCTCACCTTCCTGGACAAGATGAAAGGCAGCAAACAGCCCTTTTTCCTTTACCATGCCACGCGCGGCTGCCACTTCGACAACTATCCTTCCGATGAGTGGGCCGGCAAGTCCATGTCACGCACCAGTTATGGCGATTGCATGGTGCAGATGGACTACATACTCGGGCAGTTATATGACAAGCTTCAGCAGATCGGCGAACTCGATAACACCCTGATTATCTTCTCCTCCGACAATGGGCCCGAGTGCGAGATTCCGCCACACGCTCGCACGCCCTTCCGCGGATGCAAAGGTTCGAGTTGGGAAGGTGGCGTGCGCGTGCCGACCTTCGCGTACTGGAAAGGCATGATCAACCCGCGCAGAGACGATGGCCTGTTTGATTTTGCCGACATCATGCCAACCGCGATGTCGCTGGCCGGCGTTCCTGGCGCGAAGCTGGCCGACTTGTTCCCCAAGACCACTTACATTGACGGCGTGGACCAGGCTTCCTGGCTGGTTGCCGACGATGGCCACTCGGCCCGCCGCAGCCGGATCTATACGTTGAACCAGTACTTCTCGGCCGTGCGCATAGATGAGTTCAAGTACATCATCACCGCCGAGATCGAGAACGGCCTGTTCCAGAAAGGTGATCTCGGCGGCTTCAGCGGACCTATTGTGACGGAAACTGGCGGGGTGATCATGATCAATCTCTATACCGACCCGCAAGAAGACGTAAGTGTGGGTATCCGCCACATCCCGATGATTACGTCCATGGGGGCCGCTATGGATGCTTACATGAAAGACCTGATCAAGTATCCACCGCAGTTCAAGGTCGGATTTATGTCGAATAATCCGCCTTTGTACATCCTCGCACCACAGATGAAAGACCTGATGAAGAAGAGCGGCGCCGGCAGGCCGACACCGTAGATCACACGAGACGCGAGCCCGCGCCTCAGCGCGCGGGCCTTCACGAGATTCTGCATGCAAAGTGGCGCTATGGCAAACGCTGACTTAACTCCCGTCCAGACATCGGAAGGCGCGGTGCGCCGCTATCACGTGATGGTGAAGCCCATCGGCTCTCTCTGCAATCTGGATTGCACCTACTGCTATTACCTTCATAAAGAACAACTCCTGGGCACCAATTCGAATTTTCGGATGGCCGACGAGGTCCTCGAAACGCATATCCGACAGTACATCGAAGGCCAAGATGGCGACGAGGTCGTCTTCACCTGGCAGGGTGGCGAACCGACCTTGATGGGATTGCCATTTTTTGAGAAGGTGATGGCGCTGGAGCAGAAGTACAAGCGAGCGGGACAGCGCATTGAAAACGATCTTCAAACTAATGGCGTTCTGCTGGACGATGAGTGGTGCCGGTTTTTGAAGCAGCACCGGTTTCTTGTGGGCCTCAGTATCGATGGTCCGGAAGAACTACACGACGCCTATCGTCGCAGCAAAGGCGGGCAGCCCACTTTCAAGAAAGTATTCGCGGCCGTGGAGTTGCTTCACAAGCATCGCATAGAATTCAACACTCTCACGGTTGTCAACCGGCTGAACGCCACGCGTTCCTTGGATGTATATCGCTTCATCAGCCGGGAGGTACGTCCACATGAGTTGCAGTTCCTGCCCTGTGTGGAACCAAAGGTCTTCCAGAGCACGGCTCCTCAGCAGTGGGATCCAGCCAGCTTGCCGCAACTCGGATCCACGGCGGCGCGGCCGGGAAACTCGGATTCTGTTGTAACCGATTGGTCGGTGGATCCGGAGGATTGGGGCAAGTTTCTCTGCAAGGTCTGGGACGACTGGGCGTCAGGCCGCCAGCGCGGCCCCTTGGCCGGCCGGCGCAGCAAGGTCACGGTTGCTGCCGGCAGGTGAGCTGACGGTCTCGCCGAATGAAACAAGATGGCCGACGCTGCCTGGTTTCAGCGCGCGCGAATTGCAACCATGATGAACCCACGGCATGCTTCGCGAATGGCAAAGACTGTCGCCAAGCGGGTTCTCGACTTAATGTCGTCGCAAAAAATGGATACCGGCGAAGGACGCTGAGACCAGCCCAGAGCGGGCTTGGTACTAAGCATTCTCGGTGTGGAAGAACTCTGGACACGAATGGTATTTGAAAGGCAACAACTCAAGGCGTCATTCAGCAGGTCCGTTGACCACAGAATTTGAGATCCCTCGATGCGTGAGTCAGATCACTGACAAGCTATCCCGTGCAGTGACATATTGTGGGGCGGTTGGGAGCTAGAACGGAAATTCCGGCTAAGGACAACAGATCGGTGTCAAAGGCATTGTTAGGAGGATATATGCGAAACACCTGGTGCGGTACTTCGCGGACATTAACCGTGCTGCTGGTCGCGTCTGGGATGGCCTTCGCGCAAGTTGAGCATCAGTCTCGCACCTTGCTCGTAAATGGACGTTCCGGACAAGCGGCCATAATCCAAGAAAACGGGCGCGCGTATGTCGACCTGGAAGCGCTGGCACAGATCGCAAATGGGTCGCTGAGCTTCAACGCGAATCGGATCGTTTTGACGCTACCGCCGTCCCCTGTCAGCACTCCCATAAGCGTTGACTCGCCAAACCCGGCGGAGAATTCCGGCTTGTCGCGGGATTTCATGAAGGCAGGGATCGAGGAGATCGCATTGATTCGAGAATGGGGCAGTCCGGTTGGGTATGCCATCCAGAATGGATACTCAATCACGGAAGAATGGGTGGCCCGTTACCGAGAACAGGCGGCGCACGGCCTCAGAATGGCGTCTGTGGCAGCATCGACGAACGCCGATCGAAATGCTCTTCAATTGCTCACGACTGAGTTCGAGGGCGTGCGTGATTGGAGCAACAAACTCGTCGAGGCACGAAGGTCCATGGACACGGCGAAATATTCCATGTCAGCGAATGCGCTGCGAGATGACCCCCAATCTCAAAAATTAATAGCATGCTGGCGTTTCCTCGCTTCGATGTTGGGAAGCGGCAGCTTTCAGGATGATTCATCCTGCCACTGAGTCTCACTGGGTCACTCGACGGAATATCGACGCGCGTCGAGTACGGCGTTAAGAAGCCGCATGGCAAAACACCTCCGAAGTCGCGGGAAAGGGATCCTGATAAAACCTTCAAAGGGACCGGTTCCGGACGGTTTGTCGGCAACCCGGAAACTGACCCACTACCCACTGGTGTGCTACCTCGCCGGGCACTCTGCCTCCGGTTTACAATGGTGAAAGCAGTCTCGCCCGAGCTGTAGCGGCTCCCTACAGGAGCCGTCATTACTTCAGCCATCGACGAAAGGAATCATCATGGCCCGGCAACCCGGCGTTTATGCAACCCTGGACACCAGCGAAGGAACCATTGTCTGCCGCCTCTTCGAAGCGGAAGCGCCCATCACGGTGAAGAACTTCATTGAGCTTGCGGAAGGCTCGCGTGAATGGACCCACCCGCACACCAAGAGCAAGAGCAAAGCTCGCCTGTACGACGGCACCATCTTCCATCGGGCGATTCCCGACTTCATGGTCCAGGGTGGGGACCCCGCCGGCACGGGCATGGGCGGCCCCGGCTACCAGTTCCAGGACGAGACCAAGGGCTCGCCGCACAAGTTCGACAAGCCGGGCAAGCTGGCCATGGCGAACTCCGGTCCTGGCACCAATGGCTCGCAATTCTTCATCACGGTCGCGGCTACCCAATGGCTAACGGGTAATCACACCATCTTCGGCGAAGTCGTCGAGGGCCAGGACGTGGTGGACAAAATCACCAAGCTCCCGCGCAACCGCCAGGACAAGCCAAACAAGGATGTGGTGTTGAATTCGGTAAAGATTGAGAGAGTGTGAGGATAGTTTCGAGTTTCGAGTTTCGAGTTTCGAGTGGATCGAATTCTGGATCTCCCACCCTTTCGCCAACCGAGGGTCAAAGGATGGGGAACCCAGCTTTCCCTAGCGGCGTGAGAGCATATCCGCTCATCGCTTGGAGGAATGCTCTCGGCGCCAACCGTCCTTCATCGCCTGGATTTCACGGCCGGCCTGTGCGCCGTCGATAAGCTCCCCAGCTTCGGCCTGCAAATAGCCCTCCTCAATGTGGGCCGACAACGCCCGCCGCTCATCATCGGTCCAGCTTTCTTCGGCATCCTGGGCTTCAAGAGCCCGGCGCAATACATCTTCAACGCTCGTGTAGCCGCCACTGGAGAGGCGCCTTTTGATGAGCTTCTCAAGATCGGGCGAAATCCTTAATTGCATAGCCGCTCTCCGTTCTTCCGATCATTGTAATCTCGTACGTGGCAGCCGTTCATTCTTGCTCTTGATGAGTCCCTCGAACAGTTTCTCGTACTTCCCCGCGATCACGTCCCAGCGATACAGTGCGTCGGCCCGTTCCTTGGCGCGCGTGGCCAACTGTTGGCGAGCGGCAGGGTCGTCGAGCAGCGACTGCAACTTCGCTGTAAGGTCCGCTTCCGACTTCTCATACTTCACCCCGGCATCGCCCGCGGTCTCGGCGTTCTCTGGGGTATCGAGATAGAGCACCGCGTTGTTCGCCGCCATCGCCTCGATGAGCGCGGGATGCACCCCGCCGATCTCGCAGGCGAATACGAAGACGCCGGCGTGCTTTTGCAACGCCCAATATCCATCGCCATAGACGGCGCCGGTGAAACGCACGCGCTCATCGCCCAGGGACTTCATCCGCTCGATGTAACCGCGATCATAGGGATTGTCCCCCACCATCACCAGAGGCCAGTCGCTGCGCACGTTGCGCCAACTACGCAACACAAGATCGGGATTATTCTCCGGCTCAAGACGGCTGACGTAGAGAACGTAGCGTCCCGACTCGAGATTGAAGCCGTTCAGGTTGTAATCGCCCGCCGGCATCTCGGAGCCGTAGCCGATGACCGTGGACTCGCTGCCATATTTCGCGAGGTAGTAGTCATGGATCGCCTTGGCATCGGTCACCAGGCGAGTCGAACTAAACGATGACATCCATTCGCAGAAGTGCAGCACTTGCGCGCCCAGTCCTTTCCACTTCTCGCGCTTGCGGTCGAGGCCATCCACGTTGAGCACCACCGGCTTGCCGAAGAGCCGCGGAATGTAGGCGAACAGGCTGTTGGCCACGTTGCACAGCAGCACGACATCGCTGTCGCTGAAGGCGACGCGCACGGCAGCGAAAAGAGTGCTGACCCAGGTGTCGAGGTGCTTTTGATGAAGGCTGGGGACGATCACGCGGCGCACGCGCCGGTCGTACACGTCATCCGGGCGGACGAAGGCCCTGCGGCAGTACACGGTGACCTGGTGTCCCTGGTCCGCAAAACGCGAGCTGATCTGCTCGGCAAAGCGCTCGAAGCCGCCATAGCGGTTGGGAATGCCGCGGGTACCGACGATGGCGATTTTCATGAGGCCGCTTTTCGCTGTTCGCTGTTCGCTATTCGCTCTTCGCAAACGGCAGTTGATCCGCAGCATCCAGCAGGTTACCTTTCGAAGTTCGAGCTGCTGACTACTGGCTACTGACTACTGGCTTCGCACGCGGAGTATTGCAAAACCACCATAGCAAATCCCGGTCGGAAACCCGGCGGCGCGATTGAACGATCGCGCGCTTGCGGCGGACGCTCGCACGCACGCGCCAGGGATAAGCCAGTGCCGAAAGCATTCGCCGATCGCGCAGCAGCGCGTAACCGAACGTCATCATATCGCGCCACGCCACCGGCAGAAACAACCGCCAGCACAGCCATCCGGAGGCGTTCTTGCCGCGCATGAGGAACCGGTTCTTCACCGAATGCCAGTTGATGACCAGCGGCAAGTCTTGTCGCCGCTCGGGGGTGACCCGCCGGACATGCCAAGCCACTGCTGCCGGCGTGTACAGGCACTTCCAGCCCATCACTTGTGCGCGCCAGGCCAGGTCGCCGTCTTCACGAAAGGCGAAAAAGTCCTCATCGAAGAATTCGCCTTCCACCGACACATCCTGGATGAAGTCGCGGCGAAACAGCACCGCGGCCCCGCTGGCGCCGAAAACATACTGCGGGCGATCATACTGGCCGCGGTCGGCCTCTTCGGCTCCTCGATCGAGATGCCGCATGTTGGGCGTGAAATAAATTCCTGTGGAGTCGATAAGGTTGCTTCGGTGTTGTTCCGCGACCGGGTCCCAGCGCAACAATTTTCCGCAGACTGAGCCCGCATCGGGATGCGCTTCGCCTCCAGCTACTAACTGCGTGACGAAATCGGAGCTGAGCACGACGTCGGGGTTAAGGCAAAGCACCCAATCTCCGCCTGCCGCCCGGATAGCCTGGTTCTGTCCGGCGGCAAATCCAACGTTGCGCTCGTTGTAGATCACTCGCCATCGTGACTCGACCCGGCGCAACAGCTCGGGCGTGCCATCGCTCGAGGCGTTGTCCACGATGATTACCTCGAGTTCGCGATAGTCCTGCTGCTCGATCGAGGCGAAGCACGCATCGAGATATTGTGCCGAGTTCCAGGTGACGATTGTGATGGATGCCATTGAGCCAGTGTGCTCGATCGTGCACAAAGGTTAGTTTAGGCGAGGCAGTTACGAATGGTGACCATCCAATTAGTTACTCCGTCCGGCCTGCCCGATGAAGTATCTCAACCAACTCACGATCTAGCCTTCACGTCATAATCCGTTGAATAGCGTTAAAAGAAACGAGACAATGCAGCACGTGCCGCAATGACGTCGTTCTTGATGGGGACAAGATTCGCCGCCTCCCTGTCAAGCTTCAGCTCGTCGCCGACGTTTAGCCATGACACTCCTCCCTTTCTCTCGAATGCCAATATCGACCCTTCGGGCGGTTCCGCTTCTGGCGACACCTCAGCAAGGGCTGACCTATACAGCCCGATTTCAACCGGACCTAGAGGAATGAAGGGCGGCCTGAAGTGTTCCACACTCAATACGCCTAAACTTTCGGCCAATTTAGCAAGTTTATCCGCCTGCTTCACGCCTGCTACATCTGCCACAATTTGGGCAGTAGAGAGTACAGGCTTGGCCTCGGGACGCTGCAGGAACTCGCCAATTGCGTATCGTAATCTGCGCAGTCCCACCGATGGAATTTTCAGGTACCCCAGCGCTCCTGTGGCAGCGGTTACTTCGCGGAACTCCGCAAAATCTAAGAACCTCCAAATGTCAGGAGATCGGCGCGCACAACTTGGTGTATCGATATTCAGGTTTCCGTGGTCAATGACGTCAACGTCATAGTCGCAGATAAGGGAAATACACTCAGCTAACCGAAAGCGTGCTTCACCTGTAAACTCGCGAGGATCGATAATCGCGACAAATCCTCTAACGGTATGGATGCTGCTGCTGGCGATGGGAATCTTGTACTTGGAGGCTAAAGCGACTTCGTACAAGAAATCCACCATAAATCCCACAAAAGCATCTTCTGGCCATTTCCGAGCTTGCATGCCGAGAGGCCGGAGATATTCAGTGACCCGGTCGAACACATCCCCGTCAGTGTCTACGAACGAGACGAGATCTTGCCGTTGAGGAGGTAACTTTGCAATACCTTCCTTAGCGCGATCTCTCGTTTCGGCATCCGGGACCGGGACGTAGATCCGCTCGGCACCCCGGCAGACGAAGACTGCAGCTGCGCCCGCAAGAACGGAAATTTTTAGGGGCTTACTCCCTAGCATTCCAATCGCATCAATATGCTGGAATAGGATAATTGCACCTCGTCCATTGCAGCCTACGAGCACAGCCAGCGACCGACGGGTATCCGGAAGGAATTTGTCGATTGCGTTAACAGCGGTTGTCGTAATTCTATACGAGTGGAAGTCAATACGCCCCCCGCCCGGAGAGCACGATGGGAATAGTACGCAGGAAGATCTTGAAATCGAGCCACAGCGACCAGTTATCGATGTAAGTAAGGTCGAGTTGCATCCAGCGGTTGAAGTCGACATGGTTGCGGCCTTCCAACACCCAGGTGCAAGTCAGGCCGGGGCGCATGCGCAGACGCCGCCGCTGCCAGTCTTCATACTGCTCCACTTCCTCGGGGACGGCGGGACGCGGTCCGACGAAGGACATGTCACCCCGCAGAATGTTCCAAAGCTGCGGCAACTCGTCGAGGCTGAAGCGGCGCAGCCAGCGTCCCACCGTCGTGATGCGAGGGTCGTCGCTGATCTTGAATACCGGGCCGTCGAGCTCGTTCAACTGGTGAAGCTCCGCGCGCATTTGTTCGGCGTTGTTGATCATGGAACGAAATTTGTACAGCATGAAACGGCGGCCGCCCAACCCGCAACGGGTTTGGCGAAAAAGCACGGGACCGGGCGAGGTCACCCTGATCATGGCCGCGATGCCCAGCAACAACGGCGAGAACGCAATCAACGTTGCGAAGGAGAGCGCCGCGTCGAAGATACGCTTGAAAAACAGTCGTAATTCACTGTCCGGCGCGCTCGACAGGCTGAGCAGTAGCACGTCGCGAAACTTCTCTAAATAGATCCGCGAATAGGCGGCCGGCAAAAATTCCAGTTGCACCCGCGTCCTCATTCCGACATCAGCGCAGTGCTGCAGCACCGGCTCGAGCCGAGCCAGTTCCTGCATATTCACGGCAAAGACAATCTCGTCCACCACTTCTTGTTGCAGAATACCGGCCAGCTCCTCGATGCGATGGACTCTGTAGCCGCCCACGTTCTCGAGCGAAGCATTCCCCGAGTTGGGATCGACAAAGCCGATCAGCCGTAGTCCCATGCCCCGGCTCTCCTCGATCAGCGCAGCCATTTCGCGGGCGCGCGGACCACAACCGACGATCAGCAGGTAGTGGTAGCGCTTGAGCCGGTCGCGCATCCAGGAAACGCCCGAGTATGTCGCCGCGCGGCCTATCACGAGCAAGACAAAATCCACCGCGCCGATCAGCAGGACATAGGTCCGGCTCACGTCCACACGACGAAACAGATACAAACCGGCGTAAATAACCACCAGCACAACGCCGAGTTGGCTGACGATATTCAGGACGAGCTGGATCGGGTTACTGAGTTCGAGATCGCGGTAGAAGCTGGAAAAATATCCGACCGCCGCCCACGTAATCAGAAAGGCGGCCAGCAACGGCAGATAATGACTGAAGGGATAAATGCCCGGCAAATGCCGGCTGAAAAAGTCCAAGTGGACCAGCAGACTGCGCAGCAGATACGCGACCACAAAGGAGACACACGTCATCCCCAGATCGTGCAGCAAGGTGACCGAACTTAAGAGCTTGGAACGACGATCGAACACAGTAACTGCCGTTGGTTACAGTTGGACGTTATGACCTGGGAATTCGGTTCATACCGCACGGTAACGTCAGCGAAGTTGGCGCAGAAACCAATGGAACCCCTGACGTGAGGACAAGTGCCTCTGCTCTACTCTAGCAGCATTTCTAAGCTTTATGCATTGGTGTAGGCTACTGATTCACCCGGAAAGCTTGCTCGATGGTGCCTGAACGGCAAAATTCCATACCCGAAATCGCACACCCGCAGGACGGCCCTGTCCGATTCTCCGTAGGGGCAGCTTGGATACGGCGGCTGGAAGGCCTTATCTTTTTCTTCCTGATTCTGTTTGCCATCCTTCTGCCACACTCGATCAAAGGAGCGCGCCACGCCTGGATGGCTGCGGGCTTCCTGTGGCTCGCCAAGCTGGCGATCGAACGCAAGCGCCCGTTCTCGCAGGCTCTTTCCGCGCCGCTCCTGGCCTATATCGTCTTGAGCGGTATCTCGACTGCACTCTCGCCCGATCCGTACCTGAGCTGGCCTCGCATGAAAGTCGTGTGCCTGGTGCTGGCTGGCGTCGTGGTCGCGCAGAATCTGCAACGGCTATCGCAGGTACGCATCCTAGTGTTGCTGTTACTGCTTTCAGGGCTCGCAGCAGCAGGTTTCACGGCATGGCAATACACCTACGGCGTGGGAGTGCAGGTAAAGTACGTCGTGCCGACGGCAGACTTGTATCGCGCGGGTATCCACGCCGGTGACATCGTTACCCGGATCAACGACCGCTCTGTGCATACTCCGGAGCAACTGACCAAGGTTGTGGTGCAGAGCCCACCGGGAAACCTGCTCCGGATCAAGTATCTGCGGGGAGAGCCGTTCCACAAGCGAGAGACGTTCCTCACTCGCGAACAATTTGTAAAGAGCGGATTGGGCGCTCCGTACCTCCAGTTGGCTCGTGGCAAGCCCGGACGTGCGCAAGGCACTCTGAGGCACTACATCGTCTTTGCGGAGATACTCATGCAACTGGGCTGCCTGGCCTGGGCCATGGTGCTAAGCACGCAACCGCAGAAATGGGGCATGCGGACGTTCTTCGCCATCGCGTTCCTGGCGGTGACGGCAGCTCTGATGGCTACTCAGACACGGGCGGACATTGCGGGACTGGCAGCCGGTTGTGTCGTCGCACTCTGGCTACTCGGGAGAAAGCAGACCCGGCTCTGGGCATTCGCTGGCCTGGTTTTACTGTTGCTCGTTGCGACATTGTGGATCCAACACACCAGGCGGCTGGACTGGGTCAGTCCGGGTGACTCCGGAACGCATTTCCGGGTGTTGATGTGGGAGGACGGAGTGCGCCTGATCCGGCAGCACCCATGGTTCGGGGTGGGGATGGATACGATCTTCAATCACTGGCAGGAGTGGAACATCCGCGGCTTCTCCCTGTATCGCGTGATCTATCACTTCCACTCCGATTACATGCAGATCGCTGTGGAACGCGGCCTTCTCACCCTGGCAGCGTGGTTGTGGTTCGTCGTGGCTTACCTTGTCTACCTGATTCGCCTGCTGCGGCGGACGCGCGAGCATAGCCGCTTTGCGACCGGGGTAGTTGCTGGTGTGCTCGCCGCCTTTGTCGGCTATCTGGTTCCGTCGGCGGTGCAGTATTGCCTGGGCGACGATCCGCTGGTGATGATCATGTTCTTCTACTTCGGGCTGGCCATCGCGATCGATCGCATGCTCAAGACGCCGGGAGCAGTAGATGTTCCGTAGTGCTGATACCGGGATTAGGCGGCGACCGTTACTTCCCCGCCCCGATGGTCTTCCACTGCCATTCGATCACGTCGCCGAAGTGGCGTATCACGAACTGCGGATCGTGCCCCCCGGGATAGATGTGAAACTCATGCGCAACGCCCCGTGAACTCAGCAGTCGGTCCAGTTGCTGTGCTCCCTGTTCGAAACCATAGTCGTCGTTATTGCCGACATTGAAATAGATCTTCATACGCTTCAGGCTGGTGGCGCTATCGCTTCGGGCGAAGTAAAAGATATTGTTGCGCTCGAAGTACGCGCGACTAAACGGCGAGCCGAAGACATCGCCCATCAGCGACCCGGGAGAGCCCGGCCCGCCAGAGGTAAAGTCCTTCGGCAGGTCCGCAATGAGCGCCGGCATCTGTGCGCTCACCGCAGCAAACTCGTCCGGATACTTGAAGGCCAGTCGTAACGCTCCATACCCGCCCATCGAGACGCCCGTGATGCCGCGTGTTGCGCGCGTGCTTTCGGCGCGGTACTTTTTCTCCATCTGCGGCATGAATTCCTTCATGAAAAAGTCTTCGTACTTCATTTTGCCGTCAGCCGAATTGAGATAGAACGTGTGCCCACCGCTGGGGGCAAGCACGATAAAGTCGCCGACCTTGCCTTGACGCCGCAACTCAGAAATCACGTCCCAGCCGCCGAAATTCAGCAACGACTGTTCGTTATCACCGAGACCGTGGAGGTAATAGAGCACCGGATACTGACGCGTCTTGTCCTGATCGAAACTGTCCGGCAGGAACGCGCAATAGCGTACCGGGCGGGGAAGGATGCTTGATTTGATGACCGAGCACTCGGCGCGCCCTTGCGCGTGCAGCACAGGGACCGCGCAGAGGGCGAGCAGAAGAATCGCTACGCGAACTAAGCAATCAGCTTGCCTCGACTTTATGCTTGAGCTCCAAATGAACAAGAGTTTCATTTCTTGATTCTTGGGTCGAAGGGATACTTAATCACAGATTTGATGCTGAGCCGCTGGGCATCGACGTGAAGCGGGTTGAGCATGACGTTGAAAGTTGCAGGAACAAGAGCGCTGGGAATGCGCAACAAGCAGGAGCGCTGTTCCCGAAGCCACACACCGCCGATTTCACGAGTGACCTCCAGTCGCTTGATCCAGTCCGCTGGAAGAATGCTCACATCCAAATGTTCTAAAGAAACCCGAGCGTCCGCCTCCACGCCCAGCAAAGTGTCGTTGGGAGGAACATCGCTGGCGCTGGTGTGGACGCAGGCCTCCAGTAAAGCCCCTGCCGGGCTCCCCGCCAGATAGACGACCGGCGCGCCACGCTCGTGCCAGCGACCGGGAGCGCGCAATCCACCCGCGCCGGCCAATTCACGATGCCGGCTAACGCGCCAGAGCATCGTCAAACGAACATACCTTCATCGATCTGGACGAGCAGTTCTTCCACAAGGCGACTGCCGGTGTCGGTCTTTAAGGTTTCCAAAGGCGTGCGACCGCGGAGGCGGGGATGGGGCCGACGAAGCCAGGCCAGCGCCCGCTCGCGCGATTCGTACACCGATTTCGCCTGCGACAGCAGGCGGGCGACACGTAACACCCGATCGGACTCCTCCACGGTAAGCTTCTCGCGACGCGACCGGCGGTGTTGTAGAGTCCGCAGCGGAATCACCAGACTGTCGATCTCCGGTCGGGTGATGCCCAGCGCGACCAGACGGTTGATGGCGGAAGTTGGGAGCTGGCGCTCCACGATCTCCAGCATCTGCTGGTCCGTCTTAGGAACAGGAACGCCCAGCCATTCGCCAATTTGCCGATGGAGAACCGACATGAATCACCTCACCTACATTATGCCATAGATTTACTGGCAAATTGTAGCCCCTTTGCTTTGCCCCAATGTCTACTCGTACTTCAGGGTCTGCACTGGATCGAGCTTGGCGGCACGGCTGGCTGGATACAAACCCGCCAGCAGGCTCACAACAATCGAGAACACGATAGCGGCGCCGATCAACCACGGCGGCAGAATCCACACTGCCTCCGACGGCAGTTGATGCCGGTGCAGGTAGATTCCCGTGCCCACGTTAATCGCTTTGCCGATGGCGAATCCAAGTGCAATGCCGAGCAGGCCACCGAAGAAGCCCATCGCGCCGGCTTCGGCGAAGAACAGTCGCTTTACGTCGCGGTCGCTGGCGCCAATGGCTTTCATCACGCCGATCTCGCGCCGCCGTTCCAGTACAGCCATCACCAGCGTATTAATGATCGCTAGCGTCGCCACAGCCAGCGCCAGCGAGCCAAATATGCCGAGGAAGAGATCGAGCACGGTGAAGAATCGGCGCAAGCTCTTGGTAGCATCGAGCACCGAGAACGTCCGGAAGCCCATCTTGTTAATGGCGTCCTGCACCTGCGCCACCTTGCCAGGATCCTTCACGCGCACGGTAAGCGTCATGTAGGTCTTGCCGCCACCGCCGCGCAACGAGCTGCGCATGTCGGTGAACTGCGCCATGTTGAGCTTCTCGGTGAGATCGACCGGCAGAAAAATACGCCCTCGTGAAACCGTTCTCATGCCGCCGTATGGCTCTTCTTCGATGATGCCTACCACTTTCAGCTTCTGGGTCTTGCGCACGACGGAGAAGCCGAAGTCATCGCCGGATGTTGAATTATTTCCGCCGGACGGAGTGCCCGTAAGCTGCGGACGGCCTGCCGACTCTGAATCCGGTGCAAGCGCCTGGCGTTCTCCGTATCGCAGGGTTACTTCCTGCCCGATCAACTCCTTGGGGTTCTTCGGATCAATCTCCTTCGCAAAGTCGCCCAGCAGGATAACTTCCTCCGCCGAGGGACCGGAGAAAAACTTGCCTTGCAGATTATCGAACGCCTCGTTCTCCCGCGCCGACATGGGCAATCCTGTCACGAACCCGAAATGCGTCTGTCCACCCGAGACAATCTCCCCCATCACGCGAATCTCGGGTTCGACTTCAGTGACGTACTGCAAATGCGTCATCGCACCGCGCGCCGGTTCGTCCAGCACGGGCGCGTTTTCCGGATGCTCGGTCTTCTGATCGTCCTCCCGGTCGAAGCCCCGGAAGTCCTGCTTCGAAGTCACGAAGACGGTGTCGAACATCCCTGAGCCAGCCAGCCGCCGGGTTGCTAGTTGCTGCAAGCCCACGCCGAGCGACAGCATAGCTACGAGCGATGCCACTCCAACAGAGATTCCAACGGTCGTTAACCCATTTCGCAACTTTGATTGACGCAGGTTGCGCACGGCAAGTTCGAACAGATCGTAGCCCTTCACGCTAGCGCCTCCTGCGATAGCAGCTTGCCGTCACCGAGAAAAACCAGCCGCTGCGCAAATCGCTCGGCCAGTGCGCGCTCGTGCGTAACCATGACCACCGTCATTCCCAGCGAAAGGCTCAGGTCGCGAATCAGGTTCAGGATGTCTTCCCCGGTGCGACTATCGAGATTCCCGGTAGGCTCGTCGGCCAGCAAGAGCGATGGACGATTGGCCAGCGCCCGCGCCAGCGAAACTCGCTGCTGCTCACCGCCCGATAGCTCCGAAGGCCGGTGCTCCAGGCGTTTACCCAACCCGACCTGCTCCAGCGATTCGCGCACCCGCTGCCCCCGCTCAGCACGCTCCACTTCTGCGAAACGCATGGGCAGCTCAACATTTTCGGTGATGGTCATGGAAGGAATGAGGTGGAACGCCTGGAAGACCATGCCCACATCGTTGCGGCGATAGGCCGCCAGTTCCTCCGACGACATCTTGGCCAAGTCACGGCCCTGCACAATCACCGAGCCGGAACTGGGCCGGTCAAGTCCCGCCAGCAAGTTCAGCAAGGTGGATTTCCCTGAGCCCGATTGCCCAAGCAACGCGACAAACTCGCCGCGTTCGATGGTGAGAGAAATGCCGTCCACCGCGTGAATGATGCCGCCGCCCATCGGGTAATAGCGGCAGACGTCTGACGTTCTCACCGCGGGCGCCACCTTGGAACTAGGATAAGAATTCATGTGTACTCGATTCGATGCTATTACGGCACTCCCCGGCGCAACGCACGCGCGCGTTCCCACCCACTTGCTGGATACGAAAAAGGGAGCCCATCGGCTCCCCGATTTCTGTAACGATTTGTAAACGCCGGCCAGGCGGCGCCACCGCTCCACCGCCAACCCAACCGCGTTTCCGCCACCCTGCCCGGCTGCCATCCTCGGTGCGTCGCGCGGCTACGAAGGCATCGCGCACACTCTGCCGATCGGAATTTATCGATTATTGTTTGGGCTCCTCTGGTGGGGGCGCAAGAGCCTTCGTCCGGGAATGATGGCGCACGCGTGGCACGACGCTTTCATCGGCCTTGTTTTGTGGATGCTGAAATAGCCAGTGTTCATGCGCCTTTCACGCATGCGTAAAATCGGCGATGCCAGCGCGAGGGAGCCAGCGCGAGCGTTTCTCGCAAGCGTTGAGCTGGGGGCACCCTCACGCGCCACCGAGTTCTGCACATTGCTGTGCGTTTTTTGCTTGACTATTTTTTTCAATGACTCTATACAACTAACAAATTGCGATGAAAGTTTGAATCGCAATATTCCATGACAAATGGAAGGGAGAATAGAACAATGGCAACTAAGAAGAAGGCTACCAAGAAGGCAGCGAAGAAGAAAAAGAAGTAGCTGCTTTTCCATTCAACCAAGGGGGCGCGCAAGCGTCCCCTTCGCTTTTGGTACTGCACTGCCGAACGCAGCTTCCTGTCCGTTTCACGCCTCGATTGAGTTTCCGCCAATACGGCGCATCGCCGTTTTGTTTGGCATTCTGCATGGAACCGGGCGCTCGTCTGGCCGAAGCGTTTTGGCTGGGTCAGCTCGTGATCGAAGCTTGCCCGAGTTTCCTCGCAGCGTGGGGCGATGTTCTGGCAACTCCTTAGCCGCCCCACTACCATTTTCCGGAAGCCTTAGTCCACGTTCCGATGCGTTTTTGCACGCCGGAAGCGAGCGCCGGAATGAGGTGCTGCGATGCAATAGGTCGAAGCCGCTTTAGCCACTTCAAAGCCAACAGGCAAAAGAAGTCACGATTACCCTGCGGCGAGGTATGCTGAATTCAATGATGGAGAGACTCGATCCTGTGGTAAGCGACGCGCCGGCGCCCCGGACCGCCAGGAAGCGGCCGCTGGAGCGCCTTGGACGATACTGGGACTTTCTCGCAGTGTTGCTGATCGTGCTGGCCTCGGTGCCAGCGGCATGGCTTTCGCCGCATACGGTGGTCGTGATCCAAAACCCGGGCTTCATCGATGACAACTGGCATCTCGACGCCGTATTCAAAGCGTCGCGCGGAATCTGGGTTGGTCGCGATGTCGCCTTTACTCATGGTCCCCTGTTCCAGTGGCTCTGCAGCGTGCCGGGGCGTTCCATGGGAGTGTCCATGGGAGGCATTTATCCGACCTGGGACACGGTGCCACTGTGGTGCGCCGTACTTTTCGGGTTTCTGACGCTGCGACTCCTGCTCCCGGAGCAACGCCCCTGGAAGCGATTTCTCCTGCTGCTGTTGCTGTGCATCTTCTGGGGACCGTCGTTGCGGACGACGCTCGCGACTTTCGCCTTCGCTGTATTCCTGCGCGGCTGGTACGCGATCGCCGAAGGCCGCGCGAAGCCATATGCCTTCGGATGCGTGGCTGCCGTGCTGTGCGCAACCGCATTCCTGGTAGCTGCCGACCAGGGAATATACGCGATGTCGGCACTGTTGGTTACGCTCGCAGCAGTGGCCATCGATACGCGCCGCGCAATACAAGGCGTCAGGAGATTTTCGCTGGCGGTGCTGTCGATTGTGGCAGGCTCGGCAGTGCTCGTGATCGCGATTAATTGGGTATTCGCCAAACCCTTCGATTTTCGCTTTTGGAGAGATTCTTTCGCGCAGGTGTCTGCCTATCGCTGGGCTACACCGTTCCACATGTCGACGATGGGAGCAGCTCATCTGTTCGGAACCCTGGTAGCCGGAGCTGTGATTTTTCTACTCCGTGCCGTCACTCGAAGGAGTGGCAATGCGGCGATCGCGCAGCGAACCGGCTTCCTGCTCGGCGGTTTTGTCTTCACCCTGGTGATGCTACAGAGCGGTCTGGTGCGTGCCGATACCGGCCACATCGTTTCGGCATGTTTCGCCATGGTTTTCCTGGCAGGCGCAATCTTGTTCTCATTCGAATCGCCCAACGTTTCCATGGCTGCGGTAATGGTGGCGCTCTTGTGTTCGGTCTTCTTCGGAGAGGCGGCGTTTCAGCCCTCGAGCCTCACTCAGCTCTATGCGGGGTTGCGAAACCCTTTAACCGACTGTCCCGCTGGCTTCACCGAATTCGATCGCGTCTGCTATGCACCGGCGTTCACCGGAATGTTGCAATCGGCTGCCGGCTACCTGCAACAGCACAGTGGAACCAATGACTCCATCGTGGTCTTCCCTTACCAGACTATGTTCGGGATTGCTTCGCGCCGTAACGTGGCGGGAGGGCTGATGCAGGCCTACACCGCGAGCGGCGCAGATTTAGCACAGTTGGAGATCGCCGGGTTGGAGCGCGCGCCGGCCCCCACGGGACTGTACTTGCCCGATCCTGACCTGAGTCATTGGTCCAATAACGAGATAGCCTACTGGCGCAATCTTGACCTGAGTCTGCCGGTGGATGGTGTCGCCAATTTCACGCGCACTCCGGAGGTTTGGTTCTGGCTGCTGCATCACTATCGCTCGGAGCAACAACTCAGCCCCGGAGTTTTCGGACTGCTGAGGGACGACTCGCGAGCCTCTCGAATCTCGATGCAGTCGCAACCACTGGGACTGACGGCGCAAACCTACCCGATAACCGAACGCAGCTCGACCATTGATCTCGGAGCGCCCAACTGGCCCGCGAATGCAGATTTCCTGCGGCTGCGCCTCACGGTGCGCTACGGCGCCTTGTGGAAGCTGCGCAAGCCGGAGCGGATGCAGGTGGAAATCACGCGCGCGGATGGCAGCCAGACCCTGCAATGGTTCGTGTTGCCGCCTAATGTCTCGACGGAAGTCTGGTTTTATCCTTGCAGTGCACCAGACCTCGTTCATTATTTTGAGGCGGACGAGAGCCATTGGCGGCCGAGTCCACGATCCGCGATCACCAAGCTGCGCTTGGTCGCGACGCCGCTGGATTGGGTCTCACAAACGCCGGACGCGATCACACTCGAGTCAGCCGACGCGGTCTGGCTCACGATGCCTCCGCAATAATTGACGACTGAGCTACTGCATCCTGTAGGATTGCCGATTCTGCATATGATGAACCCATACTTTGGAAGGCCGGCCCAATGCTGATCATCCCCACGTACAACGAGAGGGGAAACATTGCTGTCCTTGTAGCCAGAATCCGAAAAGCCGTCGGCGAGGAACCGATTTTCTTTGTGGACGACAATTCTCCCGACGGCACGGCGGATGAGATCCGCCGCATTCAGGAGAACGACAGCCATGTTCACTTGATGGCACGTCCGGGCAAAGGCGGCTATGGATCGGCGTGCCGCGATGCGATGACAGAGATCCTGCGGAAGGACCTTGCCAGCTACGTGATCCAGTCCGACGCCGACTTGTCGCACCCACCCGAATTACTACCCCGCATGATCGAGTTGCTCAAGACATGTCAGGTAGTGATTGGTTCCCGTTATGTGGCGGGCGGTGGCGCGAAGAATTGGAGCTTCTCCAGGCGGTTTCTCAGTTTTGGCGCGAATCTGTACGCCCGCATTCTCACCGGAGTGCCGATCCATGACATGACGGCAGGTTTTGTCGGATACCAAGCCGGCGTGCTTCGAGGAATCGACCTGGACCACATCCGCTCCGAGGGTTATGCCTTCCTGATGGAAATGAAATTCAGCCTGCACCGGCGCGGAACGCGGTTTTGCGAGTTCCCCATCATTTTCTCCGAACGCGAAGCCGGCAAGTCCAAGTTCAGCCGGAAGATCTTGTTCGAAGGAATCAGATTTCCGCTCAAAGCGTTTGCACAGCGAATCGCCGGAAGGTCATAGATTACTTCGCGCGATCCATCGGGAGTTGGCGGCCTCGTATTCCTGCGCCGGGCATTCTTTGTATAATGAGAGACGCGCGAGCGCCGCGTTAGCGCCGCCCGCACTTCCCTCGTTCCCAACCCTTGTGGGGCTATAGCTCAGCTGGGAGAGCGCATCGTTCGCAACGATGAGGTCGTCGGTTCGATCCCGACTAGCTCCACCAAACGGCCGGAAGAAGTTGAGCGGCTTCGTAACCCCAAAAAACGCGATTCTGATGTGGATCGCGCTTTGCGGAAAACCGCAATTGTCGCTTACTGCACGCTTCCAGTTGTGACGGTTACCTCGTTCCCGATTGACTCACCGGATACGACCAGTTCAACCCGCCGATTCTCCTGCCGTCCGGCGGAGTTATCGTTGGAGGCTACCGGCAGCGTATTGCCAAACCCTTGCGCTGTTATGAACTTTGTCGATACGCCTTGTTGCACGAGATAATCGCGCACGGCCCCGGCACGTTGCTCAGATAGGCTTTGGTTGAGCTGGTCGGTGCCCACATTGTCGGTGTATCCTCCAACGGCAATGTTGAGTCCAGGATAGGCAATCAAGATACCGGCAACCTTGGAGAGTTTCTCTCGGGCGCCCGGCTTCAACGTGTACTTGCCGGTGTCAAACAGGACATCCGACATACTAACAATCAGCCCACGTGCGGTATCGCGCGTTTGCAGGATGGAGTTCAGTTGCTGCGACAACCGGGCGCGCATAGCTGCTTTGTCGCTTTCGGCTGCCTGCAGCTGCTGCTGGGCCTGAGCTGCCGCCAGGCGAGCCTGCTCAGTATCGGCTTGCGCCGCAGCTACTTGACTGGCTGAGTTGGCTTGGCTTAGCTCCATGTCCGACTTCGCTTTGGCAGCATCCGCCTGCGCCAGTTCCTTCTGCCGGGTCGCGTCGTCCGCTGCCTGGGCGGACGCCTGCAGTTGGTTCGACTGATGTTCCGCAATCAGCTTCTTGACTGCAATCTCGCGGGCGTCTTCCGCCGTCTGTACGGCTTCGCGCGACACGGCAATCATCTGTTTTCTGTCGATGTGCTTGCTTGTAGCGTATCCGTCCGCCTGGTCCATCAGGCTGACAGCATGCTGGTAGCTGGAGCTGGCGTACTTCTCTGCCCCAACCGACTGTGCGATGCGCAGAGCATTACGCGCCTCGAAGAATTCCAATGGCAGCCTGGTGTTCAGCACGACCGGGTCGAACTTGTAGCCGGTGGGAATATACCCGCCACGTTCGAGAAGGTCGTATTTGGTGTTCATGGCCTCGGTCGTTCCCTTGGTGTCTTCCCGAACGACGTTCTCGAGCACGACGACGTTGCTGGGCTGGCGGACGGCATAATACGGCTCCGCTGTAACAATCAGCGCGAATGCCTGCAGGTCGGTGGTGACGTCCAGTTTGCTGCGGTCGTTGTCGCCTACCAATACTTCCCCGAGGTTCACGGCGCGGCCCTCAGGACTAATCGCCCACATCACATAGGTCAGATATTCGTTGCCGAAGGTCGCGGGCTTCGCCAGCTTGCCAAATTCGACTTCGATTTCGATGTAACCTTTCTTGCTTTCCACCTTGGCTTCGCCGTTGGCCGCAGGCATCAGATCGGTTCCTGCGAAATTCAGCTTCGTCGCTCCACCGCGGTGGCGATAGTTGACCGCCTGCACCGTCCGACTCACTACATTCACGCGGAAGGTCGTTATCGTGGTCTTGGTTTCCACGACTTGTGTCGTTTGCTGTGTGCCAGGATCGGGTGAATTCGTCTGCGGCGGAGGTGGCATCGCCAGCGCCGAGGCACCCAATACCATGAGGCATGGCAGGAACATTGTCGCTATCTTCATTATGAGTCTCCTTACAACAAACTTTGCAGCTACTATCTTGAAGGTTGTGCGTCCCGAATACTGAGCATATTTGACCGCTCCGGGTTGTCGCAGGTCAGTAGAATCCCTTCGTTTGCTATGGCCGTACTGTGCGAAATGCCTAATTTCATCGGCAGAGGTCCGCCGAGCTGATGTTGGAGCCCCTGTGCCGAAACCTTACTCGGTGGACAGTTGCACATAGTGACTCATTGGTTTTCCTGGGTGTGCAAAAGGAGACAGTTAATCATCTCTGCTGCGTTTAAGCTGCAATAGAGGCAACGTCCCATGAAACGAGTTGGAGTTATCAGTACAGCCGTTCTATCTTTGCTTCTCGGAACCGCTGCTCTCGCCTACGCACAGACGGAGCAGCAAGTCGAAAAGCAGAAGCAAGAGCAGCAGGGCGAAAAGCAAGCCAAGCCGCCACAGCAAGCCAAGCCCGCAAAGCCGCCGGGCGGACAACAGGCTAAGCCCCAACAACAGCAGCAACAGCGCGCTCAGCAGCAACAGCAGCAGGAGCAGAACAAACAGCAGCAACAGCGCGCTCAGCAGCAACAGCAGCAGGAGCAGAACAAGCAGCAGCAACAGCGCGCCCAGCAACAACAACAGCAAGAGCAGAACAAACAGCAGCAACAGCGCGCTCAGCAACAACAGCAGCAGGAGCAGAATAAACAGCAGCAACAGCGCGTCCAGCAGCAACAGCAGCAGGAGCAGAACAAGCAGCAGCAACAGCGCGCTACGCAACAGCAGCAGCAAGAGCAGAACAAGCAACAGCAGCAGCGCGCCCAGCAGCAACAACAGCAAGAGCAGAATAAACAGCAGCAGCAGCGCGCCCAGCAGCAACAACAGCAAGAGCAGAATAAACAGCAGCAACAGCGCGCCCAGCAGCAACAACAGCAGCTGGAGCAGAACAAGCAGCAGCAACAGCGCGCCCAGCAACAACAGCAGCTGGAGCAGAACAAGCAACAGCAGCAGCGCGCCCAGCAGCAACAACAGCAGCTGGAGCAGAACAAGCAGCAGCAACAGCGCGCTCAGCAACAACAACAGCAGCAAGAGCAGAATAAGCAACAGCAGCAGCGCGCCCAGCAGCAACAACAGCAAGAGCAGAATAAACAGCAGCAACAGCGCGCCCAGCAGCAGCAACAGCAGGGAGAGCGTCTTTCACAACAGCGTCAGCAGCAGCTTGTTCAGCAGCAGCAGCAGCGCCTGACGCAGTACCGTCAACATCTGGATCAGCAGCAGCGTGTCCTGCAACAGCAGACAGCACAGTTGCAGCAACAAAAGCGTATGGCGCAGTACCGCTTTCAGCAAGACTATCTGGAGCGCCAGCGTCAACAGCAAGTATTTCTCCAGAACGACCGTCACCCCGATTACGATCACGATCCCTACTTCTACACGCCTCCGATCTATCGTTACCATCGGGGCGGCCGCTACTACGAGACGAATCAATACGGCGCAGATTTGCTCCGCCAGGCTGTGAACTACGGTTACCAGGAGGGCTTCCAGGCAGGAGCGGCAGACCGCCAGGACCACTGGCGTTCCAACTACCGAAGCTCTTATGCCTATCAGGATGCGAACTACGGCTACAACGGCTACTACGTAGAGCGGGACGATTACAACTACTACTTTCGCCAGGGATTCCGTCGCGGCTATCAGGATGGCTACAACAGCCGGTATCAGTATGGCGTCTATGCCAACGGCTCCTATAGCATGCTTGACGCGATCTTGTCGCAAGTCCTCGGCTTCCAGCCGCTTCAATAGCGAGACTGAGAGGGTAGCGGGCTGAACCAAGCGCCCGGTTTCATTGACCGGAAGAGTCAGTGAGCCGGGCGCACCCTTTTCACTCCTGTTCCCACGAACAATCAATCTCGCTTGGCGTCCCGTTTCGGGATGAAGCCGAGGCCGTTTTCCGGAGATGTTCAATTCTGCTCAGACCGCAGAAAGGCCTAGAGATTACAAAAGTGTCGAGTCCCAACGAAGCTCAGAAGATCGGCAATCCGAGCTTTACGAGGGACGAAGGAGAAATATGAAAACCAGCACGAAAGACAGGATCAAGGGGAGCTTCCACGAAGTGAAAGGCGCCATCAAGGAGCAGGTCGGAAAGGCTACCAATGACCGCACTTTGAAAGGCGAAGGGAAATCCGAAAAGAAAGTGGGCAAGGTTCAACAGCGAATAGGCCATGCCAAAGAAGTCGTCGCAAAGTTGAAAGGAAAGCTGAAAGCGGTAAAAACTCGATAGGCCATTCAGAAGTGAACCGGCAAAGTCGAAAAGACCTTAGGGGTAGTGTGGATCGGCGTATTGGGAATGCCGTTGTACCAACCCGGCAGGCCATTGGCGGCTGCCCGGTAACGCTGCGGATTTTCCGCGCAGTTTTGCAGGAGGACACGCTCATGAACCGTAAAGACACAAGGGGACCGGGACCATGACTGAATATGTTGGAGCGATTGAAAAGCAAAGTCTCGAGAACACGTATTTTCGGCACGTACTATTCACGGCTCAGCACGCTCAGCTTGTTGTGATGTGCTTACGGCCGGGCGAAGAGATTGGTGATGAAGTGCATCCGAATGTCGACCAGTTCTTCCGCATCGAGCAGGGGGAGGCCAAATTCATTTTCAACGAGAAGGAGGAACGCCCGGTGCACGACGGAGATGCCGTCGTGGTTCCGGCGGGGACTTACCACAACGTAGTTAATACGTCGAAGACGGCGATGTTGAAGCTATCTACGATCTATTCTCCGCCGAACCACCCGGACGGGACAGTACACAAGACGAAAGCCGAGGCAGAAGCGGCAGAATTGGTCGAACACCACTAAGACGCACGGTGTTCTCTGTCAAAGTGGCGCGTGCCTCCGATAGAACTAGAACTAAACGCTTGTACCAGCAACAGTAAAGCACGGCGAGAATCGCAGTCGTATCTAACGGCGACACTGGTAGCGGAGTAAACCGCAAGAGTCTTCCGACTGACGTATGCGGCAGTACTGGCGGCGATCGTCACGACGGCTAACACGCTGATCAGCAACAGCCGGCTAAGCCGGCTCTTCAGCGGATTTCAAACGTTTGATCGATTGTGTACAGTCTCGCCAGTTTCTACGCGGTAGGCTGGGCCTGCGGACTCACCGAATCAAAACGATGCCACCGGTTTGACCGTAGGCGGTGTTCAATTTTGTACAGACTCGCAAGCCTCGACCTGTCATTGTTTTCATAGACGGGGTTACGCAGGTCCGATGCCGCGCCAAGAGTGGCGTACCCAGCGGCTACTTGTAAAGCGTACCGTCCAGGCTGCCGCCAACCTTACAAGTCAACCGTTCGGAGAACTTCAATGAGTCTAGAAACGATTTTAATTATCGTCTTGGTTGTGTTCTTGCTTGGTGGAGGCGGTTGGTACTGGGGGCGCGGGCGCGCTTAACGCGACCTTGTTCTGGAAGCGAAATAGCCGCTCTGGAACGCGACCTGGCATGTAAGCAGCATCTCCGCCAGTCAGTCAACGTCGGCCTCGGAATCGAGTCCGATTCTCGTTCATGGCATTTCTGTCGGGGCGGGTAACGGAAGTCCCGCTCCTTAATTAGGCAATTCTCTAAGGATAAGGAGAAAATCGATGAGCACGAGTACGAAGGATGAGATTAAAGGCACTTTTCATGAAGTGAAAGGCGAAATCAAAGAGAAGGTAGGCCAAGTCACGAACAATCCTGACTTAGAGGCTGAAGGCAAAGCCGAACACAGGGCCGGCAAAGTTGAAAAAAAGGTCGGGCAGATCGAAAAAGTGCTCGAGAAGTAAATTAGGCGGGCTCTGTCCGGAGCATGTTCCTGTTTTCGGAGCGACTGACGCCCTGCCGTTCCCCGCTCAGTACTGCAGAGATTCGGCGGGCGTCATCTTGTGCGCTCGGAGTTCTGTATTAAAGCGGGCCACACATATCGGCCCCACGAACCAAACACTTCCTCGCACGAGCCTGCGCTGCTGTCCCCGTTGAACACCAAAATCAGTTAACACGATTGCAACAACTTACCAACAACAGAAAGACAAGCAAAGGAGAAGTAAAATGTTGGATCAAGAAACTCGCAACCCACAGCACAGCGATCCGCAGAAGCC
>Ga0208587_1000077_pt1 | contig 48387 bp, 41 predicted proteins | sample NGESurdeep092012_7_FD_184472 | JGI IMG/M metagenome (GOLD analysis project Ga0208587, IMG submission 184472) | Arctic peat soil microbial communities from Barrow, Alaska - NGEE Surface sample 210 deep-092012 (SPAdes) | ecosystem: Environmental > Terrestrial > Soil > Wetlands > Peat ...
CGGTGCCCTCGTTAGGCAGGTGGGCCAGTGCCGCCTTGGCGATGCGTTCCTTCTCTGCGACAAAGCGCTCGGCCCGGGTCTCTACGCCGGGCTCGAACCCGAGGCGCTCGACGGGGATGGCGCCGCCGTGGACCCGGCGCAGGACACCGTAGCGTTCGAGGATTGTCAGGTCCCGGCGAACCGTCTCGGGGGTGACGTCGAGCGCCTCGGCGAGGGTGTTGACCTCGACGCGTCCCGCCGCGCGGGCACGGTCGAGGATGTGCTGCTGACGCTCCTCTGCGTACATGGGGCCTCCCGCTCAAATTGGTTATTGAGACCTTTATAGACCCCGCGGAGAGCAATGTAAAGCGATTCGGAGAAAAAACAACCAAAACAGATGTCTGTATTGATCCGGTTAGCTCAACGAGTGGTGTCCGAAGCGTCCGTAGTGCGCCACCTGGTCGAGACCGCGCAGGCCCCGCTTGAGGCTTTCGCTCTTGGGACTCGCCATGGGGTAGCCCAGTGACACCACGCCGACGAGGTTGCGGTCACGGGGGATGTCGAACGCCTCGAAGACGTCCTCGTGTGCTTCGGGAGGAGTTCCGAAGAAGCACGCTCCCAGACCCTGGTCGACCACGGTCAACAGGATCAACAGGGCGGCCATGCCGGTGTCGATGTCCCAGTAGTGGACCGGCCAGCGCGCCTCGTCCATGTCCGCCCAGCCCTTGTCCGGCTCGGCGTAGCGTCGCAGGTAGGTGCCCTCATCAGAGAGGCAAAGGATCAGCGCGGGAGCGCTCATGATGCCCGTGCGCCACGAGTCCGGCTCGTCGTCGGGGTCGGTGGTGGCCGACCAGTAGGCGTCTCGCTGCTCAGGTTGGGTAAGGACCACGAAGTCCCAGCCCTGGCTGAAACCTGCGCTCGGGGCCCGGATCGCATTGCCGAGCGCGGTGGTGATGACCTCGGCCGGCACCGGGCGGTCAGGGTCGTATCGGCGAACCATGCGACGCTTGCCTATGACGTCAGAGAACTCCACGGGATCACTGTTTCATGAGCACTGCGCCGCAGGAGACGGGGACCGCGGGCGGTCGAAGTCAGTCCTTGAGCCCCGGGAAGTCGGACTCCCAGAACTCGAGCTGGCTGGCCCTGTTCGAGGCGCTGTCGCCGGCGCCGGCTCCGTGGACCTCCTGCTCACGACCACGCAGCTCAACCCGGCGAATCTTGCCCGAGATGGTCTTGGGCAGCTCGGCGAACTCGATGCCACGAACCCGCTTGTATGCCGCGAGGTTCTTGCGCGCATAGGCCAAGATCGACTCGGCGGTCTGCGGCGTGGGCGAGTAGCCGGGCGCGAGGACGACGTACGCCTTTGGCACGGCAAGGCGGGTCGCGTCCGGGGAGGGCACGACGGCCGCCTCGGCAACCGCTGGGTGCTCAATGAGCACCGACTCGAGCTCGAACGGGCTGATCCGGTAGTCCGAGGCTTTGAACACGTCATCGGCGCGCCCCACATACGTGATGTAGCCGCGCCCGTCGCGGGAGGCCACATCACCGGTGTGATAGGCGCCTTCTCGCATCGACTCGGCCGTCCGCTCGGCGTCGCCGTGGTAGCCGGCCATCAGGCCGACCGGGCGCCCGCCGCTGCCGCCAAGAGGCAGGCAGAGCTCCCCCTCGGCGCCCTCTCCGAGCCGCCGGGCCCCTGTTGCCGGGTCGAGCAGGATCACGTCGTATCCCGGCAGGATCCGTCCCATCGAGCCGGGCACGACCTCCTGGCCTGGGCTGTTGCCCACCTGGGCAGTGGTCTCGGTCTGGCCGAACCCGTCCCGGATCACGATCCCGAGCCCATCTTGGACCTGCTGGATGACCTCAGGGTTGAGCGGCTCTCCGGCGCCAACCATCTCGCGCAGGGCGAGCCGACCGCGCCATGGTGCCAGGTCCTGCTGGATCAGCATCCGATAGACGGTCGGCGGGGCGCAGAAGGTGGTCACCGCCTCCTTCTCCATCGTCGCCAGCAGTGCCGCCGCGTCAAAGCGTGGCTGGTTCACGACCAGGATCGTGGCCTCAGCGTTCCACGGAGCGAAGAAGGACGACCAGGCGTGCTTGGCCCACCCTGGCGAGGAGATGTTCAGGTGGACGTCGCCGGGCTGCAGACCGATCCAGTACATGGTGGACAGATGCCCGACCGGGTAGGACAGATGCGTGTGCTCGACGAGCTTGGGCTGGGCGGTCGTGCCGGAGGTGAAGTAGAGAAGCAGGGCGTCGTCCCCGCCGGCCGCCTCCGAGGGCACGAATCCGGTCGCAGCAGAGTATGACTGGCCGTACACAGTCCAGCCAGGGACCGGGTCCCCGACGGCGATACGGGTGTAGTCACCGGGCACGTCCTCGAACTTGGCCGCGTCCACCGACGCGGCGACAACGTGTCCTACCCCACCACGGGTGATCCGGTCGTCCAGGTCGGCAGAAGTCAGCAGCGTCGTCGCAGGGATCACCACGACGCCGAGCTTGATGCAGGCCAGCAGGGTCTCCCACAGCTCCACCTGGTTGCCCAGCATCAGCAGCAGACGGTCGCCCTTGGCAGCGCCGATCGAGGACAGCCAGGACGCCACCTGTGAGGAGCGGGAAGACATCTCGGCATACGTGAGCGAACGGCTGGTCCCGTCAGCCTCGACGATCTTGAGGGCAGCCCGCGCGCCGGTCGCGGCATCCGCGGCCACCTGGTCGAACCAGTCCAGAGCCCAGTTGAAGTCCGCCGTGCGGGGTGGGTCATAGTCCGCCAGGGCCCGGTCGTAGTCGGTCCGGGCCGACAGCAGGAGGTCTCGGGCACTGCGGAACTGCGCGTATGCATCAGCCATGGCATGACCTTAGTCACAGATCACCAGTTCCGCTCTTCGACGTGTGACCGGACCTCATCCCTTGACGGCGTGCATCTGCCATCCTGAACTCATGACCGACACGGACGCCCGCCCCAGTGCCTATCCGGTGTGGTGGGAGGCTGACGTCGTACTGCGGGACGGGTCCTTGGCTCATGTGCGTCCCATCCTGCCCAGTGATGCCGACCGCCTTCGCCGCTTCCACGCGGGACAGTCAGCCGAGTCGATCTACCTTCGCTTCTTCGCGCCGTTAAAGACGTTGAGCGACAAGGACGTGGCCAGGTTCACCCAGGTCGACTTCGACTGGCGGGTGGCACTGGTGGCGACGGTGCGTGAGGACATCATCGGCGTGGCGCGCTTCGACAGGCTCGACGAGACGACCGCTGAGGTCGCCTTCCACATCTCCGACGCCCACCAGGGCAAGGGAGTGGGGTCGGTGCTGCTCGAGCACCTTGCAGCCATCGGCCAGGAACGGGGGGTGACCAAGTTCGTGGCTGACGTCCTGCCGCAGAACCGCAAGATGATCCAGGTCTTCACTGAGGCTGGGTACGACGTCAACTACCACTTCGACGACGGCGTGATCGCGGTGAGCTTCACGATCGAGCCGACGGAGCAGTCTCAGGCGGTTCGTCTGTCGCGCGAGCACCGCGCCGAAGCCGTCAGCGTGCGCTCCGCGCTGTTCCCGCAGTCGATCGCCGTGATCGGGGCCAGCCGCCGGGTCGACTCAATCGGGCATCAGCTGTTGACCAACATCCGGGCTGGCGGGTTCAAGGGTCGGGTCCATGCGGTCAACATCGAGGCCCGGCACGTACAGGGGCTGGAAGCCCACTCACGAGTCAGCGAAATCCCTGACCACGTTGACCTCGCGGTCGTCGCCGTCCCCGCAGGGTCGGTGCAGCTGGTGGTCCAGGACTGCGCAACAGCCGGCGTCAAGACGCTGCTGGTGGTCTCTGCCGGTTTCGCCGAGTCCGGACCGGCCGGGGAGAAGCGTCAGGAGGAGTTGCTTCGGACGGCGCGCAGCAACGGCATGCGGGTTATCGGCCCCAACTCCTTCGGCATCATCAACTCCCACCCCGACGTTCGGCTGAACGCCACCTTGGCCCGTGAGGTGCCACCGGCCGGGACCCTAGGCCTGGTCTCCCAGAGTGGGGCGCTGGGTATCGCGGTACTCGCCCTTGCCGCCCGACGTAACCTCGGCATCTCGGTCTTCGCGTCGGCCGGCAACCGGGTCGACGTCTCGATCAACGACTTCATGCAGTACTGGATCGATGACCAGGACACTGCCGCGGTGGGCCTGTACCTGGAGTCGGTGGGCAACCCGCGCAAGTTCTCCCGGATCGCCCTACAGCTCGCCCTGCGCAAGCCCGTGATCGTGGTGAAGTCGGCCATCAGCTCCTATGGCGTTCCGCCTGGTCACCGGGTCCACCCCATCAAGGTACCGCCGGCGGCTCTTGACGCCATGCTGCGCCAGGCCGGAGTAATCCGGGTCGAGAACGTGCACCAGCTCTTCGACGTGGCCCAGCTCGTGGTTCACCAGCCGCTGCCACGCGGCGGCCGGGTGGCCATCGTCGGCAACTCAGACGCCCTCGGCTCCCTCACCGCGCAGGCATGCATCAGCTGGGGGCTCGAGATCACCCATGGCCCGGTCTCGTTGCCGGCTGAGGCCAACGCCGCCGACTTCTCCACCGTCCTTGACGCCGCCTTCGGTGACGACCGCGTCGACAGCGTCCTGACCTGCTTCATCCCCCCCTTGGTCACCCCCAGCCAAGACGTCGCTCGCGCGGTCGTCAAGTCCGCCGCCACGTCCGGAAAACCCTGCGCGGCAACGTTCCTCGGCATGGAGGGGGTCACCGAGGCGCTGTCCGGCGGCGACCGGCTAGAGCGCGAGGACCACATCCCGCGACAGGCGGTCCCCGCCTATGCGATGCCCGAGGACGCCGTGCGCGCGCTGGCCGCGGCCACCCGCTACGGACAGTGGCGGGCTCGCGAGCGTGGGGTGCGGGTCGAGCCGTCTGGCCTGGACCTCGAGGGGGCCGAACGCCTCGTCGAGGGCGTTCTGGCAAAGGCCCCCGCGGGTCGCACACTCACGCCGGCAGAGGCCCAGGCTTTACTGGAGGCATACGGTGTGAGGCTCTGGCCGACCATCCCGGTAGCTACCGCCGATGAGGCGGTCTCGGCCGCCGAACAGCTCGGCTACCCCGTGGTGCTCAAGTCGGTCTCGCCCAACGTACGCCACCAGCCGGGCCAGGCAGCCATGCATGTCGACCTGCAGACGGCGGGCTCGGTACGGGACTCCTTCGAAGCGCTGTCAATGCGCTTGTCACCGCTGGGCGCCGACACGTTCGTGGTCCAGCGCATGGGGACGCCAGGGGTTGCGTGCGTCCTGCGCACGTCGGAGGATCCCGTGTTCGGGCCGATGGTCAGCTTTAGCATCGCTGGGCCGCCGACCGACCTGCTCGACGACATCGGTTTCCGAATCCCGCCGCTGACCGACGTCGACGTCACGGACCTGATCGCCTCGGTCAAGGCTTCGCCTCTGCTTAACGGGTACCACGGAGCGGCAGTGACCGATCTTGGCGCACTGGCCGACCTCATCGCGCGTGTCTCTGTGCTGGCCGACCGTCAGCCCGACGTGGCATCACTGGAGATCAACCCCGTCCTGGCCCATCCCGGCGGCGTTGATGTGCTCGGGGTCGAGATTGTGGTGGCGCCGTCCACCAAGCGCATAGACGATCAACGGCGAGCTTTGACCTAGCGCGGCGGCCCAGCAAGGGTGGGTGACGACGAACAAATGCAGCACGGTGCGCGTCTGGGCGCCAGATGGGCGAAGATGGGTCTCATGGGTGACATTGCCGACCAGATCACGACAAAGCGACGTCCGCTCCCGAGTTCGCTGACCAAGGACATCGAGCGCGCCGGATACTACCCGGCACTGGTGGCGGACGTGGTCGAGTCGGCGGTCGCCGGTGGCGAGGTCGTCTCACACCTGGTCCACCAGGAGACGACGTTCGACCACGACACCGTGCGCCGTCACATCACCGTGCTGGCCCTGACCCCCACCCGGCTCGTGGTCGCCCACGCCGATGACCACGCCGCCGAGGACGGCCATGGTGAGCCCGATGATGGCGACCCCCAGTCGAGCGCGACCGCGACGGCGACATCCGAGTGCGTGCCGTTGAGCGCCGTCCGGGGGGTCATGCTGACCCACGTGGTGACCTCTCCGGCGACCTACACTCCCGGAGCTCTGGGGCGCGAGCTCACGCTGACTCTCGGCTGGGGTGCGGTGAGCAGGGTCGACATGATCCCTGCCACCTGCGGCGACCCGAACTGCGAGGCTGATCATGGCTACGAAGGCACCATCACCACCGACGACATCGGATTGCGGATCAGCGCCGACGCGGACGGGGAGACAGCGTTGGCGCAGGCTATGGCGTTCGCGCGGTCGCTGTCCGCGGCCATCGGAGGCTGATGGTCACCTCCGTCTTCGAGCAGAGCCTGACGCCAACCTATGACGCGACCGGGCTGGCCGGCGTCCTGCCAGCGGTGGCGCGGTCTCTGGGGGTAGCCGAGCAGGAAGGGGGCGGTAGCCGCGGTGGGCCAGATGACCTGCTTGACCTGCCGCCGGCCAGACGCGCGGTGGTCGTGCTCGTCGACGGGCTGGGTTACGACCTGCTGCGCCAGCGCAGCGGGCACGCACCGTTCCTGCGAGGGCTGCTGCCTGCCGCATACCGGCTCAGCGCCGGCTTCCCGTCGACCACCGCGACGAGCATGGGCACCTTCGGGACGGGGCTGCCCCCTGGCGCCCATGGACTTGTCGGCTACGAGGTGCTCGTTCCGGGCGAGGACAGGTTGCTGAACGAGCTGTCCTGGGACAACGGCCCCGATCCGCGGGTGTGGCAGCCGAGCCGGACCGTCTTTGAACGGGCCGTCGCAGACGGGGTGGCCGTCGTTCGCATCGGCCCGGGCTTCTTCGACGGCTCTGGGCTAACCGATGCGGCTTTGCGCGGAGGCAGCTTCACGGCGGCGCGCACCCTTGATGCGCGGGTGGACTCGGCACTGGCGGCACTTCGGGGGAGCAAGCGCGCCCTGGTGTATCTCTACTGGGGGGAGCTCGACAAGGTGGGGCACGTCCATGGCTGCCAGTCCTGGGAGTGGGGCGAGCAGCTCGAGCTGATTGACCGGTGCCTGGCTCGTCTCGTCGCGGGTGTGCCCTCGGACACCTCGGTCTATGTCACGGCCGACCACGGCATGGTCGATGCTCCGCATGCCCTGCGGATAGACCTTGCCTATGACGTCGAGCTGGCGGCGGGCGTCCGGCACGTGGGCGGCGAGGCGCGATCGTTGCAGCTGTACTGCCAGCCGGGAGCCGCCGAGGATGTTCTCGCCACGTGGCGAGAACGCGTGGACGCGCGGGCCTGGGTGCTCAGCCGGGACGAGGCTGTGCGCCATTGCCTGTTCGGTGCCGTCTCGGAGCAGGTACTTCCTCGCATTGGTGAGGTCATTGTGGCAATGCGTGACAACTTCGCCATCGTGGACTCACGGACCGCGAGGCCGGCGCTGCTGGCGCTACTGGGGCTTCACGGGTCCCTGACTCCTGCGGAGATGGCCGTCCCCCTCCTGCAGGTGCCCGCACGAGAGGGCGCAAACGCCTCGTGAGCCGTGCGCACCGTAGGGTTGCAGATCGTGGCTGAGCTCGTCTTCTTCTCCGGCACGATGGACTGTGGCAAATCGACCCTGGCACTGCAGATGGACCACAACCACGCCGCACGGGGCCGGGCTGGGCTCATATTCACCAAGCACGACCGGGCCGGCGAGTCGGTGCTGTCCTCGCGTCTCGGCCTGGCGACCAGCGCCCTGGAGGTAGTTGACAACCTCGACTTCTGGGACGTCATCGTGGCCCGGGCCACCAGTGGCCAGCGGGTGGACTACCTGATCTGCGACGAGGCCCAGTTCTACACCCCGGCTCAGATCGAGCAGCTCGCCCGCATCGTGGACGAGATGCGTGTCGACGTCTATGCATTCGGCATCACTGCCGACTTTCGGACGGCTCTGTTCCCCGGCTCTCAGCGGATGATCGAGCTGGCCGACCGGGTCGAGTCGCTGCAGGTCGAGGCGCTCTGCTGGTGTGGCCATCGAGCTACCCAGAACGCCCGGGTGGTCGATGGCGTGATGGTCGTCGAGGGTGAGCAGGTCGCGCTCGGGGACATCGCCGACGGCGAGGCCGCGCTGGTGGCCTATGAGGTGCTGTGTCGACGTCACTACATGCGCAGGATGACCGCCCATGCCGCGCGCAATGCGGCGGCCACGCCCGAGGTTCTGCCCTTCGACCTGGACTTCTGCCCGATCCAGCCACCAACCGGCCAGCCCTGAGCCTGCCGATCAGCTGGGTTCGGGTCAGCACGGTCATCCTCGATCAGATGACCGCCCCGACTCTCAGGACGACGAACGGTCGGCGCCCGGCCTCGAGCCGAACATAATCTCGTCCCAGGCGGGGACGCTCGGTCGGCCGGGTTTGCGGGCAGCCTCTCGAGTCGGGCGCTTCGCCGGCGTCTTGGGCAGGCCGCGCCGCACGGGTTCCTCCACCGGCGCTTGGGTCTGCCCCTCAACGGTGAATATCGCCTCGCTAGGTGAGCCGTCGTCGCCAGGCAGGCCTTCATCGGCAAGGACGCTGACAGGGGCAGCCTGCTCGGGCACCGCCGGAGGCGGCAGAGTCTCAGGTTCGTGCACCGGGTCCTGCATCGGCAGTGCGGCTTCGGTGGTGGGCTCCTGCGCATTGGGCACACCGGCGACGGCCTGGGGCGACCTGCCTGAGGCGCCCCGGCTGCCAGATCTGCGGCGGCCGCGCGCGGTGCTGCGCTTGCGCATTGCCGTCATCAGATCGAGTGGGTCCTCCTGGTGCTCATCGCGGGCTGCCGGTCGTAGGCCCCCTTCGGCCTCCACGTCATAGACCGTGGTATCCCGCCCCGAGGCGGGGCGCAGCCTCGGGGCCGGGATCGGCCCCTTGGTCTCCTGCACCTGTTCGCTGAGCCAGCGAGCCTCGTCATCCACTGCTGAGACAGTTCGGTCGGCAAGGTCGAAGCTCCATGACGCCTGACGCTGACGTCCACCGGCCGCGAAGGTCAGGACGACGGTCCAGGGGCGGCCCTCGGTCCGCCAGGAATCCCAGCTGGCGTCGGTCACCTCGACGTCGCGCTCCTTGAGTCGCTCAGTCACCCGTGCCGACAGTGTGGGTGCGGTGCCGCCACTGGAGACACCTGTGTGTGGGCGCAGACGCGCCCGTTGTGCCAGGCCAGCCACGTGCTCACGCTCGGCGAGGATGGGGCCCTCGTAGCGGTGGACCTTCTCCACAGACCAGCCTGCCCGACTGGCAGCTTCATCGGAGGAGGCGCCCGCTCGGATCAGTGCCTGGACATCGCGTGGGCGCAGCCCGCCGTCAATCTCAATCTGTTGCTGCCCAAAGCGTGGCCGATCGCGGCGGACCGCCGCCCGCAGCGCGTCGTCGATAGGCATCTGGAAACGCTCACCGTCGGCTCCGCTGAGCAGCAGGTGCTCGCCGTCCTCATGCACGCCGATCAGTTGCAGGTCTTGCATCGCCTTCTCCTGAGTCGCCCATTAACAACAGACTCTGCCATCATCTCGGCCCGAGCGTCCGCAGGCCACGCCGCAAGAGTAGTTTTGGCGAAGTCCAGTGCTGCAGCCAACGTTGCCGCACAGCCTCGAGCGAAACCGGAGAATGCCTGTGACCTCACCCCAGGCCGGGTCCGACCTCGACCCACTCAGCCCGTATGACGGCATCCTACTGCTGTCGTTCGGCGGGCCCGAGAAACGCGAAGACGTGATGCCTTTCCTGCGCATCGTCACCGCGGGACGAGGCATCCCGGACGAACGCCTGAGCGCAGTGGCCGAGCACTACTACTCGTTCGGCGGCAAGAGCCCGATCAACGAGCAGAACCACCTGCTGCTGGTCGCCCTGCGCTCGGAGCTGGACCGCCGTGAGCTGACGACGCCGGTGGTGTGGGGTAACCGCAACTTCGACCCCTTCTTGGTCGAGACACTGCGGCAGGCCCACGCGGCTGGCATGCGCGCGCTGGTCACCATCGTGACCAGCGCGTACACCTCCTACTCCTCCTGTCGACAGTACCGTGAGGACCTGGCTGCAGCGGTAGCTACCCTGGCCGACGAGGGACGTGAGATTGAGGTCGACAAGATACGCCCTTACTTCAACCATCCCGGGTTCTCGCGCGCCAACGCTCGGCACGTGACCGAGGCGGTGCGCGCGCTGAAGGCGCGCCCCGATGACGAGGTCCGTCTGCTCTTTGTCACCCACTCGATCCCGGAGGCCATGGACGACACGTCGGGTCCCGGCGACGGCGAGGGCAGCGCCTACCGTCGCGAACATCTGGCGCTGGCGGCAGCTGTCACCGATGAGGTCAATGCGACACTGGGTCGAGCACTGGACTACGAGCTGGCCTTCTGCTCCCGCTCGGGCCCACCCACCCAGCCGTGGCTCGAGCCAGACGTCAACGACGCGCTCCGGTCCTTGGCCTGCGCCGGGGTCAGGGCCGTGGTCGTGGCGCCGATCGGGTTCGTCTCGGACCATATGGAGGTCCGGTTCGATCTCGACACCCAAGCTGCGCAGACAGCCGCCGCCGAGGGCCTGCAGATGGTGCGGGTACCCACCGTCGGGTCCGACCCCGAGTTCGTGTCGGGGCTGGTCGACCTGGTTGCCGAGCGAGCCGCGCAGGCGCGCAGCTCGCACGCTCCCGTGTCTGCGTCCTGGCCCGGCCGCGAGGCGTCCCCGGCGGTGTGCCGCCCCGGCTGCTGTCCCAACTTGAGAGTGACCAAGCCAGCCCTGTGCGGGTCCGACTGATGTGCGCTGACGTGAGCTTCTCTGGCCAGTCACAGTCCGGGTTGCCCTCGCAGCGGTTGTCGGAGCCGCTGCTGCGCGAGCTCGAGGACCTGGCGATCTCGGCTGCCCGCGCGGCCGGAAGGTTCATCGTGGCGGACCGCCCGCGCGGCCTTGGTGTCCTGGGTACCAAGAGCAGCATCAACGACATCGTGACCGTGATGGACCAGCAGTCCGAAGCGCTCCTGCGGGCTCACCTGCTCAGTGCCCGGCCAGACGACGCGATTCTCGGTGAGGAGGATGGCGCCTCTGAGGGGACCTCGGGCATCACCTGGGTCATCGACCCGATCGACGGCACCGTGAACTACCTCTACGAGATCCCGGCCTACTGCGTCTCGGTGGCTGCGGTCATCGGCGACAGCGCCACAGCGGGCCAGTGGCGGCCTGTGGCGGGTGCGATCTGCAACCCGCTGTCCGCGGAGATCTTCCACGCACGAGCTGGCGGCGGTTCCTACGTTCTGCGCGGCGATGACGACACTGCCATTGCGGTCAACCCCGCTGACGTCCTCCTGCAGTCGCTGGTGGCCACCGGCTTCGGGTACCGGCCCGAGGTGCGCGCCCGCCAGGGCGAGGTACTTGCCGCGATTCTGCCCGAGATCCGGGACATCCGGCGGGCCGGTAGTGCGGCACTAGATCTGTGCGCAGTCGCGTGTGGCACGGTCGACGCCTACTACGAGTCGGGCCTGAATCCTTGGGATCTGGCCGCGGGTTGGCTGATCGCCACGGAGGCGGGGGCACTGGTGAGCGGCTTGAATGACCTGGGGCCCGGCCAGGCGGCCGTCGTGGCCGCCGGGCCTGGCATCCACGGGTTGTTGCTGTCCAGGCTCGAGACCCTGGCACCCTTGCGGTGACCCGGTGGAACCCCGCGGAGTGCACTGGCCCTTCAGGGGTTCCCACAGCCGTGGTCCATCCGGCCAGCACCTCGGCGCGGCGGGCAGTTTCTCTGGAGAGTGGGCCGTTTGAACGCTGAGGAGGGCCGCTGAACTGCTTGGTGGTTCTCCCGATAGTGACATCGGCCCTCGGATAGGGCACACTGCGCGGCGCAAGCGGGCACAAAAACAACGGGCCCGGCGTTAACCCGGCAGCAACGCCCAACAGCGATTTCTGCAACTGATTCCTACCCACGACATGAAGGAGGGGGACATCACCTATGGCGACTGACTATGACGCGCCCCGCAAGACCGATGATGACGACGCCGAAGACTCCATTGAGGAGCTCAAGTCTCGCCGCGTCGACAAGAGCGCCTCAAGCGTTGACGTAGACGAGACCGAACACGCCGACGGATTTGAGCTCCCTGGCGCCGACCTGTCCGGCGAAGAGCTGTCTGTACGAGTGGTCCCACGGCAAGCCGATGAGTTCACCTGCTCACGGTGCTTCCTGGTCCATCACCGCAGCCAGCTGGCCAAGGAAGTAAACGGCCAGCCGGTCTGTCGCGAATGTGCTGCCTGAGCCGAGTGCGCACCGCGGGCAGCCGGTCTCTGGCAGAGGGACTCCTACCGTGAAGAACCCCTCGCGGGTCCAGGTGCTGATCTCGCGCCTTGACCTTGACCTGCCGGTGCCCAGGTACGCCCACCCGGGTGACGCCGGGGCGGACCTGCATGCCCGGCAGGACGTGTTCCTTGCTCCGGGGCAACGTGCACTGGTTCCTACAGGTGTCGCCATTGCCCTGCCGGCCGGGTATGCCGCGTTCGTACACCCGCGCTCGGGCCTGGCTGCCAGTCACGGCATCACCGTGCTGAATGCGCCCGGCACCGTGGACGCGGGCTACCGCGGCGAGATCCTTGTCAACCTGCTCAACACCGACAGCCACGAGGGGTTCACTATCACTGCGGGTGACCGGATCGCCCAGCTGGTGGTCCAGCCGGTCAGCGAGGCCCATTTCGTCGAAGTAGGGTCGCTTCCGGGCAGTCAACGGGGGGAGAATGGACACGGAGCCACGGGAGGGTATGGCACTGCGCCTCTTCACGACGGCACACATGACATCGCAGATGATGACATCGACGACTAAGGACTGACGACACGTGGGCATCTTCCGCCGTGGCACCAAGAAGACCAGCGCCGAGCTCAACGCGGCCCTGACCGCCGCTGACGGTGAAGACAGCGGCGCCCAGGACATCACAGACGCGCAAAGCGCCACCACCGCGCTTACGCCCCCGGCAAAGGCATTGCGCCGTGGCGGCCCCTTTGACCGCTCAGAGGTCCAGGGACTGGACGGACGCCTGGATCTGGGGGCACTGTGGCTGACCGGCGCCCCGGGCATGGAGCTGCGCCTTGAGGTCGAGCAGGAGTCACAGAACGTGGTCGGGGTGACCGCAGTGCTGGGGGAGTCGGCAGTTCAGCTTCAGGCATTCGCAGCACCACGCAGTGAGGGAATCTGGGACGACATCCGTGCTGAGATCGCCGCGAGCATCACCAGTCAGGGCGGAACGGCGGACAAGACGTCAGGTCCGTTGGGAGCGGAGCTGCGGGCCCAGATGCCCGGTCGGGGCCCTGACGGCCGCACCGTGTTCTCACCGGTGCGCTTCGTCGGCGTCGACGGCCCGCGCTGGTTCCTGCGCGCCGTCCTGAGCGGCCAGGCAGCCGTCGATGAGAGCGCTGCATCGACGCTGCTGGACGTGGTCAAGGCCACGGTCGTGGTGCGGGGCGACGAGGCGATGGCTCCCCGCGAGCTGCTGTCGCTGAAGCTGCCCGACCAGCCAGACCCGGCCGACATGTCTGCCGAGGACAGGGCCGCCGATGGTTCAGACGGGGACTCCGACGACCCGAGCCCCGGCCAGGGCGCCCCGGCCCGTGACGACCTCAAGCCGTTCGAGCGCGGTCCTGAGATCACCGAGATCCACTAGCCGATGGGACCAGCCATGACCACTGGACGCAGGGTGCCGAGGGGCCAGGCCGGGCTGCTCGCGTGGATGAGCGCGCGCCTGGCCCGATCCGCGCCCGAGCTCGAGGCAGGTGCTGTGCACAAGGGCACCGGGCCCCTGGGTGGGACTGCGGTCGTCGACCTGGTGGACCGCTCGCAGGCCAGCGTGTGCGGCGTCGTTCGCAGTGTCAACCCTCGCCCTCGGGCCAACGTGCCGGCCCTGGTGGTGGAGATCTCCGACGGCACCAGGACCGTGAATCTCATCTGGCTTGGCCGTCGCCGGATCGGGGGCGTTGTGCCGGGGACCTATCTGAGCGCGCACGGACGGGTGACCTACCGGCACGGCATACCGACGATCTTTAATCCCGCCTATGAGATCAGGGCTGACCGTGGCCGCCAGTGACGACCTGGTGACCCCAGCCCCGGCCAGTGTGCACGCACACACGGTCGAGTCCCTTATCCGTGAACGACTTTCGTCCGCGTTGGGAGGCGCTCGAGGTTCGTTCGAGACGGCGCTGCCAACGGTCGCCTTCGTGGTGGCCTGGGTCTGGTTCCACGAGGTCACGGTCGCGGTGGGCGCCTCGGTGGCTATTGTGCTGGTCCTGTTGATCGTCCGTCTGATCATGCGTCAGACGCCCCGGTACGTCCTGTCAGCGGTGATCGCCACCGCTTTCGCTGCGTTCTTTGCGCTACGCAGCGGAAAAGCTGAGGCGGCCTTCCTGCCCGGCATCCTGACCAGCGCGGCCTGGGGGCTCGGATCGCTGCTGTCGGTCCTGGTGCGCTGGCCGATTGTCGGTTTCATGGTTGCCGCCGCTGACCCGTTGATAGCTCAGGACCCCTCATCATTGGCGCCGTTGACGTCATGGCGACGTGACCGGGGTCTGGTCGCGGTCTGTCAGCGTCTGACCATGGTGCTTGTCGGGCTCTATGCGGTGCGGGTCGTGCTCATGTATCCGCTGTATCTGGGGGGGCAGGTGGCATTGCTTGGAGTCGCCAAGATTGCCCTGGGCTGGCCGGCCTACCTGTGTGCACTGGCGATCATGGGGATGATCCTCGTGCGCGGCAGGACGCCCCTGATCCCGGCCCAACCGCCCACCTGAGCAGTCCCACGTCGCGGCGGTGGCACCGTCTGCTCACTCCTTGTCGCGGGGGATCCGCTCGCCAGGGCTGAGCATGGCCTCAAGGGCATCTTCGATCTCTGGGGTGGCCAGGAACAGCAGCTCGTCGTGAGCCTCGAGCGAGTCATCGCGGCCGGGCGCAATGGGGTGGTCTTCTCGGATGATCCCGACCAGGACGCTGTCGTCCGGCCAGGGAATGTCCCCAACCCGCCTGCCGGCGAACGGGCTGTCCTCTGGAAGGGTGAGCTCGACCATGGTGGAGTTGCCCTGTCCAAAGGTGAAGATGCGCACCAGGTCGCCGATGCTGACTGCTTCCTCTACCAGTGCGGTCATCAGTCGTGGAGTCGACACGGCGACATCTACACCCCATGCCTCGTCAAACATCCACTCGTTCTTGGGGTTGTTCACCCGGGCAACGGTGCGGGGCACCCCGAACTCGGTCTTGGCCAGCAGTGACAGGACCAGGTTGGCCTTGTCATCGCCAGTCGCGGCGACCACCACGTCACAGTCGGCGAGGTTGGCCTCGTGCAGCGAGCTGATCTCGCAGGCGTCAGCCAGAAGCCACGTGGCTGCTGGGACACGTGCGGCCTGGACGTCGTCGGCGTCCTTGTCGATCAACAGCACCTGGTGTCCGTTGTGCAGCAGCTCGCGGGCTATCGAGCGACCCACACTGCCTGCTCCGGCAATGGCAACTCGCATGGAGGCGTGGTTCCTTTCGGGTCGGTGATCAGTGTGGTCAAAGGGCCGGCGGTACCTGGTCGAGGACTCGCTCGATGGTCGTCAGCTCGGACGCGGTCGTCAGGACGTGGATCAGGTCCCCGTCCTGGTAGACGGTGTCGGGGTTGGGTAGAAAACCGTCGCCGAGCCGGGTGAGGTAGGCCACACGGGCGCCCGAGGTTGACTCGAGCTGGCTGACCCGGCGGCCGATCCAGGCTGGATTGACCGACACGTCGGCGATGACAACATTGCCGCTGGGGTCGGTGTGCTCGGGAACGGAGCCCTGGGGCAGCAGGCGCCGCAGCATCTGGTCCGAGGTCCAGCGCACGGTGCCAACGGTGGGGATACCCAGACGCTGATAGATCGCGGCCCGGCCGGGGTCGTAGATGCGCGCGACCACGTGCTCGACCCCGTACGTCTCGCGGGCGACGCGGGCAGCCAGGATGTTGGAGTTGTCCCCACTGCTCACGGCGGCAAACGCGTAGGCACTCTCGACGCCGGCCTCGATCAGGGTGTCCCGGTCGAATCCCAGGCCGGTCACCCTCTTGCCCTCGAAGCTGCGCCCCAGGCGGCGAAAAGCCGCGCTGTTGCTGTCGATGATGGCCACGTCGTGGCCCTGACGCTCCAGACTGAGGGCCAGGGTCGACCCGACCCGGCCACAGCCCATAATGACGAAGTACACGCAGCGACGCTACACCGAGCCACGACCCCCTCGCGCGCAAACCCCTGCAGCGAGCGTGAGCACGGGCGCACTTGGCTGGCCGCTTAGAGTGTCTGCCGGCTCGACTCAGAGGCGATCATGAAAGTGAGTGACCAGGACGTGACGGATGTCCCAGAGGTTGAAGCGCGCGGGTCGTTGGTCGGCGCGCAGTTCGAGGCGCAGATCGGCAAGGTCGCCCACGGTGGCCACTGCGTGACTCGGTACGACGGACGCGTGGTCTTCGTGCGCCATGGCCTGCCGGGGGAGAAAGCCAGGGTGCGGATCACCGATGGCAGTGAAGGTGACCGGTTCCTGCTTGGCGACGCCGTCGCGGTGCTGGAGCCCTCCAGCCATCGCGTCGTGCCTGCCTGCCCTTTCGCCGGTCCTGGCAAATGTGGCGGATGTGACTGGCAACACAGTGAGCTCACCTACCAGCGCGAGCTGAAGACGGCAGTGGTGACCGAGCAGTTCCAGCGGCTGGCAGGCCTAGAGGTCGACGTCGAGGTCGAGGCGCTGCCCGGCCACGAGGATGGGCTTCGATGGCGGACCAGGACTGAGTTCGCCGTTGATGGCTCGGGTGCCGCAGGGCTGCACCGACACCACAGTCGGGAGATCATCCCCCTGGGGGACTGTCTCATCTCCACCGAGCGGGTGATCAAGTCCGGGGTCCTTGATCGCCGCTGGCCGATGGCCACCGCTGTTGACGTGGTGGACGCCAGTGGTGAGCCTGCGGCTGTGGCGGTACCTGTGCCCTCACGGGACTCGACCATTCCTCAGGTCACCGAACGGGTCGACACAGCAGACTGGTCGGCGCAGTTCCGGCTCTCAGCACGCGGTTTCTGGCAGGTCCATCCGCAGGCCGCTGCCACATTCGTCGCCCATCTGCGCCGGGAGCTGGCACCCCAGCCGGGCGAGCGGGCACTGGATCTCTACGCCGGCGTCGGCCTGTTCGCGCTGGCGCTCGCTGATGCTGTGGGGCCGGCTGGAGCCGTCCTGGCCATTGAGTCGGACGCCCACGCCATCGTGGATGCCAAGCGCAACCTGCGGCTTCGTCCCGAGATTGAGCTGCGTCGCGGCAAAGTCGACCGAGCGCTGAAACCGTTGGTCCGACAGGGAATTCGCACTGACCTAGTCGTTCTCGACCCGCCTCGCACCGGCGCTGGTAAGTCGGTCATCAAGGACATCGCCGCCCTGGCACCTCGCGCCATCGCCTACGTCGCGTGTGACCCGGCTGCACTGGCGCGCGATGTCGCCTATGCCCGTGACGTGGGATACAGGATGCGGTCCCTGCGTGCCTTTGATGCCTTCCCGATGACCCACCACGTTGAGTGCATCGCCATTCTGGAGCCGTTGGCGTGACCTCGGGCCAACGACGGGCAGCAGGATGCGATGTGTGACAACGGTTTTCGGTACCCCGTGGATGTTCGTTTCTTTGAGGTCGACTCGCTCGGCGTTGTTTTCAACATGTGGTATCTCGGCTGGTGTGACGAGGCGATGAGCGCCTTCATGGAATCGATCGGCTACGGGTACGCGACGCTGCGGGCAGGGGGAACTGATGCCGTGCTGCGCAAGGCCGAGCTCGGATGGCTCGACAGCCTCGAGGCTTTTCAGCACGCCGAGGTCGCGGTCCGGGTGGACCATGTGGGGACGACGTCGTTCCGCCTCGGATACAGCATCGAGCGGGTGGATGCGCTGGGCCAGGATCGGACCCTGTGCGCTCAGGTAACGATCACGTACGTGTGTGTGGCGATCGCAGACCGGAACACGACGCCCATCCCGGCGGGCTTGCGGCAGGCACTGGGGACCGATCAGATCTGAGCCGAAGGGCCCGGACGTTTTGCGGCCGGGTGTGGTTAAATGTATCTTGACGTCAAGATAAATTGCGAAGGAGCCGACGGTGAGCGAGCATAACGTGGATAGTTTTGGTGCCAAGGGGACTCTGGAGGTTGGGGACAGGTCATATGAGGTATTCCGTCTCTCTGCGGTGGAGGGCAGTCAGCGGCTGCCGTTCAGCCTCAAGATCCTCCTGGAGAACCTCCTGCGGAACGAGGACGGCGCGAACATCACGGCAGCCCAGATTCGCGCGCTCGCCGGTTGGGACCCCAGCGCCGAACCTGACACCGAGATCCAGTTCACGCCGGCCCGGGTGGTCATGCAGGACTTCACCGGCGTTCCCTGCATCGTCGACCTCGCCACGATGCGCGAAGCCGTTGCTGACCTGGGTGGGGACCCGAGCCGAATCAACCCGCTGGCACCAGCCGAGATGGTCATCGACCACTCGGTGATCGCCGATGTCGCCGGCAGCACTGACGCGTTTGAGAAGAACGTCGAGCTGGAGTACGAGCGCAACGAGGAGCGCTACCAGTTCCTGCGCTGGGGACAGAGCGCGTTCAACGACTTCAAGGTCGTGCCGCCCGGCACCGGCATCGTGCACCAGGTCAATATCGAGCACCTCGCCCGGGTCGTATTCGACCGCTTCGGCATGGCCTACCCCGACACCTGCGTCGGCACCGACTCGCACACCACCATGGTCAACGGCCTGGGTGTCCTGGGCTGGGGCGTCGGTGGCATCGAGGCCGAGGCGGCCATGCTCGGCCAGCCCGTCTCGATGCTGATCCCGCGGGTGGTTGGCTTCAAGCTGCTCGGCGAGATCCCGTCGGGTGTCACGGCCACTGACGTTGTCCTGACGATCACCGAGATGCTGCGCGCCCACGGGGTGGTCGGCAAGTTCGTCGAGTTCTACGGCCAGGGAGTCTCAGCCGTGCCGCTGGCCAACCGCGCCACGATCGGCAACATGAGCCCTGAGTTCGGCTCCACCGCTGCCATGTTCCCCATCGACGGGGTCACCTGCGCCTATCTGCGTCTTACCGGCCGCAGCGAGAAGCAGGTCGCACTGGTCGAGGCCTACAGCAAGGAGCAGGGGCTCTGGCACGACGCGTCGCTCGAGCCGATCTTCTCCGAGTACCTCGAGCTTGACCTGTCCACTGTGGTTGCCTCGATCGCCGGGCCCAAACGCCCGCAGGACCGCATCTCGCTGACCGAGTCCAAGGAGTCGTTCCGCGCGACGCTCAAGGACTACGTGAACCCCGACGCTGCTCCCCTTGCCGCCGGCGGAGTTCCGTTCACGCTGTCCGACGGCACCGCGACCGCGATGGGTCACGGTCACGTCGCGATCGCCGCGATCACCTCGTGCACGAACACGTCGAACCCGTCGGTCATGATGGCGGCAGGGATGCTGGCAAAGAACGCCGTCGAGCGCGGGCTCAGCGCCAAACCATGGGTCAAGACCACGATGGCGCCGGGCTCCAAGGTCGTCACCGACTACTACGAGAAGGCCGGCCTGTGGCCCTACCTGGAGAAGCTTGGCTTCCACCTGGTCGGCTACGGCTGCACGACCTGCATCGGGAACTCCGGGCCGCTGGCCGAGGAGATCTCGACCGTGGTCCAGGAACATGACCTCAGCGTCGTGTCCGTGCTGTCGGGCAACCGTAACTTCGAGGGGCGGATCAACCCTGACATCAAGATGAACTACCTGGCTTCGCCGCCGCTGGTCGTGGCCTATGCGCTGGTGGGCACCATGGACTGGGATCCGGAGTCGGAGCCGATCGGAACCGACCCGCAAGGTGTCGAGGTCTTCCTGCGCGACATCTGGCCGACCGCGGCCGACGTCGCAAAGGTGGTCGACTCCTCGATCACCAAGGAGATGTTCAGCAGTGACTATGCCGATGTCTTCGCAGGTGACGACCGCTGGCGCTCCCTTTCGACGCCCCAGGGCAAGACGTTCGACTGGGCGCCGGAGTCGACGTACGTGCGCAAGCCCCCGTACTTCGACGGCATGCAGCGTGAGCCCAGCCCGGTGGCCAACATCGCCGGCGCACGGGTGCTGGCCAAGCTCGGCGACTCGGTCACCACCGACCACATCAGCCCGGCCGGCCAGTTCACAGCCGCCAGCCCGGCCGGCGTGTACCTCGCCGCCCATGGCCTGGACCGCAAGGACTTCAACTCCTACGGCTCACGCCGTGGCAACCACGAGGTCATGATCCGCGGCACGTTCGCCAACATCCGGTTGCGCAACCAGCTCCTCAACGACGTCCAGGGCGGCTTCACGCGGGACTTCACCGCCAATGGCGCACAGTCGAGCATCTACGACGCCGCCCAGAACTACGCACGCGCCGGGGTGCCGCTGGTCGTCCTGGCCGGCAAGGAGTACGGCTCCGGCTCGTCACGCGACTGGGCAGCCAAAGGCACCCGTCTGCTAGGTGTCAAGGCGGTCATCGCGCAGTCCTACGAGCGGATCCACCGTTCCAACCTGATCGGGATGGGAGTGCTTCCGCTGCAGTACCCACCTGGCCAGAGCACCGACACGCTTGGGCTGGACGGCACCGAGACGTTCAACATCTCGGGCGTGACTGCTCTGAACGAGGGGACGACGCCAAAGACGCTCCATGTCGGCGCGACCAAGGCTGACGGAACCCTCGTCGAGTTCGATGCTGTGCTGCGGATCGACACTCCCGGCGAGGCTGACTACTACCGCAACGACGGCATCTTGCAGTATGTCCTGCGCTCGCTCGTCAGCAGCTGAGCGCTGAGCTGTGGGCTGGAGGTGAGCGTGCCGTTGTGGTTTGCTGGACGACCACAGCGGCACGGTCATCGACTCTGGAGGCAGCGACCAGGACACCCGTGGGGCGAGCTGGCAGACTGGGCCAGTGAGCTCACCGCGTACGCCGCCGGGCTGGCCGCAGCCCGTGCCACCCCCGCAGTCCCCTGGCTGGCAGGTCCCTGCGGTGTCATGGCTGCTGGACCACTGCCCCGCTGACTACCGCGGCTATGCCGGCTGGCGCAAGAACCCGGTCGCACTGGCCTGGATCGCGGTCAAGCACATAGACGCCCAGCTCGAGGCAATGCGTCAGGCCTACCGCGAGGTCCGGGTCGACCTCGGTGATCTGGTTAGCACCGAAGCCCTCGAGCAGATCCAGTCCGACCTCGAGACGGAGGGCCTGCGGCTACGCGCCTCTGCCCGGGGCGCCCGGCTGCTGTATGACGCCCTTCAGGGAAAGCGCTACGTTCCGAGGCTGTGAGGGTCCCGGCGCGGTAGCGTCGGCGCCATGAACAAGAACCTGCGAGTTGGGCTGGGTGTCCTGCTTGTCCTGGTGGGACTGATCTGGACCCTTCAGGGGCTGGGCTACCTAGCGGGCAGCGTGATGACGGGGGTGACGCTGTGGGCCATTGTCGGTCCGATCGTGGCGGTCCTGGGCATCTGGCTCGTGGCGGGGGCGTTGCGCGCCCGTCGGCCATGACGGCCGGTTCAGCCGCAGACTCGGCACAGATCGCCCGTCGGCCCTGGGTCCATGACCTGTCCATCAGCGTGAACGGCAACGTCACAGCGCTCAGCGCGCCAAATGGCGACATGGGAGCCCTGGTGGGTGGCACCTGCTCAGCAGCCGGTGCACAGGGGGTCTATGTCGACGACCGGCGGGCGGTCAGCGTGCTGACGGTGCAGATGGGCAACGAGTCCCCGGTGCCGGTGGCCGCGGCCAGCTCAGGCGCACGTTCTGACTTCTTCTCATCGGCCCGCCAGTTAGGCAATCCCGGCCCCGACGCGACCGTGGAGGTGCACCGCCGCAGGACGGTGATAGTCCAGGGCCTCACCGAGGTCGTCGACGTGATCTCGCGCGCCGACCAGTGCGTGCAGACGGACGTGGTGATCCACGCGGGCGGTGATGGGGCGCCGATCGCCGCGGTGAGGTCTGGGCTCGTCACGGAGGTCCTCCTGGCTGCCACGGCTTTGGGGCCACCGGCTACCGGGCTGTCCTGGGGTGATGACTGGCATCGCACCGACGTGACCTTCGATCCGCCGCCGACCTCTTTGACCCTGGGCGGTGCTGGCGAGGTCTCTGTGGCGACCTTCCCCATCGTGGTTGCTCCGGGGCAGACCTCGTCGGTGGTTGTCACGGTCTGTGCCTCGCGTCTGCAGGAGTCAAGCTTCGACGCCAACCCTGGTGCCACCCAGGTTGACTGGAGCGAGGTGTTTATCCAGTCGGTGGACCGCCGGCTGGAGCCGACCCTGATCGCGGGGCTCAATGACCTGCAGCACCTGCTGCTCACCGATCCCGAGGAGCCGTCCTCGATCTTCGCTGCGGCCGGAACCCCGTGGTACCTCACCTTGTTCGGCCGCGATTCACTCTGGGCTGCGCGGATGGCCCTGCCCTTCGGCACCGACCTGGCGGTCGGGACGCTACGGGCGCTGGCCAGGCGCCAGGGCTCGGTCTTCGACAGCGACCGCGCGGAGGCGCCGGGAAAGATCCCCCACGAGCTCCGCCGGACGACCTATGTCGACCCTTCCGCCGGCCTGGACCTGCCGCCCGTCTACTACGGCACGATCGATGCCACCCCGCTGTGGATCAGCCTGCTGCGCGACGCGTGGAAGTGGGGTCTGGCTGAAGGTCAGGTCGAGGCACTGCTGCCCAACCTGCAGGCGGCCAGCCGGTGGCTGACAGAGTTCGCGGCCCCGGACCCGGACGGCCTGCTGAAGTACATCGACACCTCGGGCAGGGGACTGGCCAACCAGGGGTGGAAGGACTCCGTCGACGCCATCCGCTGGCGAGATGGTCACATCGCCGATGCGCCGATTGCACTGTGTGAAGCCCAGGCCTATGCCGTCGAGGCGGCATCTGCGGCTGCCGAGCTCTTTACCCACTTCAACGTCGAGGGATCCGCGCATCTGCTCGACTACGCCGAGCAGATGCGGGCCCGGTTCCGCGACCACTTCTGGGTTGGCCCGCCGGACGAGCAGTACATCGGGCTCGCAGTGGACGGCCACGGCCACACCGTCGATGGCCTGGGCTCCAACATGGGCCACGTCCTGGGGACCGGCACCCTTGACGCTGAAGAGGTCGACCGGGTCGCCCACACCCTGACCTCGCCGGAGCTGCTGAGCCGCCACGGCATCCTGACGCTGTCCCATGACAACGTCGGCTTCAACCCCATCGGATATCACACCGGGTCGATCTGGACCCATGACACCGCGATCTGTGCCTGGGGCCTGGCCCGGGAGGGCAAACGGGACGCGGCCACCAAGGTCGCCCAGAGCCTGCTGGCCGCGGCCGAGGCGTTCGACTACCGCTGGCCCGAGCTCTATGCCAGCGCCGGCGTCCTGGATCGTCCGGTCCCGTATCCCGCGTCCTGCCGTCCGCAGGCCTGGTCCACCGCGTCCGCGGCGGTCCTCATCTCGGTGGCGCTCGGGTTTGAGCCGGACGCCCCCGCCGGCAGGCTCACCCTGCGCCCGGCGCGGCCGGCCGCGTACGGTCAGATGACGGTCCATGGGCTGCGTTTCGCGGGGCGGCCCTTCGGGGTGCGATGCGGCCCGGACGGCAGCACCGAGCTTCTCGACGCGCCGGACAATCTCGAGATCGTGATCCGCTGATCGGGGCACGTCATAGAATCGATGGTCCGAGTCAGTAGGAAGGAGGAACACCCGCGTGAGGCTGCTGGAATCGATCAACGGTCCTGAGGACCTCAAGGCCATGCCAGCCGAGCAGATGCCGCTGCTGGCCGAGGAGATCCGGGCCTTCTTGGTCGACTCCGTGTCCAAGACGGGCGGACACCTCGGGCCCAACCTTGGCGTCGTGGAGCTGACCATCGCCTTGCACCGGGTCTTCGACTCTCCGCATGACTCGCTGGTCTTCGACACAGGCCACCAGTCCTACGTCCACAAGCTGCTCACCGGCCGCCGCGACGGCTTCGCCATGCTGCGCAAGAAAGGCGGGCTCTCGGGGTATGCGAGCCGGGCCGAGTCCCCACACGACATCGTGGAGAACTCCCACGCGTCCACCGCCTTGTCCTGGGCGGACGGGATCGCCAAGGCTCGCCGCCTGCAGGGCCAGCGACACCGGCATACGGTGGCTGTCATTGGGGATGGGGCACTCACCGGCGGGATGGCCTGGGAAGCGATCAACAACATCTCGGCCGACAAGGACCTCCCGCTGGTCATCGTCGTCAACGACAACGAGCGCTCCTATGCCGTGACGACCGGAGGCCTTGCCGACTACCTTGCGACGTTGCGGGTGACGCGCGGCTACGAACGATTCCTGGACTGGGGCAAGAGCACTCTGAATCGGACCCCTGTCGTGGGCTCGGCCATGTACGAGACGCTGCATGGCGTGAAGAAGGGCCTGAAGGACATCGTCGCACCGCAGGGCATGTTCGAGGATCTGGGGCTGAAGTACCTCGGCCCGGTCGACGGCCACGACGAGCAGGCGCTGGAGTCTGCGCTGCGCAAGGCTCGTGCCTTTGGTGGTCCGGTTCTGGTACATGTGCTCACCCAGAAGGGCCGCGGCTATGCGCCGGCCCGTCAGAACGAGGCCGACCGGTTCCACGCGGTCGGGGTCATCAACCCCGAGACCGGCCTGTCATTCGCCGAGGGCGGCCGTATCTGGACCGACGAGTTCAGCGACGAGATGTGCGAGATCGGTGCCCGACGGCCAGACGTCGTGGGGGTGACGGCGGCGATGATGATCCCGGTCGGCCTGGACAAGTTCGCGGCTCGCTTCCCGGACCGGGTCTTCGACGTGGGCATTGCCGAGCAGCACGCCGTCACGATGGCATCCGGGCTTGCCTTCGCTGGTCTGCACCCTGTGGTCGCCGTCTACGCCACGTTCCTCAACCGGGCTTTTGACCAGCTGCTGATGGACGCCGGCCTTCACAAGGCCGGGGTCACCCTCGTGCTCGACCGTGCCGGGGTCACCGGCGTAGATGGTGCTTCGCACAACGGCATGTGGGACATGACGATCTGTTCGGTGGTGCCGGGGCTCCGGTTGGCCGCACCCCGTGACGGCGACCAGCTGCGACGGCAGCTACGCGAGGCAGTCGAGGTCTCGGACGGTCCCACGGTGCTGCGCTTCCCCAAGGGCGATGTGGCCAACCCCGTAGCCCGGGTGCGTCAGCTGGGCAGCCTGGACGTCCTGAGCGAAACCGGCTGCGGCGCCGTGGACCTTCTGGTCGTGGGCGTCGGTGCCATGGCGCCCACCGCGATCAGCGTGGCCGAGAAGCTCGAGGCGCAAGGACACTCGGTCAGAGTGGTCGATCCCCGCTGGGTGCTTCCGGTCAGCCCCGACATGATCCTGGCAGCCGGCGAGGCCACCGCTGTTGCGGTCATCGAGGACAACCTGGTGTCCGGGGGTATCGGATCGGCGGTGACCTTGGCCATGAGCCAGGCCGGGTGCAAGACGGCGGTGCGTTGTTTCGGCATACCCAAGGAGTTCCTGCACCACGCGTCGCGCAGCCAGGTGCTGGACCAGATCGGGCTGACCCCGGACGCGATCGCGACCTCGCTGGCAGCGGAGCTTACCCAGCTCGCCGGACACTGAGCAGAAGCAGAGGCGGAACACAGGCACAGGCCCTTGACCTGGCCTGATCAGATGTCGCGGAAGGTTTCGATGGTCGCCCCCAACGCGTTCAGACGCGTGGCCAGGTCCTCGTAGCCACGGTTGATGACGTAGACGTTACGCAGCACCGAGGTGCCTGGCGCTGCGAGCATGGCCACGAGGATGACGACGGCCGGACGAAGTGCCGGCGGACAGATGACCTCGGCGGCGCGCCAGCGGGTGGGCCCGGTGATCAGCACCCGGTGCGGGTCGAGCAGCTGAACCTTGACCCCGACCTTGGTGAGCTCGGTGAGATAGATGGCGCGGTTGTCATAGACCCAGTCGTGGATCATCGTCGTGCCCGTTGCGCTGGCCGCGATGATCGCGAAGAACGGCAGGTTGTCGATGTTCAGACCTGGGAACGGCATCGGGTGGATCTTGTCTGCAGGGGCCATCAGTGGGCCGGCGATGGTCGTCAGGTCGACCAGGCGGGTCAGCCCGTTCGCGGAGCGATACTCCTGGGTCATCAGATACTTCATGCCCATGCCCTCGAGCAGTGCGAGCTCGATCTCCATGAACTCGATGGGCACCCTACGGATGGTGATGGCGGACTCGGTGACAACCGCCGCGGCGAGCAGGCTCATCGCCTCGATCGGGTCCTCCGACGGGTAGAACTCGACGTCGACGTCGATGGTGGGCTGACCGTGAATGGTCAGCGTCGTGCTGCCGACCCCCTCGATGACTACGCCCAGCTTCCCGAGGAAGAAGCAGAGATCCTGGACCATGTAGTTCGGGCTGGCATTGCGGATGACGGTGACCCCGTCATGGCGGGCTGCGGCCATCAGCGCGTTCTGGGTAACTGTGTCGCCGCGTTCGGTCAAGACGATCGCCACGCTGGGGCTGACCGAGCGATCGACCTTGGCGTCATAGAAGCCGGTCGAGGCGTTGACGTTGAGGCCAAACGCGCGCAGGGCGTTCAGGTGCGGGTCCACGGTGCGGGTGCCGAGATCACACCCACCGACATAGGGCAGGCGGAACTCGTTGAACTCATGCAGCAGGGGACCCAGGAACATGATCACGGTGCGGGTGCGCCGGGCTGCGTCGAGGTTCATCCCGGCAAGGTTGAGCTGGGCCGGCGGAGTGATCTCGAGGTCACTGCTGTCCGGCAGCCAACGGGTCTTGACGCCGATGCTGTGCAGCACCTCAAGGATCCGGTTGACCTCCTCGATACGGGCCAGGCTCCGCAAGGTGGTGCGCCCGTGGTTGAGCAGGGAGGCACACAGCAGCGCGACAGCGGCGTTCTTGCTCGTCTTGACGTCGATCGCCCCGGACAGCTTCGTGCCGCCCACGATGCGCAGGTGCTGGACACTTGAGTGGCCCACTGAGACGAACTCGGAGTCCAGGCTTGCGCCAATGCGTGCCAGCATCTCCAGACTCAGGTTCTGTTTGCCCTGCTCGATGCGCGCGATGGCGCTCTGACTGGTGCCGAGCAGCTCCGCAAGCTCACTTTGTGAAAGGTGTTGGTGTCGTCGGGCGTCCCGAATCAGGGTGCCGATTCGGGCTGGATAGTCCTCACGCATGCCTGCAACCATAGATCACTTGCTAGATGTCAGCCCATATCACTGGCCCGGGCGCGTCGGGATCCGCAGGCGTGGGCACGCCCTGCCGGACGGTGATGGGCCGGATCAGGCGGGAACACTGGCCACGCCCGGTGGCAGGAAGCGTCTCCCGTTGACCTTCTCGGAGATTCCGGTGCGGTCCAGCAGGGGCGTGAGCCCGCCGTTCCAGAATGCAAAACCTGCGCCGGTGATCATGGCGAGGTCGATGTCCATCGCAGCAGCGACAACACCCTCGTCCAACATCAATTGAGCCTCCTGCGCCAGGGCCGAGAGCACCTGCTCGCGAACCTGGCCGGCGTCGAGGATCACCGGGCTGGCAGGCGTCTGCATGAGCGCGACGACCTCGGGATCCGGGACCGGTTTGCCCTCGGGGTAGAGGTAGAACCCGGGCTTGCCCGCGGCGACCAGACGGCGCAGGCCTTCGGGCACGTAGAAACGCTGCGGGAAGGCGTCGTGGAGCGACTCGTTGTTGTGCAGTGCGACAGCCGGGCCGACCATGCCCAGAAGGACGAACGGAGGCATCGGAGCCACTCCGGCAAAGGCGGCGTCGGCGACCCCCATGGGGGTGCCTTCGTCCACGATCCGGCCCACCTCACCCATGAACCGCCCCAGTATTCGGTTCGCGACAAACGATGGCGAGTCCTTGGCCAGGATCGTGGTCTTCTTGAGCCTCCTGCCGGTCGCGAATGCCGTCGCGAGGGTGGCGTCGTCGGTCGCCGTACCGCGGATGATCTCCAGCAGCGGCATCACGGCGACGGGGTTGAAGAAGTGAAACCCCACAACCCGCTGCGGGTGCTTCAGGTCCGCGGCCATCTCGGTGATCGACAGCGAGGACGTGTTGGTGGCCAGCACCGCGTCAACGCCCACGACTGCCTCAAGCTCGGCAAACACCTGCTTCTTGACCTTGATCTGCTCGAAAACGGCTTCGATGACGAAGTCGGCATCAGCAAAGTCCTGCTTGCTCGTCGACCCGGTGACCAGGGCCTTGAGCCGGTTGGCCCGGTCCGGGCTGATCCGACCTTTGCCGAGCAGTTTGTCGACTTCGGCGTGGACGTAGCCGACACCCTTGTCCACGCGAGCCTGGTCGAGGTCGGTCATCACGATCGGGACCTCGAGCCGCTGGGCGAACAGCATCGCGAGCTGGCTTGCCATCAGGCCGGCGCCTGCGATGCCGACCTTGGTGACCGGGCGTGCCAGCGAGCGGTCGGGCGCACCGCCCGGACGTTTGGCTCGCTTTTGCACCAGGTCGAAGGCGTACAGGCTGCTGCGCAGCTCGTCGCCCATCAACAGGTCCGCCTCGGTGTTGTCCTCGGCGGCGTAGCCCTCTTCGCGGGTGGCGGTGCGAGCCGCGGACACCAGCTCCAGAGCGCGCAGCGGCGCGGGTGCGGCGCCACCGGTCTTGGCCTTGACCAGTCGCCTTGCGGCGGTGATGGCAGCCTCCCAGGCGGTCGCATCACGGTCGATCTCGTGGCGGTCCACCACGGTCCTGCCGGTGATGACGTCGGCCGCCCACGACAGCGAGTCCTCCAGGAAGGTGGCCGGCTCGAACATGACGTCAGCGATCCCGAGCTCGAAGGCCTGGGGTCCCTTGAGCATGCGGTTGGTATTCAACGGGTTCTCGATGATGAGCTTCAGGGCCAGCTCGGCGCCGATGAGGTTCGGCAGCATGTAGCAGCCGCCCCAGGCGGGCACCAGACCCAGGAAGCACTCGGGCATGGCCACGGCGCTCGCGCCCGCAGAGATGGTGCGGTATGTGGCGCTGAGCGCGATCTCGACACCGCCGCCCATGGCCGCGCCGTTGACGAAGGCGAATGTCGGCACGGGCAGAGTGCGCAGCTGTTCGAAGGTCTTGTGCCCGAGCTGGTTGATGGCCAGTGCCTGATCGCGCGTGGTCACCTTGTGAATGCCGGTGAGGTCTGCTCCGACCGCGAAGATGAACGGCTTGCCGGTGACCCCGACACCGACGATCTCACCGGCCTGAGCTCGAGCGCGCGTAGTGCTGAGCACCCCGGCCAGGCCCGAGAGGGTGGCCGGGCCGAACGTGTTGGGCTTGGTGTGGTCGAAACCGTTGTCCAGCGTGATCAGTACGAACGTGCCGACGTCGCCGGGCAGCGCGATGTCTCGGGCCATGGCGATGGTGATGACCTCGTCCGGGAACAGGGCAGTGAAGTCGATGTTCATCAGGCCTGAGCCCCCTGGGTCGTGTCGAATTGGGTGATGTCGAGTTCCTTGCCGTAGTCGCTGTGGTGAGGGTTCTCCCAGATCACTGCGCCGCCCATCCCGATGCCGATGCACATGGCAGTGAGGCCATAGCGCACCTGGGGGTTCTCCTCGAACTGGCGGGCGAGCTGGGTCATCAGGCGAACCCCAGAGCTGGCCAGGGGGTGACCGGTGGCGATGGCCCCGCCGTACTGGTTCACCCTGGGGTCATCGTCGGCGATGTCGAAGTGGTCCAGGAAGGCGAGAACCTGGACGGCGAAGGCCTCGTTGATCTCCAGGAGGCCGATGTCCGCGATGCTCAGGCCGGCCTGTCTGAGAGCCTTCTCGGTTGCGGGCACCGGGCCGATGCCCATGACTTCAGGCTCGACGCCGACGAAGGAGTAGGTAACCAGGCGCATCCGCACCGGCAGCCCGAGCTCGGCGGCCGCATCAGCCGAGGCCATGATGCAGGCGGTGGCGCCGTCCGTCAGGCCTGCGCTGTTGCCGGCGGTGACCTTGCCGTGAGAACGGAAGGGCGTCTTCAGCCCAGCCAGGTTCTCCACGGTGGTGCCCGGGCGTGGAGGTTCGTCAGCTGTGGCCAGGCCATACCCGAGCTCGGTATGACGCGTAGCGACCGTGACAAGGCCAGGCTGGATCCTGCCGTCGGCGTACGCCTTCTCGAGCTTGCCCTGGCTAGCGACCGCATACGCGTCACAGCGCTGCTTGGTCAGAGCTGGGAAGCGGTCGTGAAGGTTCTCGGCGGTCGCGCCCATCACCAGGGCCGAAGAGTCGACGATCCCCTCGGAGATGATCCGCGGGTTGGGGTCAACCGCCTCACCCATGGGGTGCCGTCCCATGTGCTCGACACCGCCTGCGATGGCGACCTGCGCCGAGCCGAAGGCAATGGCTGAGGCCACGTTGGTCACCGCAGTCATGGCGCCGGCGCACATGCGGTCGATGGAGTAGCCAGGGGTGGTCTTGGGCAGACCGGCGAGCAGCGCCGCCACCCGGCCCAGGGTCAGACCCTGGTCGCCGATCTGGGTGGTCGCCGCGATGGCGACCTCCTCGACGCGCTCAGCTGGAAGCTGCGGATAGCGGCGTAGCAGCTCGCGGATGCAGTTGACGACGAGGTCGTCGGCGCGGGTCTGGGCGTACATGCCCTTTTTGCCGGCCTTGCCGAACGGGGTACGGACGCCATCGACAAACACGACTTCACGCAGAGTGCGGGGCACGGGGAGCAGCCTTCCCTGGGGAGAACAGTGAGGTAAGACAGCGATGCTACCCGCCAGTAACTTCGCGCGTAACCCCCACCTCTGACTTGGCAGCCGGCTCGCAGGACTCGATGGTCGGCTCCACCTTCGCCATGGCGGTCCGGTTGATCGCCTCCTCAACGATGGGTCCGGCGATGTCGATCTGCCACTGGCGGGCCCCGAGCTTGCTCAGGGCCTCGCAGATGGACTCCAGCGTTGGTTCGTGCGGGGGAGTCCACAGCATGCGCCGCAGGTAGTCCGGAGACAGCAGGTTCTCGACCGGGATGGTGTGCGCCACCGCGAACTCACCCAGGGCTGCGCGGGCCTGGACCAGCCGCGCTGCGGCAACCGGATCACGGTCGGCCCAGGCTCTTGCCGGCGGCGGGCCGTCGGAGCGCACGGTGAGAGCGGGCAGACCCGACTCGGGCAGCTTGCGGCCGCGCTCCAGCGCGGCTAGCCACTCCCGTTGGTAGCGGCGAACTGACTTGGAGACACGGCTCGACCCGTCCTGGCTGATGTCGGCTTGCGTCTTTGGCGACCGCAGGGCCAAGTCGACCAGGGCGGCGTCGGGCATGATCCGCCCTGGCGCGATGTCGTGCTCGATGGCTATGGCGTCGCGGGTCTGCCACAGCTCACGCACCACGGCGGCGCCACGGCGGTTGCGGACCTTGTGTAGCCCCGAGGTGCGCCGCCACGGCTCGAGGCGGACCGGGGGACCGGTGAACGTGGTGAGGGAGGCGAACTCCTGCTCGGCCCAGTGCATCTTCTCCTGTGCCGCCAGGTCCTCAGCCATGAGATCTCGGACCTGGATCAGCACCTCGACGTCGAGGGCGGCATAGCGCAGCCAGGGCTCCGGTAAGGGTCTGGTCGACCAGTCCACGGCCGAGTGCTCCTTGGCCAGGGTCAGGCCCAGGTAGTGCTCGACCACAGCAGCGAGCCCGACGCGCGGCAGACCCACGAGGCGAGCACCGAGCTCGGTGTCGAAGAGGCGAGTCGGGCGCATACCGACCTCTGCCAGGCAGGGCAGGTCCTGAGTTGCGGCATGCAGGATCCACTCGACATCGGATAGGACATCACCGATGGGTGCGAGGTCTGGGCAGGCGACGGGGTCGATCAGCCAGGTGCCAGATCCCTCGCGCCGCAGCTGGATGAGATACGCCCGCTGTCCGTAGCGGTAGCCGGAAGCGCGCTCTGCATCGATGGCCACCGGTCCGGTGCCCGCGGCGAGGGCTTCAGCTGCACGGACCAGGTCGCGCTCGGTCACGGTGACGTCCGGAACGCCGTCGGCAGGCATGTTCAGGGCCACCATCACCCGTTCAGCAGTCACGTCCTGGGCTGGGACTTCTGATGGTCCGGAGATGTCGCTTGATCCCATGCTCACAGTCTCAATCTGTTGACTTATCGCCTCGGGGAGTTAGCCGGGAGCACTTGCCGCCCTGGAGCGGCGTCGTCGGGGAAGCGCCACGACACCCTCGGGCAACGGTGGCAGGCCGCCGACCGTGCACAGCAGATCGGCCCAGGCATGCAGGTGGGCACCCACGTTGGGGCCCGTGGGTGTCCAGGAGGCCCGGATCTCCATCTCCACCGTGGCACCACGTTCAGCCAGGCCCGCGAAGCTCTCGGACACGACCCTGGTGACGGTGCCTGCTGCGGCCACGCAGGTCGCTTCACGGTTCTCGAGCGCATCCATCAACCAGGACCATCCGACCGCGCCGAGCATCGGGTCGTTCGCCAGCTCCGGGTCGAACACGGCGCGGGCGAAGGTGACTGCACGCCACGCCCCGTCCCATGGCTCAGGCTCAGACGGGTCGTACAGAAGGACAAAACGGCCAGAGGCGAGCTCGTCACCTTCGCCCAGCGTGTCTGCGGTAACTACCTCCGCCGACACGGCGACGGCATGCGGGGCAATCCGGCTGGGAGCTGGCACTTCTGTGAGGCGAACCTCCGGACGTAACCGAGCCGCGCGCAGGTCCCGAAGCGCCTGTGCGAATTCGGCCGATTCCTCGCCGGGGGCGCTACGACTGTCCACCACCGAAGCGTAAGTCTGCCGGTCCCCCGAAGAGCTCGCGGCACGCCGGGATACGGTTCGGCGATGTTGGCTCTGCTTGCTCTGGCCTCCAGTGTGTTCTGGGGGACCTCTGACTTCTTCGCCGGAATCAAGGCGCGGACCATTGCGCCGCCCGCCGTCGTGGCCCTTACCCAGGGCTTCGCGCTGGTCGCACTAAGCGTGATCCTGCTGGTGCGCCACACTGGCTTCTCGTCGTCCTTCACTGGGAATGGCCCCTTGTGGGCGGTGGCTGCCGGGGTGGCTGGAGCGCTGGGACTCGTCTGCTTCTACACGGCACTGGCCTCCGGGACGATGGGCGTTGTCGCGCCGATCTCATCGCTGGGAGCACTCGTCCCGGTGTTTCTTGGTCTGCTCACCGGGGAACATCCGAGCGTGACCGCCTGGGTCGGGATGGCGGTGGCGGTGACCGGCGCGGCCCTGGCCTCTGGGCCGGAGCTGACCGGCGCCGTCCCACCTCGGCCCGTCATGCTGGCCGTCATCGCAGCGGCGTGCTTCGGGACCGCCCTCTACTGTCTGGACCGCGGGGCCCGGTACGCGCTCCTGGAGACGCTGTGGGGCATGCGGGCAACCAGCGTCACCGTGTTCCTGATCGCAGGACTGGTGGCCCGCTCGGCCGGCGGCGCCCGCCCGCGCGACCTGCCGGCACTGGCCGTCATCGGTCTGGGCGACGTCACCGCAAACGGGCTCTTCGCCTTTGCTGCATCCCGGGGCATGGTCAGCGTGGCTAGCGTGCTTGGCTCGTTGTACCCGGTGGCCACCCTCTTCTGGGCGAGGCTGCTGCTGGCCGAGCGGTTGCGCCGCGTCCAGACAGTGGGAGTTGCTCTGACCCTCGTGGGAGTGGTCGCCATCGCGGTCTGACCCGTGCTCTGGGGGCAGGTGCTGCGTGCGAGAATCTGCGGGTGACATCCCCCCCGAAGAGCCCTCGCGATAGTGCCCTGATCCGCGCCGCCCGGCGTGAGAGCGTGCCTCACACGCCGGTCTGGTTCATGCGTCAGGCGGGCCGGTCCCTTCCGGAGTACCGCAAGTTGCGCGAGGGCGTGGGAATGCTCGACTCATGCCGAAGGCCGGACATGGTCGCCGAGATCACGCTGCAGCCGGTGCGTCGCCACGGGGTCGACGCGGCGATCTTGTTCAGCGACATTGTCGTGCCGCTGGCCGCGGTCGGCGTCGATCTTGACATCGTTGCCGGGGTTGGGCCTGTGGTGGCACACCCGTTCCGGACCCTCGCCGACCTTGACCGCATCCCGGAGCTGACCCCTGAGCACGTCCCCTACATCACCGAGGCGGTGCACCTGGTGCTCCCGGAGCTGGGCGCCACCCCACTGATCGGCTTCGCCGGTGCGCCGTTCACTCTCGCGTCGTACCTGGTCGAGGGGGGGCCGTCCAAGAACCACGAACAGACCAAGGCCATGATGCACGGCGACCCCGAGCTGTGGCATCAGCTGTGCGCGCGACTGGCACAGATCGCCGGGGCATTCCTTCGGGTTCAGGCCCAGGCCGGGGCGTCGGCCGTGCAGCTGTTCGACTCATGGGTGGGTGTGCTGTCTCGCGCGGACTACGAGACCTTCGTCCAGCCGCACTCGCGAACGACCCTGTCGGCCGTGGCCGATCTCGACGTCCCGAAGATCCACTTCGGCGTGGGCACCGGCGAGCTGCTGGCTTCGATGGGGGCGGCCGGCGCCGATGTCGTGGGAGTCGACTTCCGCACCTCACTGACGGATGCCCGCGCGCGTCTCGGAGACCGGTACGCAGTGCAGGGCAACCTCGACCCGGCGCTGCTGTTCGCACCCTGGCCGGCGCTGGAGAAGGTTGTGCGATCGATCGTGGCAGAAGGCGCTCAGGCACCCGGACACATCTTCAACCTCGGCCACGGTGTCCTGCCGACCACCGATCCTGAGGTGCTGACCCGCGTTGTCTCTCTGGTCCATGAGGCTTCCACCCAGTGACCTACTGGCCGGTATCAGTGGCTGACCTCAGCTCTTGAGCTGACTTGTCGCGCTCCCGGCGCCTGCGCAACAACCGCCAGAGCGCTGCCGCCACCAGGGCGGACACCGCAGCGAACGGCAGAACCGCCCCGATGGCTGTCAGAAGCCCACTAAGAGACGCCGTGAACGCGTCCCAGCCGGAGCGCAGACCGGCAACGAAACCGGTATGGGTCACGGGCGTGTTCTCGGGAGTGCTCAGCCAGATGGTCAACGAGGAGCGCTCGACACTGTTCTTGAGAGCCCCTAGCTGCGACTCCAGCGACTCCAGGTCGGCCTCCCGTTGACTCAGCTCGCCCTCCAGGGCCACGACCTGACCGATGTCCTTGGCCTGGACCATCAGGGCACGCACCCGCGCGAGGCTGGCGCGCATCGTCTGCAGCCGGCTGTCCGTGTCGATGTACTGGGCGGTGACGTCCTGGCTGGACAGGGTGCGCTGCAGCACCGTGCCGACCCGAGTGAGCTGGTCCAAAGCCGTGTCGAGCGAGTCCGCCGGCACGGACAGGGTCACGGTGCCAAAGCCGGTCGCAGTAGTGGACCGGTTCTCAAGAGGAACCGGGCCGCCAGGAATGCCTGACCCGATCTGCTCGCTGAGCACCTGAGCCTGCAGTGCCGTGGCGATGCTGCGCACCTGGGCCGCAGCGGCGTCGATGTCCTGGACCTGGAGGCCGAGGCTGGCGGTCTTGGTCAGCTTGGGACCGGTACTGACAGCTGGCCCGATCTTGGGCACCTGTGCTGGCCCGGCAACCGCACTGGGAACGGGCGCGACTGCCGGGACACTTTCGTTGGCGCCAAAGCTGCCCTGGGGTCGAGCACCGCCCCCTGCGATTCCCACCGTGCTGGTGCTTGATGCGCCGCCACTGCCGCAACCGGCGAGCAACACTGCTGACAGGGCGCCGAGGATGATCAGGCTTCTGAGTCGCCGATTGCTACGGCGGGACTCGGGGTGGGTGGACGCACGCTGCATGACAACCTCCGGGGAGAAGCGCTGGACGAGCAGTACCACCCCTGGAGTGGTGCACCCCGGCGTTCGTTCCCGGCCCAACGTTTCTGTTTGGTCACGGGACACCGACGCAAGGCACCCCACTGCGAGACGGTTAAACCATCCGACAGGATGAGGGCATGAGCCCCAAGCCATCCGCCGACCAGATCCGCGACATCAATGACAGCATCCGCTACGCGATGTGGTCTGTATTCAAGGTCACCAGCGCGTTGCCGCAGGATCGCGCCCAGGTCGCTGCCGAGGTCGAGGCCCTGTTCGCTGACGGCGCCGAGCAGGGTGTTGTAGTGAGAGGGGTGTATGACGTCGCTGGGCTACGGGCCGATGCGGACTTCATGATCTGGTGGCATGGCCAGGACATCCGTACGGTGCAGGCCGCATACCACCGGCTTCGCCGCACGGAGCTCGGTTCCCACCTCGAGCCGGTGTGGTCGGTCGCCGCACTGCACCGTCCGGCGGAGTTCAACAAGGGACACATCCCGGCGTTTATGGCTGACGAGCACCCCAAGGACTTCATCTGTGTCTACCCGTTCGTGCGTTCCTACGAGTGGTATCTGCTTGAGGACCAGGAACGTCGCGGCCTCCTGTCCGAGCACGGGCAGATGGCCCGTGACTTCCCAGACGTGCGCGCGAACACGATCGCTTCTTTCGCCCTGGGAGACTACGAATGGATCCTGGCGTTCGAGGCGGACGACCTGACCCGCATCGTCGACCTCATGCGCCACCTCCGGGGCTCACAGACCCGCCGCCATGTCCGTGAAGAGGTGCCCTTCTACGCCGGACCTCGGGTCGAGATAGCAGCGTTGGTCGACGCCCTGCCGTGATCGTCGCGCGGACCCTGCCGTGTTCTCCCTGGGCTAGTCAGTCGCCCCTCGAGCCATCGATGCACTCTCGCAGCAGGTCGGCGTGGCCGTTGTGGCGGGCATACTCCTCGATCATGTGGACGTAGACCCAGCGTAAGGAGATCGGGCCATTTCTACCGTCAAACGTGTCGTCCAGGGACATCTGCCGGACAGCTTCGTCAGCGGCCAGGCACTCGGCCGTGAAGGCGGCGACGTCCTGCTCGACCACAGCGTCGGCGACGCTGCCGAAGTCACCATCCGGCTCCTCATCAGGACTGTAGAGATCCGGCAGCGGGAGCCCGGCTGCCTTGGTACGGAACCACCATCGCTCCACCTCGGCCATGTGTCGCAAGAGACCGATGAGCGTCATGCTCGAGGGACTGACTGAGGCAGTCTTCAGCTGGTCGTCGGTCAGGCCGGCGCCCTTCCACAGCAACGTCCCGCGATGGAAGTCCAACCAACCTTGGTACATCTCTCTCTCGCCGGCCACGTGGGATGGGTCCTGACGGAATCGGCCTGCGTCTGGAGTCGTCATGACCCCAACCTACTAACCCGCCGACCGTTTCGGCTCAGCGTCACTCCGACGCCGTCTCGAGTCGCAGGCTGATGCTGTTGATGCAGTATCGCTGGTCCGTCGGGACGTCGTATCCCTCACCCTCGAACACATGACCCAGGTGCGACCCGCAGTTGGCGCAACGGACCTCGACGCGCTTCGAGCCCATGCTGAGATCGTCGAGGTACTCGACCCGGTCCTTCGCCAGAGGTGCGTAGAACGAGGGCCAGCCGCAGTGGCTCTCGAACTTGGTATCGCTGCGGAACAGCTCGACACCGCAGGCGCGGCAGGAGTACACCCCCTGAGTCGCGGTGTCGGTGTACTCACCGACACCAGGGCGCTCGGTTCCGGCTTGGCGCAGGACCTCATACTCAGCGGGGGTGAGATCCTCGCGCCACTGCTTGTCGGTCTTGGTCAGGGGATAGGCGCGGCCGTCGTTCATGGGGGTCCTCCTGCGCAGGGCTGAAAACAGCTTCACGATCTACACAACAACCCTAGGCGGGAAACGTTCCCCGCTGGCGTCGCTGTCTGCAGGAAGGTCTGAGCAGGTCAGGGAAGGTCACAGCTCGCATCGCAAGCCGCAGGACCGGGGTGGGTCTCGGAGTCTTGTCGGTGTTGCCAGGCTCTTTGGCCAGGGCTTGGACAACTCGCGATGGGTGCCCGCCGGTTACGCTCGCACCATGGCGAGCAGCGCAAAAGTCCTGCAGGTCCCAGGTCTGGAAGGCGTGGTGCGTGACGTCCGGGTCTCCAGCCCGGATCGGGTTATGTGGCCAGAGTCCGATATCACGAAATGGGACCTCGCAACCTACGTGGCCTCGGTCGAAGACGGACTGATGCGTGCCCTGGGCGATCGGCCGGTCACCCTCCAGCGCTTTCCCCAGGGCATCGAGGGAGAGGAGTTCTTCTCGAAGAACCCTCCTCGCGGGGTGCCGGAGTGGGCGCGATCGGTGGTCTGCACCTACCCGTCCGCGCGGATGCACCCTCAGCTGGTCATCGACGAGATCGCCACCGCCGTGTGGGCGGTACAGATGAACACGGTGACCTTCCACCCGTGGCCGGTCCGTAGCGCCGACAATGACAATCCCGACGAGCTGCGCATTGATCTCGACCCTCAGCCTGGGACGAGCTTCGCGGACACGGCACGGGTGGCATACGCCCTGAAGAGCCTGCTCAAGGAGATTGGCCTCACTGGCTGGGCCAAGACGTCGGGCAACCGTGGGGTACACGTCTTCGCCCGCATCAGCCCCACCCGCGAGTTCCTCGACGTCCGCCACGGTGTCATCGGGATCGCCCGCGAGCTCGAACGTCGCATGCCAGCCGAGGTCACAACCGCCTGGTGGAAGGAAGAGCGCGGCCAGAAGGTCTTCGTCGACTTCAACCAGGCCAACCGTGATCGCACCATCGCCTCCGCCTACAGCCCTCGGCCTCTGCCGGGCGCACCGGTGTCGATGCCTGTCCCGTGGGAGCGACTTGCCGATGTGAGACCAGGCGATTTCACGATACGCACGGTGCCGGCGATTCTTGCGGTCGAGGGCGACGCCTGGGCCGGGATTGACGACGCGGTAGGTGACGTATCTGAGGCGATCGCCCTGTGGGACCAGGATCTTGCCGAGCGAGGGCTGGGGGAGCTGCCGTTCCCACCCGACTTCCCGAAGATGCCGGGGGAGCCGCGCCGAGTTCAACCCAGCCGAAAGCGTCGTGATCCCGACGATATTCGCTGAACTGGGTGTCGGCATCCTCGATTCCGGTACAGCATCACCATGTCTGTGCTCTTCAGGGCTGTTGCGTACGGTGCTCTTGGAGCACAGATCGCATTGATGACATGTCACGTTATCCGGACCGGCTTGATCGGGGCGATGCTCTGGAGCTTGGCAGGTCGCGTGAACGCCGCTGGCTCGTCTTGACAGGGCCTGACCAGACCGAAGAAGGGCGAGGGATGCTCAAGCACATTTCGATCCATAAGACCTCACCGGCGCGAGGGACGGCCCGCACGAGGGACGGCCCGCACGAGGAGACTACCTCCATCTCCCGATGGGGACGTTTCTGTGCTGGGTGCGGCCAGACTCTCGGTTCCCCGTGCACGCAACGAAAGCAGTGATCTTGATCTGTCTTTGGGCGCCGAGAACGGTATCTCATGCGGTGGATCGTCTTCGGCGTTCGGCATGGGGTGTCAATGCGGTCCGAACCGGGCCTGTCCACACCGGAAGGACTGCAACGGGTCAGGCCTGGTGCCCGTCGACCAGCGCGAGGATCTCGAGGGCGAACCGTCGCGCCTCGTCCATGGTGGCCGGCCTGCCCGGCGCCTCGTTATATCCGATGAACACCCGGGGCGCACTGTCGTCCGCCAGCCGCATCAGGTACGTGTTGAGGTACTGCTGCTCTGTGCTCGCCTCGCCGAACAGCTCGTCCGGCTCGCGTGACAGCGGAACCCGGTGCTCTGGGCCGAAGCAGCACTGGTCCTCGCGCAATCTCTGGTTGGGGTGTCCGTCACCGGCCTCACACCACGGCGCACAGGTAATCGGTTGCAAGCCTCGGGCAGGCAGGGCGTGCGTGGTCACTCCGTGGCCGCGGTCATGATCGTTCTCCAGTCGCGTGGTGATCTGCTCAGGCCCTCTGCCGAAGCTCCCCGTGGGCCCAGCCGTCGTGCTTCGTCGTGAGACCCAGCTCTGATCACACCATGTCTGAGCCAAGATGGCGCGCTGACACGCTGTGCGTCCTTCCGCTCAGCGTTGCAGGACGGCGGCTAGGTCGTAGGCGATTGCTCGGTCGACCTGTGCTGTCGAACAGGACTGCGGATCGCGGTCCGGGCGCCAGCGCAGCAATGTGACGGTGTGGCGAAAGCGCTTGCCCTCCATCTGGTCGAATTTCACCTCGACCACCCGCTCGGGCCTCAACCTGACAAAGCTCGTGTCCTTGTTGCCGCTGAACCTGGAGCGCTCTGTCGTGCCCTTCACTGCCTTCCCCTGATCGTCGGTGACCACCAGAGGCGCCAGCTCGTCGACCAGTTCGAGGCGTCGGATGTTGGTGAACGCTGAGATCCCTCCCACTGGGTAGAGAGTCCCGTGCTCGTCAAACAGACCTAGGAGAAGTGAGCCGACACCACTGCCCGACTTGTGGATCCGGTAGCCAATGACCACCGCCTCTGCGGTCCGCGAGTGCTTAGTCTTGAACATGGCGCGTTTGCCCTGTTGGTATGGTGCGGCCAGAGCCTTGGCGACCACGCCGTCGAGACCGGCACCTTCGAACCGCTCGAACCAGTCACTGGCGGTGGCGGCATCCGTGGTGGTCCTGGTCAGGTGAATCGGAGCCTCGACCGGGACACCGGAGAACACAGACTCCAGACGCTCGCGGCGGCCGATGAAGGGTATACCGGTCAGGTCATCGTCGCCCAAGGCCAGAATGTCGAAGCAGATGAGCTCGGCAGGCGTCTCAGTGGAGAGACGATGCACTCGAGAGTCCGCAGGATGGATGCGCTGTGACAGGCTTTCCCAGTCGAGTCGCTGTGTGCCGGGCGGGCCTGCGCGGACCACGATCTCTGCGTCGATGGCGCAACGCGGCGGCAGATGCTCAAGGACCGCCTGAACAACTTCAGGAAAGTAGCGCGTCAACGGTTTGGAGCCCCGACTGGCGAGCTCTACCTGCTCGCCGTCGCGCAGCACGATGCACCGAAAGCCATCCCATTTCGGCTCATAGGCCAGGCCTCCTGCGACCGAATCGGGAGCGGGCACACCCTCAACGGCCTTTGCCAGCATGGGTGAGACGGGTAGGGCGATCGGCAGGTCCACGAAAGCATTCTGAACCTGCGACGATACTTCTGTGTCATCAATTCGTCGGGTTGCCCCAAAGAGTCTCGCCGCGGTCGGTACGGCGGCGGCTGGCGCCGGCGCCCTCTCTGCCGCTGCTGCCGTGAGTGCCGCAGCGTATTTCGCCCGCAAGGTGCTGACGCCAGATCTGCTGAAGTCGGACGACACACAGATCCTGGGCATTGAGGATGACAGCGTGTCCCTGGGGCTGACACCTGAGACCGTGCAACCTGGTCGCTACGGTCTGTGGTTCGACGGCGGTCAGGGCCACGCCAGAGTGGGCGCGGTCCTGGAGGTGGACCAAGAATCAAGCCGCGTCCGACGGGTGCTCGAGGGCGTGGACGCCGGCCAGCTTCGGATCGGTCCCGCCCGCTGGAACCAGTACTACTTCGCCGGCAACCCGCAAGACACCTTGGGGCTGCCCTCGCGTGACGTGGAGGTCGACTCGGAGCTCGGGGTGCTCGCAGCATGGGAGGTGCCGGCATCCCACGCTGACACGGGTCGGTGGGCGATTCTTGTCCACGGCAGGGGAGCGCCGCGGGAGGAGTGCCTTCGCGCGGTGCCAGTGCTTCATGACCTCGGCTTCACGGTCCTGATACCGACGTATCGCAATGACATCGGCGCCCCACAGAGCTCGGACGGCAGATACAGTCTGGGCCTTTCGGAGTGGCGGGACCTCGAGGCCGCGATGCTCTATGCCGTTGACGCCAGCGCGCAGGGAATCGTCCTGTTCGGGTGGTCGATGGGTGGGGCGATCGTCCTGCAGACGTTGGATCGTTCGTGGCTCTCAGATCGTGTGACTGCGGTGGTTCTGGACGCACCAGTCATCGACTGGGCCGACGTGTTGCGGCACCACGGGGCGTTGAACAAGATTCCGGGCCCGATCGGTATTCTGAGCCGTTCACTGATCGGTCATCGGTGGGCACGCCGTCTTGTTGGGGTGCACGAGCCCATTGACGTGGCCCTGACGAACTGGGAGAACCGGGCAGGAGAACTAAAGCACCGCACCCTGCTCATTCATTCCCTTGACGACGAATTCGTTCCTGCCGGGCCGTCCGTCTCGTTGGCCGCCAAGCGCCCCGATCTGGTTCGTTTCGAGCCTTGGCAGCAAGCACGGCATACCAAGGAGTGGAATGTCGACCCGCAGCGATGGGATGCGGTCGTGCGTGACTTCCTTACCCAGGGGGTTGAGCCCCATTGAACAGTGTGCCCGACCGCGAGCTCATCGGTCGCTGTCGCTGGGTGTGCTAGTCACCCAGGACGGACGTTGCGTCGAGCTCAGGGGGTTTCCACGCGGCCGGCTCGCCTGATCTCATTGCCGGACCCAGCGCCCAAGGAGTGTGCCCTGTGACTCGATGAGAAGCCGGGGCAGCAGGTTCGCGGTTACCGGGGGTCCGGCAGTGATGCGCGGGTGCTCTCCCGCCACCAAGGTCGGGGCAATGGTCAGGCAGAGCTCGTCGACACACCCCGAGGCGGTCAAGTCGCGCATGAGGTGTGGACCGCCTTCACAGAGGATTCGCCTTAGTCCTCGAACGGCAAGGGAGTCCACCGCCACAGCCAGGTCAACGGCGTCGTCTCCCGCGACGATGACCTGGTTGTCGCCCAGGGTGTTTAGGGCGAGGTCAACAGCCTCGGCGCCCGCGTGCCGACAGGTGATCAACAACACGTCACCGGAGTTCGGTCGGGCCCGGCTCAACCCGGGCGGAATGTGACCTGAGCGGCTGACGACCGCCGTGGTGGGGTGGGTAGGTCGGCCCCGGCGCAGCTGCGCCCAGGGTGCCCGGATGGTGGCCCGTTGGTACCCCTCCGTGCGTGCCGTTCCCGCGCCGACGAGAATCACATCGGCCAATGCCCTCAACAGCGCGAAGACCTCGCGGTCGGAACCTGTGTTGATGGAACCGGAGTGCTCGTCGTCGCCGGCTGCGGCACCATCCAAGGTCGCGACGAAGTTGGCTCTGACCCAGGTCTGCTCTCCGGAAAGCTGAGGGTAGGCGTAGGCGAGAGCAAGCGCCTCGGAATCCATCATGTGGTCATGACCGGGGGCCCAGCGGCCCAGATCGTCGTGGGAAAGGAGCACGCGCATGGGCGCCATCCTTGCACCCAGGTGCGTGCTCTGGTCGTCTACTCGAGGCACGAATCCTCGACGTGGGCCTGAGTGGCAACCTCACGCCATGACCGGAGACGTGGCGCCGGTCGACTCAGGTGGAATCTGGGCCTCGCGGCAGGTGCACTTCGCCAGGCGGCCGGGAAGGTCATGCTCCCGGGCAGCTCTGCTGTGAGCATCACATCGTCCATCCGGCAGGCACCGCCGGCCGGTCCCTGCTCCAGCTCCCGATGGGTTGTCGCTGTCTTCCTCGCAGCGGCAGCGCGACTTTCTGCTGAGGGGACCGGCTATCGGACATCACCTACGAGCTTGACCGTTGGCGCGGCATCAACTGTTCCTGGTGGGTCGCGTAATCGTGAACCGCCCGTTGTTGGGTCCTTCTCACCAGCGGCTACTCGGGCTGCAGAGCTCGCGCGGTTATCGCCGTCGCCCGTGCCGACGTCGAGATGATCCTGTTTGGTTGGATCAAGGAGCAGATGACGCGTGTGGCCCAACGAGCACAATGCTGTCTGCTTGGAGTTGCCGTCGGCCGCGGTCGTGGATCTTGTGTGGTTTGGCCATCATCTGGGGTCAAGACTGTCCACCGCAGTGGCGCACCAAGTCGTTGTCACCCAAGGCACCGCGTTCCGTAGTCACCGCGTTCAAAGGCGGGGCTCCCCTACTTGTGGAGTCGGGCGGGCGCACGCAGCACGCCGAGGGTGAAAAGTCGTATCTCGTGCTCAGGTCCATCGGCGACGTGGTCATACTCAGGGCCCAGAGAACCGTGCCTCGCTGTGGGAGTAACTCATGAGCAGGTAAACGACTGATCAATTGGTGCATTATTGGCTAAACCGGTTTTGAACACGCGCAAACGTCAGTCAGTGAGTATCATTCTCAGCAGTTTGACTCAACTCCCGAACGACCACCTCATGCACGATCACAGTGACACCGAAGGAGCACAGTGATACCGAAGGATGCGCTGCCCGAGCTGACCAGCATGATGCACAGTCCCATGAACCCGCTCGGAGAAGCGCGGTCCCGGTGACGTGGCGCGACAGTGCCGCTTGCTTGGACGTGGGTCCCGAGCTGTTCTTCCCGATCGGGAACGCCTACCCGGCGCTTCTCCAGATCGAAGAGGCAAAAGTCATCTGCCGACCCTGTATGGTCGCTGAGACGTGCCTGAGGTGGGCGATGGAGTCTCGCCAAGAGACCGGGGTCTGGGGTGGGATGTCAGGAGACGAGCGCCGCGCCCTGAAGCGTCGCACCGCCCGTGCCAGCCGCGCCATCTGAGCTGCATGGCGAAGTCCTGCGCTGGGCGTCGTGAGAGGCGCTCAGCTCTTTACTTGGGGCTCTGACTCCAGCACGACGATGGACCGCCCGGCGACGGCATGCGAGGTCGATGGGAGCCAGTCCTGGGCGCTGACAGTCGATGGATCTGCCACGTTTGTGTCCAACCGGATGTGCCACCCGGCTCCATACGGTGCAGGGGGCAACGCAAACTCAACCGGGTCGCTGTGAGCGTTGAAGAGCAACAGGAAGTCGGAGTCCAGGATGCGTTGTCCATGGGGGTCTGGCTCGGGGATGGCCTGACCATTCAGGAAGGCCATCAGGCCGCGCGCGTAACCGTGGAGCCAGTCGTTATCGTCCATCTCGGTGCCGTCCGCGGAGAACCACTCGATGTCTCCGAGATCGCTCTTGCCGCCGTGGGCCGCGTCGCCTGCGAAGAAGCGACGTCGGCGGAATACGGCGTGTTCCTTACGAAGTGAGACCACGGCGCTGGTGAACGCGAGCAAATGGCTCTCGTTCTCTGCGAGCTTCCAGTCGATCCAGGCGAGCTCATTGTCCTGGCAGTAGACGTTGTTGTTGCCACCCTGGGTTCGGCCGATCTCGTCGCCGTGGGCGATCATCGGGACACCTTGGCTGAGCAGGAGCGTGGTCAGGAAGTTGCGCTGCTGTTGCTGGCGCAGGGCGTTGATGGCTGGGTCGTCGGTCTCGCCCTCGGCCCCACAGTTCCAGGACCGGTTGTGGCTCTCACCGTCCTGGTTGCCCTCTCCGTTGGCCTCGTTGTGCTTCTCGTTGAAGGACACGAGGTCCCGCAAGGTGAAACCGTCGTGTGCGACGACGAAGTTGATCGAGGCGATCGGGCGCCGGGCTGAGTGCTCGTACAGGTCGCTGGATCCCGTGAGCCGAGAGGCGAACTCGCCCAGGGACGCAGGCTCGCCGCGCCAGAAGTCGCGCACAGTGTCGCGGAACTTGCCGTTCCACTCCGTCCACAGCGGCGGGAAGTTGCCGACTTGGTAGCCGCCATCGCCGAGGTCCCACGGCTCGGCGATGAGCTTGACCTGTGAGATCACCGGATCCTGCTGGATGATGTCGAAGAACGCCGACAGCCGGTCCACCTCATGGAACTGGCGGGCCAGGGTTGCCGCCAGGTCGAAGCGGAACCCGTCAACATGCATCTCCTCAACCCAATAGCGCAACGAGTCCATGATCAGCTGCAGGACGTGGGGGTGGCGCATCAGCAGGCTGTTTCCGGTGCCTGTGGTGTCGTAGTAACGCGACTTGTCCTCGTCGGTGAGGCGGTAGTACGAGGCGTTGTCGATACCACGGAAGGCGATGGTCGGGCCCTTCTCATTGCCCTCGGCGGTGTGGTTGTACACGACGTCGAGGATGACCTCGATGTTGGCTTCGTGCAGTGCTTTCACCATGGACTTGAACTCGGTGACCTGCTGGCCGCGAGAGCCTGTTGCGGCGTAGGCCGCGTGCGGAGCAAGGAACCCGATGGTGTTGTAGCCCCAGTAGTTCGTGAGCCCCTGGTCTGCCAGGGTGCTGTCCTGGACGAACTGATGCACCGGCATCAGCTCGATGGCATTCACCCCGAGACCGACCAGGTGGTCGATGATTGCCTGGTGACCAATCGCGGCGTACGTCCCGCGAATGCTCTCCGGGACATCGGGATGGGTCATGCTCAGGCCCTTGACGTGTGCCTCGTAGATGACGGTGTTGTGGTACTCGTGGCGTGGTGGTCGGTCGTGGCCCCAGTCGAAGAACGGGTTGACGACCACGGACAGCATCGTGTGACCCAGAGAGTCCGACTCATTGAACTTCGAGGGGTCGCCGAGGTAATAGGAGTAGAGAGACCCGTCCCCGTCGATCTGACCGTCAAACGCCTTGGCGTAGGGGTCGAGCAGGAGCTTCGCCGGGTTGCAGCGATGACCGTTGGCAGGGTCGAAGGGACCGTGAACTCTGAAGCCGTAGCGTTGGCCGGGCTCGATGGCGGCGAGGTAGCCGTGCCACACGTGTCCGTCGACCTCGGTCAGCGTGACCCGTGTCTCGGTGCCGTCGTCGGCAATGAGACAGACCTCGACCTTGTCCGCGATCTCGGAGAAGAGGGCGAAGTTGACTCCGCTGCCGTCGAACGTGGCGCCCAGGGGGTAGGGATGGCCCGGCCAGAGGGGGTTCATAAGGTCCTTTTCGAGGTCGAGATCAGCCAGTCAGAGCACCCATTCTCTCCTGCCACCCGCTCCAGAGCACAACGCGCTGCTCAGAGCGGGAACGTGCGTTCAATCACTGCGCCTGCCGAGGCGTCCACCCGGTCGCTCGAAAGCGTGCCGAACGTGTGACCATGAGCCCGGTCGAGGCGGCTGGCAACGAAGGCCTCAGCGACGAACGCGGGTGCGAAGCGCGTCAGGAGGCAGGCTTGCAGTGTGGTCGCGAGCTGTTCGACCAGCGCCCGTGCGCCACACTGCCCGCCCGAGGGATCGGTGGACTCAGCTGCGGTCTGCATGGCTGACACCGCGCGCCTGATGGCCGCATCGAGCCGGGCGTCCGCGCCGCGAGCGAGGTCGAGCTCGGCTGCGAAGGCAGCCACCGCGGATGGCTCGCGCGTCAGGGCCCGAAGGACGTCAAGGGCCACGACGTTGCCGGAGCCCTCCCAGATCGAGTTCACCGGAGCTTCGCGATACAGCCGCGCGAGGCCGTTCTCCTCGACAAGGCCGTTGCCGCCCAGACATTCCAACGTTTCGGCCACCATGGGTGCTGTGCGCTTGCAGACCCAGTACTTGCCGACCGCGACCGCCAACCGGGAGAACGCAGTGTCGCCGTCGTCGACAGCTGCCGCCAGCCGCAGCCCAAGCGTAGTGGCAGCTTCGGACTCCAGCGCCAGGTCCATGAGGACGTTGCGCATCAGAGGCTGGGCGACCAAGGCGCTGCCAAACGTCTGGCGATATCGGCAGTGGTGGGCCGCGCGCACGAGAGCCTGGCGCATTGTCGCTGAAGAGCCCAAGACGCAGTCGAGCCGGGTGGCAGCGACCATATCCAGGATGGTCCGGATCCCTCGGCCCTCTTCGCCGAGGCGGACGCCCCAAGTGCCGTCCAACTCGATCTCCGCGGAGGCGTTGGATCGGTTGCCCAGCTTGTCCTTGAGGCGTTGCAGCATGAACGTGTTGCGGGTCCCGTCATCCAGGGCGCGAGGGACCAAGAAGCATGTCGGACCAGCCGGGGCCTGTCCGAGAATTAGGAACATGTCACTCATCGGCGCAGAGCAGAACCACTTGTGCCCGGTGAGCTGGTAGGTCTGCCCTCCCGCGATTGGGCCGTCAGCCACTTCTGAGGCCGCTGTCGTGTTGCTGCGGAGGTCCGAGCCGCCCTGTTTCTCGGTCAGGCCCATCCCGGCCAGCGCGCCCCTCTTCAGCGCGTGCGGCCGCAGGCCGAAGTCATACTCCCTGGAAGCCAGCAGGGGAGCCCAGATGGCCATGAGATCAGGACTGCTGATGAGGGCGGGCACAGCGGCATATGTCATCGAAACTGGGCATCCATGACCCGCCTCGACCTGTGACCAGGCGATGAAGCCTGCGGCACGGCGCAGATGAGCCCCGGTGCCGGCAGGTTCCGTCCACGGCTCCGCGGTCAAACCATTGGACACCGCCGTGTCCAGCAACCGGTGCCAGGCGGGGTGGAAGTCCACCTCGTCGATCCGGACACCTTGTGGTGAATACGTATGCAGAACAGGGGGATTGCGGTCTGCCTGGTCCCCCCAAACCTGCGCTTCGACGCTACCAGCGAGCGCACCGAGGGTCTCCAGCTGTGGATGATCCCGCTCTCGGCCCCAGCGCGCGATCCCCTCACGGAGAGCTGGATCGGCCAGGACGACGTTGTATTCCGGAAGGGCAGGTGGCTGGTTGGTGACCTCGTGGGTGCTCACCTGCGTGAGGCTATGCGTGAACTCCCTCCAGCGGCAGTGCCTGCTGTTCGCGGTTTCCAGCATTCTGGTGCTTGTGCCTGTCATAACTACCCGTTACAGACGGCCGGTTGGACTCCGCTCCCTCGAATCAGATAATGTCTGCAAGCACGCACAGCGGCCCAGTTACCGCCGTTTGCGTTCCCGCGGACATAGCTCAGTTGGTAGAGCGCAACCTTGCCAAGGTTGAGGTCGCCGGTTCGAGCCCGGTTGTCCGCTCGAAGGCTTCATGCCTTCGCCGA
>Ga0208587_1000078_pt1 | contig 48213 bp, 38 predicted proteins | sample NGESurdeep092012_7_FD_184472 | JGI IMG/M metagenome (GOLD analysis project Ga0208587, IMG submission 184472) | Arctic peat soil microbial communities from Barrow, Alaska - NGEE Surface sample 210 deep-092012 (SPAdes) | ecosystem: Environmental > Terrestrial > Soil > Wetlands > Peat ...
AGCCGGCTCCCACGACGATGACGTCGTAGTGCTCCGAGGTCACCGGGTCCCTCCTTCTTCGTCGGTGATGTGCCAGGGCGAGGGGTACCACCACTCCGGCGTCGTGGAGGAGACCTCCTCGTAGTCCTCGTGCAGGATGTGCATGAGGTTGTACGGGACAGCGAGGAGGCACAGGCCCCCCGGGTGGGAGGTCTGGTTGCACAGGTACAGACCCTCGACCGGCGTCCGATAGCGGGCGAGCTCGGGCAGCGGCTTGCGCGACCCCCACTCGTTCTCCGACTCCCGCATGCCCATCCAGTTCCCGCCCACGAACCCCAGGTTCCTGAACGACGAGTCATAGGGCGTGTTCACGAACGTATGCACGAACTTGTCGGGCGTCATGTTGGGGGCGTACTGGCGGACCAGCTCCTTGATGTTGGCCACGATCTCGGGGGTGGCCTTGTTGACGGCGTCGGGACCGTCGCGGTGCTCCTCGGGCGCGGGCACCTGGAGGTTCATGCCGATGACGTGGTACTGGCCGCCCCGCACGCGCGTCTGGTCGTGGGCCCCGTTGTTGAGGAACCACACCCCCGCGTAGTTCTCCAGCTTCGTGGGGTGCGTCTTGAAGGTGTGGATGTCGCGCATCAGACCGTTGATGATCCGGTCGGTGTCGCAGTTGAGCACGAACACGGTCGGCTCGGGACCGCCGGTGAAGGCGTCTGGCGCGGCTGAGAACACCGGAGTCTCCGTGGTGAGGAAGTTGGCCACGTACAGGCCGCCGCCCTTGAGGCTGAGGTCCTCGATGCGCTGTACCAGGTCAGGGGCGAATGCGCCCGAACTCACCAGGCCTGGGAGCTGCTTGATGTGGGTGCCCATGATGACGCCAAGGTTGGCGTGGATGGTCTTCTCCTCGAGGGCGGCGTTGTCGTCCACCCGTACTCCGACCGCCCGCCCGTCGCGCACGATCACCTCGCTGACCGGCGCGTTGACGAAGATGCGTGCCCCGTGGGCGAGGGCACAGCGTGCGATGGCGTGGGCGAAGGAGTGCATCCCCCCGACCGTCGCCGAGTTGTTCACCGACATCAGCTGGCTCACCGCGAAGCAGGGGAGCAGCATCCCCTTCCAGTAGGGGTGCGGGCCGTTGCCCCAGGAACCGATCATCATCCCCGCCTTGATCGGGTCGGGGATCCCCATCTCCTCTGCCCACTCGTAGAGCGACATGTCGAGCAGGGCGTCGTCCCAGATGGGCACGATCTCCTTGAACATCTTCGTCTCGGGGAGATCGGCCTTGGCGATGCCCCACCGCTCGTCGTAGGGAGGCGTCCAGTAGACCGAGCGCAGGAACTCGGTCAGGCGGGGGCCCAGGTTGGACATGAACTCGATGTAGAACTTGGCCGCCTCGGGGGTGGCCCCCATCGACTCGATGTAGGCCGCCGGATCCATGGTCCCGTCGAGCAGCTCGGAGCGCATGTACATCGCCTGGCCGTCGGGGCGGACACTGATACTGCCCGACATGGCGGAGAGCCGGAACCCGTAACGACCGAGGTCGAGCTGCTCCAGGGCCGGCGCCGCACCGGCGTAGAAGAAGACGGCGTGCGGGTCGATGGAGTAGCCGGGGATGGGCTCGACGTTCTCGGCCCCACCGCCGATCTCAGGGCGTGCGTCGAGCACGCACACCGAGAACCCCCACTTCGAGAGGTACGCCGCGATGCCGAGCCCGTTGGGGCCGCCACCCACCACCACGTAGTCGTAGGTGCTCTTTCGAGACAGACGATCCCCACTGCCGGCCTCGCGGGTGCGAGCCTCGGCCACTTGCTGGGTCATTGGATCCCTCCTTCTTCGTCGGTGATGTGCCGGATCATCGGGTCTCGGCTTCGAGGTCGGACACGACGAGATCAGCCACTCGGAACCCGGAGTCCACGGCCTGGTGGGTGGCCACGCCCTTGCCGCCGGCGTCGCACCCAACGATGTAGAGGCCGGGGAGCGGCGTGCGCGGGTTGGGCTTGTTGCGCCCCTCCTGCTCGATGGTTTGCGCGATGCCGATGCACTCCCCTCCGGCCCCCGCCACCGCCGAATCGCGCGTCATGGCCGACACATTCTTCGTCGTGTAGGCCTCCTTCTTCACGATGTGGTCGCCGAGGGTCGGCCATGCTTCGAGGCAGGTCTCGTGCACCCGGGCGACGGCGTCCTCGTTCATCGGCGACTCGGGGTCGGGCGAACAGAGGGTGCCGATGAGGGCAACCTGACTGCCGTCGCCCGGCGCGAGCGTGGGGTCCCACAACGCCGGCGTGCTCCAGTAGAGCTGGGGCACGTCTGGCCAGTCGCCCGCTTGCGCCTGTTCGTAGCGCGAGGTGTTCCACCAGCTCAGGTCGCCGAACGCGAGCCCTGCGGACGGGAACACAGGCGCGTCGAGGAAGTAGCGGTAGCCAACGATTCCCCACGAGGGTTCGAGCCGCTCGACGTACTCGACGTACTCGGGCGAGAAGTGTTCGCGCCCGGCAAGCTTCAACACCGTGGGCTGGATCCCTGCGTTGGAGACGACAGCGCGAGCCGAGAAGACGCCCTGGGGCGTCTCGATCCCGACCGCGCGGCCGTCCTCCACCACGATCCGGTTCACCTTGGCCTTGGTGAGGTAGGTCCCGCCGTGCTCGGCCACATAGCGTGCCGACGCCTCCATGACCTTGCCGATCCCGCCGCGGAAGTAGAGGCTGTCGCCGTTCTGGAGCATGAAGCCGCGCAGGCAGATGCGGATCCCCTCTGACGCCGGGATGCGGTCGGGTCCGATGAGGAAGAACATGTTGAGCAGGACGCCGATGTAGGCGAGCACCCCGGTCGGGAGCGCGAAGGAGTCGAGCCAGTCGAGCATCGGCGTCTGGTCGAGGGCATCGAGCTGCTCCTCCGACATCTCGAAGATCGCCATTGACATGTCGATGACCGGCTGGAATTCGGCCGCGGTGATGTCGAAGGTCTGCTGGAACCCTTCCGCCGGGTTCGGGTCGGTCCCGGATGCGCCCGCCATCCGTCGCCACTCGCCCTTCGACGTGTGGTACACAATTCCGCCGTCGGCGCGCGTCTCGGGGTCGGGAAGCGACACCGGGACCTCGTCGGACATGCCAAGCTTCCCGAGCAGCTCCTCGTAACGGGACGGACCCGCGGGGATGCCGATGACGGGCCACATCTCGTAGCCGTAGCCCTTGCGGCTCAGGGTGAGCGCCTTTCCGCCCGCCTGGTCGTTCTTCTCGGCGAGGAGGACCTTCAGTCCCGCGTGGGCGCACAGGCTGGCGATCGTCGCCCCCCCCGGTCCCGCTCCGATCACAATGACGTCGTAGTCGTACAAGCTCCTACCTCCTCTTTGGGCCAACAATCGTGCGTGAGGGATCCGGCCCTTCGGCATTCCGCCCGGAGGGACCGCTCCATCCTCTGCGTGAGCAGATCGAGCACGCGGGGTGCAGACCGCCGCCCGCCACCATCACACGTTCTGCCACCAGGCATCGATGCCAAGGTCTTCCGCAATCACCTGGAGGGCGTTGTAGCCGGGCCCGAAGGTGATGAAGCCGTGCGGGTGCTGCGTGGAACCGGCCATGTAGAGGCGCTCGACCGGGGTGCGGTACTGACCCAGCTCCGGGAGCGGCCGCTGGTCGAGCATGTTGTCGAGCGAGATCTCGCCCATCATCCAGTCCCCCCGGATCATGTTCGGGAGCTTGCGGGCGATGTCCTGAGGAGTGAAGACGGCCCAATCGAGGAAGGCGCCCTCGTCGAGGTTGGGCGCGTACCGGCGCCAGGCCTCGAGGCACTTGCGCCCGTACCACCGGCCCATCTCGCTCCACGCCGCTTCGCCGCCGTCTTCAGGCGCGAAGGGAGCGAACTGGCGAAGGAGCCCGGTGTAGAAGCCCTCGGGCGCGTCGGTCGGATCGTAGAGGGAGTTGATGGCCGCGTTGGGCCGCGGGTCGACCAGCTTGCCGGCCCTGATCGACGTCCAGTCGGCGTTGAGCTGTTCGAGCGACTCGATACCGAGGTTGACCACCCACGCCCGGTTGACGTCGGGGTCGAATTCGGCGGCCGTGTACTCGGGCAGACGGGTCATGGCGGCGTGGACACTGAAGAGCGTCCAGTCCTTGTGCTTGATCTTCGTCTTGACCTTCTGCGAGAGCTCCTCGCCCACCACGGAGGAGTCGAGGAACTCGAGAAAGGTCTGCTCGGCAGAGACGGTGGATGCCACCAGCTTTCGGGCGGCGATCTCCGTACCGTCGGCGAGACGTACGCCCACGGCCCGCCCGTCCTCGACGAGGATCTTCGTCACGTCGGCGTCCACCACCATCACCCCGCCGTGCTGGGCGAGGTCGCGCCAGAGGGCGTGGGCCAACCGGTGCGAGCCGCCGAGGCACAGGTGCCAATTGTCGATCTTGCCAACCAGCAGCGGGTAGCCGATGGCCAGACCCTTGACGTCGTTGGTGTAGCCGCAGACGGCGCCGTGGAAGGCGAGGTGAGCCTTCACCTTCGGGTGCTTGAAGTGCTGGTCGAGGAATTGGTTGATCGACTCGGTACGCAGCTTGACCGAGAGGAACTCGGAGCGGTCCTGGACGCCGAACGTGGACAGCGCCTTGGTCAACTCCTTCACCGACAGCGGCGGCTGGTACATCAGAGTGCCGAGGAGGAGGTCGATGAAGCCGTGGGCCTCGGCGTGGAGGCGTCCGAACGTCTCGGCGTCCTCTTCGGAGAACCGGGCCAGCGACGCCTTCGTCTTCTCGAGGTCGGTGTGGATGGTGATGGCGGTGCCGTCGTCGAACACCGAGGCCATCTGCACCTCGGGCCGGATGTACTCGATGCCGTGGCCGCGCACGTCGAGATCGCGCACCGGCGGAGCCAGGTCGACGAACGTGTGGTAGTTGGCATGCATGTTGTGGAGGAACCCGGAGCGGGTGACCTCTTCGGTGCACAGGCCCCCGCCCTCTTCGTGGCGCCGCTCGAGGACGACAACGTCGAGACCGCTGCGGGCCAGGTAGGCGCCGAGGGTCAGGCCGTTGTGTCCGGCCCCGATGATGACGGCGTCGAAGGAGTCACGCATTGATGGCCGATGCTGCGATGTAGGGGGGCTGGCCCTGAGGCCAGACGGTCTCCACTCCGGACGCGTACGCCTCCAAGAGCACCTTCACAAGCTCGGCCTGGCGCATGAGGAAGCGCATGTCGCCGCGGACCTTCACCGTGCCATGGAGGGCGGCGTCGATGGGGTCGGACAGCCCGGCCGCCACCTCGTCGAACACGGTGGCCGAGCCACGGAAGCGGTAGTCCAGACGGATGCCCTCCTCGTCGCCGTCAACCTCCCGGTACCACGCGCACGCGCCTTGCTCGATGTTGATCAGGAAGTGCCGCTCGTCGCCGGCGGCGACGTAGGGCGAAGCGCCGTCGCCCACGATCTCGATCTTCACGACGAAGGCGCCATCGGGGACACTCTTCAACGTGCCGACCCGGGCGTTGATCGCTTCCCGGACGGCCTCGTACCAGTCTGAGGTGTAGATGTCGGGCATCAGTAAGCTCTCCCTTCGGGAATGGGTGCTGGGATCCCCAGGTCGTCGAGGATCACCTTGGCGGTCTGATAGCCGGGAGCCGCGTGGGCGCCGCCGCCCGGGTACGACGACGGCCCGCACAAGTACAGGCCCTGGATCTCCATCCGATGGCTCGACCCCTCGGGGAAGGGCCGGTTGGCACCACTCTGGTCGGGCGTCATCTCGCCGACCAGACAGTCGCCCTCCCACATCAGGTTCTTCACCTCCTGCTCGTCCGGCGTGTAGAGCCGGTCGGCGATGACGTTGTCGCGGGTCATGTTGGGAGCGAACTCGCCCCATCGGGCGATGAACCGGTCGTTGTAGGTCGCCCGTATCTCCGCCCACTGTTCCGGCGTGTAGTAGCTGGCCTTCGGGAAGAAGTACCAGCCAGAGGCGCTGTGGCGACCCGGAGGGGCCTGCGACGGGTCCCAGAGGCTGTTGATCCACGTGCCGGCGGCGGGCTCTGGGATCCGGCCCGAGTGGGCGTCGCGGACGTAGCGGGCGACGTCCTCGGGTTGGTCGTAGCCGACCACCGTGTAGAAGGTCTTGTTGATGTCGGCGTCCCAGCGGGCCGACTTGTAGTCGGGCGCCTCGCGGAGGCAGAACACCGGGGTGGCGAGCACCGCACTCGGGCCGTAGCGGAAGTCCTTGGCCCGCTTGGCCCACAACGGGCTGAGGTTCTCCTCACCCACGAGGTCGATGAGGGTCTGGCGGACGTCGGCGTTCGACGCCACGACCTTGCGGGCGCGGATCTCCTCGCCACGGGCGATGACGCCGACGGCACGACCATCCTCGACGATGATCTTCTCGACCATCCGGTTCTCGATGAGGTCGACGCCCTCGGCATAGCAGGCCTGCGTCATGGCCTTGGCCAGGCTGTGGGTGCCCCCGCTGGCGCCCCGCAGGTTGCCGATCATCCACTGCAGCGAGAGCAGGACCTGGGCTCCGCTGCCGAGCTGGTCCAGAGGCGCTCCGAATTCGACGCTCGCGCGGTAGAGGAGCGTCCGCATCTCGGGTGACTCGAATACCTCGTCGATGACCATCTTCGGCGACTTGGTGGCGTAGTGGGCGCCCACGCCCATGTCGCTGAACATCGCCTCGAGGAGCACCCCTTGAGCCTCCACATGGCTGGCGTCAGGCAGGTTGTAGATACCGATGGCCAGGAGCTCGCCGAAATCCATCGTGCGGTTCTGGAGCTCGACCCAGGTGTCGGCATCGGCTTTCGAATACCGGGAGATGCTGACGTGGGTCTTGTCGAGGAGGTCCTTCCGGTGCAGGACGATCGGGGGGCGGCCGTCGGAGAACACGATGCCGGCCTGGTTCTCCGGCTTGAACGACCGTAGGCCGATCCCGTAGAGGTCGAAGTCCGGGATCATCGGGATGATGTCGAAGAACTCCATATAGTTGGCGTGCATGTTGAACCGGTAGCCGGCGAGCACCGGTTCCTCGGTATTGATGCCGCCGCCCTCTTCATGCCGGCGCTCGATCACCGCAGTCGAGAGCCCGGCCCGCTGTAGGTAGGCGGCGCAGCAGAGCCCGTTATGACCGGCCCCGATGACAATGGCGTCGTACTCGCTCATAGCCGGGATACCCCCTGTCCTCGTGGCTCCACGGTGCGTACATCGGGACGGGCCCGGCACCGCCCACAGCTCCTGTGGTTGGAATCTCTTCCTGTAGTTGGCAACTGTATGAACCGGGCATGGGTAAGTCAAGAACTTGTTCTAGTTTTTTTGGAGGTGCCCCCAGTCCGGGGAGCTCAGGGCTCGGGACGGGGAGCGATCATCACGCCATCGGCCTTGCACAGCACCTCTCCGCACGAGCGACAGCCCACCGGTGAGGACATTCCGCCCGGCCGATTCAGCGTCTCGAGGATCCGACCTCGAGGACCGTCCGGATGACCTTGCCCGCCTTCATATCGTCGAAGGCGCTGTTCACGTCACTCAACGGCACCCTCTGGGTGATCATCCCTTCGAGGTCGAGCCGACCCGTCCGCCACAGGCGAAGAAGGCGGTCGAAGTCGAGACGGACGTTGGCCGATCCGTAGAAGCTGCCGACGAGGTGCTTCTCCATGTAGAACAACTCGAAGGCGTTGAGCTCGATGGTCTGGTCTCCCCGACCGGCACCGACGATGACGGCGGTACCGCCGCGACGGGCGGCGTCATAGGTGGCCCGAATGGTGGCGGGGATACCCACCGCCTCAAAGGCGAAATCGAAGCCCTGGCCCGCGGTCAGCTCGGACTTGAGGGCGTCGAGGCCATCGGGTGCACAGGCGTGGGTGGCACCGAACCGCTTGGCCTGCTCCCACTTCGACTCGATGGGATCGACGCCAACGATCTCGGCCGCACCGGCGATCTTCGCTCCTTGGATGACGCTGACGCCGATGCCTCCGACGCCGAACACGACGACGGACGACCCTGGCGTGACCTTGGCGGTGTTGATCGCCGCCCCTACGCCGGTCATGACCCCGCAGCCGAGGAGCGAGGCGACGTCGAAAGGCACGTCGTCGGGAATCTTCACCACCGACTGCGCCGGCAGGACGACCTCCTCGGCGAACGTCCCGCAGCCAGCCAGGCCGAACACCGGTTCACCGTTGAGCACGAAGCGCGGCTCCATGCTCGTCAGCATCATGATCTCGAGGCACAGGTGGGGCTGGCCGCCGAGGCAGTACGGGCAGTTGCCGCACGGTGGCACCCAGGCGACGACGACGTGGTCGCCGATGACGACGTTCTTCACGCCCTCGCCCACCTCGGCGACGATTCCGGCGCCCTCGTGCCCGAGGACGGCGGGAATGCCGGTCGGGATGATTCCCTCCATGGCGGAGATGTCGGTGTGGCACACGCCCGTCGCCTGGATGTCGACGCGGACCTGTCCGGGCCCGGTGCCCACCACCTCGAGATCGTCGACCACCGAGACCTTCGTATCGCCGACCTGTCGCAGCACGGCTCCCTGCATCGGGCTCTCCTTTCGTCGGCGGCTCACGCCGCGCCATCGGTGGAGCCTGCCCGGCACCGCCGGTGGATCTGTAAACGCGTTCCAGACCATAGGGGAGCGGACGCCACCCGGCAACATCGCAACCTCGTCCTGCCCTTCCTGCAGTGCTCGGGCGGTTCGTGGCCGTTCCGCCCGGCCCGTCGAACGCGCCACCGCCGCCCGCACCGACCCGGACAGCCGCACATGCCGGGAGGACCGCGGGCGGGCGATCCGAGCGGAGGCCGGCGTCAACCGGCCTGGCCGCCAACGAGTTTGACGTGGTCCTCGCGCAGACGCGCCGTTGTGCCCTTCTCGTAGGGCATCACCACCAGGCGCACCATCCGCTCGATCTCGTCAACGACATCGCTCAACTCGATGCGGCCGATCATCCACAGCACCATCGTCGAGTGGCAAATGTGAAGGATGTTGGAGATGATCCCCTCGCGGATCTCGGGGTCGAACTTGAACAGCGGCGCCTCGACAATGCCACGTAGGCGCGCCTGCACCTCAACGCTGGCCTCGGCGACTCCGGGGTCGGTCGAGGAGATCGCTCTCATGAACGCCTCGGTCAGCCTCGGCTGTCTCAGCAGGCCGCGGAAGGCACGTCGGATCACGTCAGCAAGCTGGTCGGCAGCCAAGTCACCCCGGCCCCGACGATGGGTCAGCCGCGACTCCATCTCGCCGAGCCAGTCGGCCATCGCGCAGGCGAGCAGATGGTCCTTGGAGGAGAAGTTGTGGTAGATGGTGCCCAAGGCGACGTCGGCCTTGGCCGAGACATCGCGCATCTGGACGGCTTCGTAGCCGCCCTCGGTCGCGAGGGTGACCGCGGCGACCATCACGGATCGCCGGCGCTCCCTCTGCCTGTAGGTCAGTGCGCCCATCTCGGTCGCCCTCGTCCAGCCCACGATTTTGGTCCAATCTCTTAAAGGATAGCTCCCCGGTCATGGTCTCCTGTGAATCTGGTCCCGGAAGGGGACGTCCTTGTCGACCCGCGGCTCCGAGGGCAGACCGAGCACGCGCTCGCCGATGATCTTGCGCTGGATCTCGTCGCTCCCGCCGGCGATGCGCATGGCCGGAGCATTGAGGAACTGCTGCTGCCAGGCTCCGGCGGCCGGGGCGTCGGCGCCGGCGAGCATGCCCGCCGGACCCTGCAGGGCCAGGGCCAGATCGGAGGTCTTCTTCAGGTGCCCGGCGTAGAAGAGCTTCATGACCGACACCTCGGGCCCCGGCATCTTCCCCTGGCTGGCCGCCGTGCGCACCCGCATCGAGAGGTAGCGCAGGATCTCAAAGCGGATGAAGGCATCGGCCAGGCGCTGGCGGAGGATCGGGTCGGCGATCCTATCGCCCACCAGCGCCCGCACGTCGGAGTACTCCAGTTTCGACGCGCCTTCGCCAATCAGCATCCGTTCGTTGGTGAGCGTCGTCATGGCCACGCCCCACCCTTCGTTGACCTCGCCGAGGATGTTCTCCTTCGGGATCCGGACGTCTGTGAGGAACACCTCGCTGAAGTGGCTGGTTCCGGTCATCTGGCGCAAGGGCCGGATATCGATGCCTGGCGTGCGCATGTCGACGAGGAAGTATGTGATCCCGCGGTGTTTGGGCACGTCGAGGTCGGTGCGGGTGAGGAGGATCCCGAAGTCGGAGTAGTGCGCCCCCGATGTCCACACCTTCTGACCGTTTACCACCCACTCGTCGCCGTCGACTTCGGCCCGGGTCGCCAGGCTGGCGAGGTCGGAGCCGGCGGAGGGCTCGCTGAACAGCTGGCACCACACCTCTTCGCCCCGTAGGAGGCGCGGGAGGTAGCGCTCCTTCTGGGCGTCGGTGCCGTGGGCGGCGATCGTCGGACCGGCCATGCCGATGCCGATGGCGAAGATCCCCGACGAGACGCCGGAACGCGACTGCTCCTCGGCGAAGATCGACGCCTCGAGCGAGGTGCCGCCACACCCGCCGTACTCCTTGGGCCACGTGATCCCGGCCCATCCGCCCGCGCTGAGGGTCGCCTGCCAGTCCTTGCAGCGCCTCACGTACTGGGCCTCATCGAAGGCGCTGCTCTGGTAAGCGTCCGAGAAGTCGCCGGCGCTGCCCTTGCCGGGAGCGTTCGTCTCGAGCCAGCAGCGCGCCTGCATGCGGAAGGCGTGTTCTTGAGCAGTGTCCTTGAAATCCATAGCGGTCCCCTCCGGAGCTCAGCGATCGAGTGTGCCCTCGGACTGCGGTTCGCCCTTCTCCCCGGCAACTGTCAGGTCCTGGCGGCGGTAAGGAAGCAGTTCTGGGTCAGTCTGTTCCCGTTCCGTTCTCCATCTGAAACACGTTACACTTCTAACTGAAACACGTTGCAGTTCCAAGTCGTGCCACCATCGCGCCGGAAATAGGGTGCAGGGAAGAGCGGAGGAGGCGTCCGTGAGCGAACCAGGTGCCGGGGCCGGCGTGGCCGACTGGGACAACGATGTCGCCGACGAGGAGTTGACGCCGCGGGTGACGCTGGCAGATGGCGACGACGCCTCCGGCATGGCCAACATGCTGGCCGGGCTGATGCGCGACAACGTGCGCGACTTCCCCGTACGCAGTTGGGTTGCCTCCGTGGCGCGGGGCAAGGTGGTGCTCACCGCGTCCGACCGCAACCTGTCGGTGACGCTCTCCTTCGTCCCCGGCGAGATACGGGTGAGCAACGGCTGCGCCCCTGGAGCTCCCGTCCTTGCCGGACCGTGGATGGAGATGACGAAGCTCTGCAGCGGCCAATCCTCGCCCATGGCGGCCATCGCCCGACGTCAGATCCGCGTTGTACCCGGCCGGGGGATGGCGGTGGTGCCGGCGGCGGCGTTCGTGCTCTCGGTCCCGGCGTCGTTCTACGGCGACAACAGCCAGCAGAAGAAGCGGCTGATCGTCGGCGGCGCGGCCGCGACAGCTGCAATCGGGCTCGGGGTGGTGGTGATCGCTCGCCGCCGCCGGCGCAGCTCTTGAGTCTGCGACTGGGCGCTGGCATCAGCCAGTCCCCCGAGATCCGATTCGAGCCGGACCCGGCAGGCCCCAAAGGCACCCGCTGGCGCCCAGCACCCGCTACCCGTGGTCAAGAAAGCCGCCTGGGGTTCAAGCGCAAGCGCAAGCTCAGGCACGGAACCGCCTCCGATGCGGAGACCACAGGCTCAAAATTGGAACGTGTTCTTGACGCGCTGGTGTTACCTTCATAGAGTGGACCTAGGCAAGACCTAGGCAAATCATCGGCCACCCAGAGCTCCCGCAGGGATCTCGACACACGTGACCGACTTAGAGGGAGGCACCAGAATGAGTGCGTTCGAGTTCCCTACGGAGTCTGAGACCGACGTCGTCGTCATCGGCGCCGGTCCCAACGGGCTCATCACAGCGGCCTACCTCACCGCCGCCGGCCTCGACGTCACCGTCGTGGAACGCCGGTACGAGATCGGCGGGGGGCTGGCCACCGAGGAGATCCTCTTCCCCCACCACTACGTCAATACCCACGCCTCCTACCACTACATGGTGGACTACCTGCCCCCCGTAGCCGACTTCGACATGCTGGGAAACGGGCTCCGCTTCCACAAGCCTTTCGGCCAGACGGGCGGGGTGTTCGGCGACGACTACGTGTATCTGTGCCGCACGCTGGAGGACACCCGGGACTCCCTGGCCCGCTTCGGGCTCAAGGAGGCCGACGAGTTCGGCAACTTGGCCTACCGGTTCCACAAGATCGTGGAGGACATCCTGGCCCCCGCCACCTACCTGCCCCCCGACGGCCCCGTCGATCTCACCGGGGCCCTGAACCGCACCGAGGTGGGCAGGGACATGCTGGAGGTCTCGGAGATGTCGGCCCTCGAGCTCATCGGCGGCTACGACCTTCGCGACTCCATCCAGGCAACCCTGCTCTACATGGCCTGCCAGTGGGGGCTCTCGCCGGGGGAGTCAGGCATGGGCTTCCTGGTGCCCCTGATGGTGGATCGCGGCATGCAGAAGGCCTTCGTGTACGGAGGCTCGCACCGCTTGGCCTCGGGCCTCGCCCGCGTGATCCTGCGCCAGGGGGGGCTGATCATCGACAACGCCGAGGTGGTGGAGATCCTCACCGATGGCGGGCGGGCCTCAGGCGTTCGCCTCGAGGACGGCCAGACCATCACCGCCAGGAAGGCCGTGGTCTCGAGCCTCGATCCCCAAAGCACCTTCTTGCGCCTGCTGCCGGCCGAGGTGGTGCCCGAGGACCTGCGCCGTTCGGCCGAAGGTTGGGCGTGGGACAAGTGGTCGCTGCTCAGCGTGTTCTTCGCCCTCTCCGACAAGCCTCGGTGGCGGCCCAATGCCAACAACGGGATGATCGGCATGCCCGATCCCTTCGCCACCATCCTGGGCTTCGAGGGCCGCGACGACGTGGCCAGCTTCCTCGACGCCATCGAGCGCGGCGAGATCCCCAAGGCGGCCGGGCACTTTACGGTTGAGTCGGCCTTCGACCCGCACCTGAGCCAGCTCGAGGGCCAGCACGTGGCCTTCTTCCAGATGCCGGCTCCCTACACCTACGACTGGGACGAGAAGGGCCCCGGCGTGGTGCGCGACATCGTGACCCTGCTCGACGCGAACTACGAGGGCTTCTCCGACCTGATCCTGCAGACGGTGGTCGAGACGCCCCGCACCATCGAGCAGCGACTGCCCAACATGGTGCGGGGGTCCATCAAGCACGGTGACTACAACCCGCTCCAGATGGGCAACATGCGGCCAAACCCCGAGTGCTCGTCCAGCCGCACCCCGGTGTCGGGCCTGTACCTGTGCGGGGCGTCCATGTTCCCCGGCGGCATGGTCATCGGAGGCCCAGGCTATGTGGCGGCCCAGATCGTGTGCGAGGACACCCGCACCAAGTTCCCCTTCGAGTACCCCGGCCATGTCCAGCGCTACTTGGAGACGTACTTCCCCGAGGGCAAGGACTGAGTTCGAACCTTCGGTTGAGCCGTGGCGTTCCGAAGTTCGGACTAGCCCTCGGCCCAGTCAGCGGGGCAGCTTGGTTCCTCGGGGTGGACACCGGCACGAGAAGGAGGCCAGAGTGACAGACTACGACGTCATCGTCATCGGGGCGGGCTACGGCGGGGTGACCGTGGCCTCCCTGTGCGCCAAGGCCGGTCAGCGCGTCCTGCTGGTCGACAAGAACAACCGGGCGGGCGGCAAGGCGATGACGGTCGAACGTTCGGGCTACCACTTCGAGATGTGGCCGGTGTTCGGCACGCCCGCCAACAACTCGCGATTCCACCAGCTCGTCGCGGAGCTCGGCATCGAGAAGGAGGCGCCGCTCATCTCGCCGCTTCCCCAGACCGACGGCGCCTATCGGTCTGCCGACGGCGAGTGGCGGGGCTTGGGGGGCTCGGCCGACCAGAGTGAGGACCCCACGGGGATCAACCGTTTGAAGGAGGTCTATGGGGCCACCGACGCCGACCTCGCAGGGATGGCGAAGCTCTTCGGGGACGTCATGGGCCTTCCCGACGAGGAGCTCGACCATTACGACGACGTGGGGACGCTTGAGTGGATGCGGGGCTATGGGCTTCCCGAGTCCATCCTCACGATGCTGTCGACGATGCTCAACCTCATCTTCGTCGCGCCGGTCAACCGGATCCCGGTGTCGGAGACAGTGAAGACGCTGCGCGACCTCTACACCAACACCGGCGGTCGCTACCACGGTGGTGGTTTTGGCCTGGTCGCCGAGTTAGCCGCCGAGTACGTGGCCACCCACGACGGCACCTTCATGCCGAAGACGCGGATCGCCAAGATCCTCGTCGAGGGCGGTCGCGCGACCGGCATTGCCACGACGACAGGCGCCGAGTTCCGTGCGCCGATCGTGGTCTCGAACGCCGGCATCCAGCCCACGGTGTTGAAGCTGGCCAGTGCCGACAACTTCCCCGACGAGTACGTCGAGCGCGTCCGCCGGCTGGAACCTGGCTGGGGCTTCGTCGGTCTGCGCTACTTCCTCGATGCCCCAGTGATGAAGTCGGGGATCGCCACCGCCTACTCAGACGAGAGCTGGTGGGACGACGAGCGCTTCGCAGCGGCGAAGGAAGGCAACTGGCCCGACACCCAGCTCGTGTTCATGGGCACGACCACCAACTACGACCCGTCCCTCGCCCCAGAGGGCCATCAGATCGTCCAGCTGGGAACGCTGGGCTCGCCCGACCCCGAGGCCGGTGAAATGAACGACATGGCCATCGCCAAGGCCGAAGAGGTCGTAAAGCAGGTGTGGCCCGAGGTGTACGAGCACATCATCCGGCGGGAGCCCTACAGCACCAAGCAAGTCTCAACCCTGACGCGGGACGCCGTTGTTCCTGGGCAGGGCGGCGAGTGCATCGGACTGTCGCAGGTCATTGGCCAGTGCGGGCGCTCGAAGCCCGACGCCCGCACGCCGTTGCCAGGGCTCTACCTCACCGGGTGCGACGCAGGGGGCTATGGCTGCGGCACGCACCAGGCGGTGGACTCGGGTTTCAACGTCACCGCAATGATCGGAGCCGATATCGCCGCCGGCTAGTGACGGCGATGCGAAGTTAGGGAGGGCGTGCGATGAATACACAATACGAGGGCAACAGGGGCGACCAGGAGGAGGCGAGATGAGGCTGACGTCGCGCGGCCTCGGCCGCAAAGAGCTGGTGATGGACTTCCGAGAGTACGATGTCATCCGCAACGGCGACGAGATCCTGGTCGTCGGGACGATCAACGAACCGGTCCACTGGGATTTCACGATTCGGATGTGCGAGGACGATCTCGCCGGCATCGCTCGGGTCGCCGTCAGGCGACCGATGATCGCGCTCATCCTCCGCTCCACCTTCAGGCGGAACAAACACCACCACTGGAACACCGATCGGAAGACGCATGTTGCTGAAGTGATCCAACGGCGCCAGGGCACTGACTCCGGTCCGAAGGACGCTCCGATCGATGACGACGGAGCCACGAGTCCCCGCGCCACCAGAGCCGCTCGTCGGGCGCAACGCGAGGCGCCCGTCGCGGATGTCGCTGTGCCGCCCACGCCGGCGAATGAGGCGGTTGCAGCGGACACTGCCGAAGCAGCCGCACCGGTGGCGGACACTCCCGTCGAGGAGCGCCCGAACCACAGCAACCTTCGCCCTGTCGTCAACCGTTCGAACCGCACTCGCCGCGGGCTGGTGCTGGAGAGCGACGGCGACACGCCAAACGGAGATCAGGGCGGACAAGACGACAGTGCCGCCGTCGCGCTTTGAGTGCCGTGAGGGCATCGGGAGCGGAACGAAGGGTCATTCAATGGACCGAGAGCGGGTAGGAGGATGTTCCGGTCGGCGTCAATCGCCGTGACCGCCTCGCTCGGGAACGTAGACCCGCACGCCGTCCCAAGAGGCATGATGCACGACCGTGCGCGAGCAGCGGACACAATCGGCCAGTCCGAAGTGCCGATCGGCCAAGCCGCTCCGGCGCTATGCCCCTCGAGCCACGGTCGACGCCTCACCGAGGTAGGCGCGGCCGATCTCGGCCTCGATCTCGCTCGGTGTGCCACGCAAACGGATGCGACCCTCAACGAGGACAGCGGCGGTCGACGCGACGCTGAGCGCGGTGTGGGCGAACTGCTCGACCACGAGCACAGTGACGCCGCGAGCGGCCAGCTCGCGGACGAACTCGAACAGCTCGGACACGACCTTCGGTGCGAGGCCCATCGACAGCTCGTCGCATAGCAGCGCCTTGATCCCCGGACAGAGTGCCCGTGACATTGACAGCATCTGGCGCTCGCCACCCGACAGCGACCCCGCCAGCTGCTTGTGGCGAGTGCCGAGCTCGGGAAAGCGCGAAAAGACGTCTTCGCGCAGCCGGGCCCGGTCGACGCCGCCGCGGTAGGTCCACATCCACATGTGCTCGTCGACAGTGAGGTTCGCGAACACGCCGCGACCCTCCGGGATGCAGCACAGCCCGCGGCGCACCAGACGCTCGGACACAGGCTTTCGCACTACCTCACCGCCGATCGCCACCTGGCCTTCCGTCGCAGCCATCCGCCCCGAGAGCACGCGAAGCGCCGTGCTCTTCCCGGCACCGTTCGGGCCGAGCAGTGCAGCCACCTGGCCGGCTTCGACCTCGAGATCGATGCCATGCAGCACCTCGATGCTGCCGTAGCCGGCGGACACACCCCGAAGCGACAGCGACAGACCAGCAACCTGCTCGCTCATCGGCCCGCCTCGTTCGACGCGGCGCTCTCGGCGGGGGCGTCGGTCCCATCGCCGTTGCCATTCGCATCGTCCGCGACCGACCCGAGATAGGCCTCCTGGACGATCGCCATCTTCTGAACCGCGTCGGGGGCACCGGAGGCGATCACGCGGCCGCGGTCGAGCACGGTGAGTGTCGAACAAGTCCGCATGACGAGATCAACGTCGTGCTCGACGAGCAAGACGGCGAGCCCCTCGGCAGCGAGCGACTCGACCACACGAGCCAGCGCCATGGTCTCCTGCGGGTCCAGACCCGAAGCCGGCTCGTCGAGCAGCAACACCCTCGGCTCGGTCGCGAGAGCGCGTGCCAGCTCGACGATGCGGGCCGTCCCGGTCGGCAGTGTGTCGACGCGGGCCGACGCGACGGATATGAGCCCGGTCCGCTCGAGCTGCTCGGTGACAAGTGCCTCGGCGCTTTGTGCACCACGGCGTCCAACGCCACGTGGCGCCTCTTCTGCGACCTGCACGTTCTCGCGCACCGTAAGTGACGAGAAGAGCTCCAGCCGTTGGAACGTTCGAGCGATTCCGAGGCGGGCGCGCCGTGTGGGACTGTGCCGCGTGATGTCGTGGCCCTCAAGGAACACCTGCCCCTCGGTCGGTCGAGTGAGCCCGGTAATGACGTTGAACAGGCTCGTCTTCCCGGCGCCGTTCGGTCCGATCAGCCCGTCGACATGACCGCGATGCACGGTCATGTCGACCCCGCGCAAGGCGACGAGGCCGCCATATCGCAGGCCGACACCTTCGACCGTGAGGACGGGCCCTCCGCGCTGGTTCTCGGTCACGTGTCGGGCCCTATGCCCCGGGTGCTCGCGGCTCGATGGTCACGGCCGGCTCGATGGTCACGGCCGGCTCGATGGTCACGGCCGGCTCGATGGGTGCTCGGTGCCCGGCGGGCGCGGCCTCGGTCGAATTCGAGACTGCCTCGAACGCGATCGGGTTCTGCGGCTGGTTCCGTCCGGCGAGCCTGGTCGTGAGCACCGAGATCCTGGTGATGGTCTCTCCGAGGATGCCTTCGGGGTTGCGGCTGATCGTGATCGCTCCGAGGCCGGTGGCCAGGTAGATCAGGCTCGAAACGTGTGGGATCAGCGGCAGCAGCACGAAGGCGAACCCTGCCAGGAGCACCCCGCTGGTAGAACGAATACCCCATACCGTTGCCAAGAGGAGCAGCGTCAGGCTGAGGAGCACCGGGAAGTCGCCAGCGCTCACCTGGCCGCTCACCCCGCCGTAGAGGGCACCGCCGAGGCCGGCGAGACCGGCCGAAAGCGCGAACACGATGAGTTTGGTCCGGCCAATCCCGATGCCGAGCGTCACGCACGCGGCCGGGCTGTCGTTGAGCGCAACGAGGCGCCGCCCGAATCTGCTCCGCCGAATCGCCAGCACCGCGATCGAGCAGACAGCGAAGATGGCGGCGACGAGCACGAGGAACGAGCGGTTGCTGGCGAAATTGTTGCCGAAGAAGCGGGCCCGCCCGACCAGGAGGGACCCTCCGTAGCCGAAGCTGTTCGGGCTCTCGAAGAATGCGTAGTCCATGGCCGCGCCGAACGCGAGCGTCGCCAGTGCGAGATAGAGGCCCTGAAGGCGAATGGCCGGCAGGGCCACGAGCGCACCTGCAGCGGCTGCGAGCACGAAAGCAGCGACGAGGCCCAGCGGCGAGGCCCCGCCCAGCACCTTGCCCATGGCGAACGCCCCGAGGCCGGCGAAGGCCAGCTGGCAACCGGAGATCTGGCCGGCGTATCCGGTGAGCAGCACGAGCGAGAGCATCACGATGGCCAGCGCCACGCCCTCTGAGGCGTAGAGCAAGTTGCTTTGGGAGAGGAATGCGGAGATGACCAGGGCGCCGGCCATCAGCACCACGCCGCCGACGACCGAGGTGCGCAGGCTCGCGACCGGCATCCGCATGGCCGGCACCTGTCCCGCCGTGCGGAGCCGGCCTTGCGGGAGGAAGAGCAAGGCGATGAACAGCACGATCATCGGCGCCGTCTTGTCGAGCTGGGTGTCGTTGATGAACCACTGCGGGATGTAGGTCGACTGGCTGAACGAGTAGATCTCGCCGAGCACCAGCGCGCCGACGAAGGTGAGCGGAACGCTGCGAAGGCGGCCGAAGATCGCCGCCGCGTAGGCACTCACCACCAGCAGGGTCAGGGTCGTGATATTCAGGGTCACCTGGGTGGCGAGCAGGACGCCCGCAGCTGCCGCCAAGGAGCAGCCAATCATCCATCCGCGCTGGGCGGTGCGTCTCGGCGAGGCGCCGGTCAGGGCGAGGAGTTCGGGATCGTCGACGACAGAGCGCATCGCCACTCCGGCGCGGAGCTTGTAGAAGACGAGGCGAAGGCCGACCGCCACCGAGGCCGCCGCGGCGAGGATGACCAGCTGGTTGTACAGGACCGAGACCCCGAAGATCGAGACATCTTTGGTCGGCGAGAAGAACGTCGGGATGGCCCGATAGTCACCAGGATTCCACAGGATCGTCGCCACACCTACGAGCGCCAGCATCAGCCCAAGCGTCACGCCGATGGTGGACGCGACCGGCGCGCCGAACAGGTGCCGGATGAGACCCCGTTCGATCAGCGCACCGGCGAGCGGCGCAGCGACGAACACCACCACCACCACCGATGGGATCATCGGCCACCCCAGCGGCACTCGCAGCGCCCAGTAGGCGAACGCCGCCATCATCCCGATCGCCCCGTGGGCGAAGTTGAAGACGCCGGATGTGTTGTAGGTGACGACCAGGCCACTGGCCGTCACGGCGTAGATCGCCCCGGCGACGATCCCCGAGACCAGGTAGACGAGAAAGAAGTGCACGTGCGGGGGCGACCGAGGTGCCCGTCACCCGCCCGGGAACTTGACGAACGTGCCCTCGGACAGGTAGCCCGTGGCCGGGCTGTTCCAACGCACCCACTTCCCGTTGACGACCCGGGCGAAGAGCCACGCCGTCTGCGGGCCCTTGTTGGCTGGGTCAGAGGGCGCCTGCAGCCCGTTGGCGTCGAAGTAGGTGATCTTGCCCAGCTGGGCGAGCAGGTTGGCCTGGGTCGGGTTCTGGCCGGCGGCTTTGAGCGCTTGTGCGAACAGCATCGCCGAGCTCCAACCGAAGAGCGTGAAGATGTCGGGGACGAAGCCCGGGCTCGACTTTTGCACCCAGGTGTCGAAGGTCGCGACTTCAGGCACGGCGCTCGCGTCGGTCCCGAGGTAGAGCGCCTGGCGCTGGTCGCTGATGACCATCTCAGCGGCGGACTCACCGGCCTGATGGATGAAGTTGCCGGTATAGGCGACGCCTCCGCTGGTCACGAGCGCGGGGTGGAAGTTCTGCTGCTGCATTGCGTCGAGGAAACGAGCGATCGACGCCCCGTCCGCCTGGTCCAGCACGACCATCTGTACGCCGGCCTGCTGCATCGAGATGACGTCCGAGGTGAAGCTTGCCTGAGCCGGAGAGTAGTTCTCGACGGTCGTGATCTTGTAGCCGACCGTCTCCATGGCGTGCTGCTCGAAACTCCACGAAGTTGGGACCGGCGGGATGTCGCCGACAAGCGCACCGACGTGAAGCACGGCGGTCGGATAGTGCTGCTTGAACCACAGCAGGGCCCCGGTCGCGTAGCCGGGCATGGTGGGAGCGGGCGAGAATGTGTTCGGGAGCTCGACCGTGCTGACGTTGAGAGAGTTGGAGACGTTGGCGACGGTTGGCGGGATCGCAGCGCCACCCTCGTTGTCGAACAATGAGAAGGAGCCGACGAACGCGAACACGTGCGGGAGCAGCGCGATCGTCTGGGCCTTGTTCTGGGTGCCGGAGAAGGCATCGTCGGCGGTGTCGAGCTGGAGCTTTCGCCCGTAGATCCCGCCCTGCGAATTCAGGTAGTCGAAGTAGGCCCGTGCGCCGACCTGGGCGCCCTTGAACAGCCCGGGAACGGGCCCGCCGACGGTGGACACGTTACCGACGGTGACCGTGGCCGGAGTGATCCCCGGCGCGCTGGCCGTATTGCCACTGCCGCCGTTCGGCGTGCTCGTCGAAGCGGTTGAAGCGGTCGAGGGCGTCGTCGCCGAGCCCGACTGAGACCCGCTGCTGCATCCTGCGGCGATGCCGGCAACAACTCCCACCGCGGCCAGCCCACGAAGATAAAGGAACTTTGACATTTTCTCTCCCTCCCCACAAGTCTTGTCAGTTCTTCAGATTGCTGACCCGATGCTCCATCGGGTACCTGTACGGCGATTCCAACAGTGAAACACGTTCTCGTATGATCCTAGGCCAGGAACGCACTGGCATGCATGCCGTGGGAAGATCGTGGTGGCCGACGGCCTGGGGGCGGACCCCAAGACCGTCCACAAGTAGGTGGCCAAGGCCGAGGAGGCCCAGATCTGTCAGAGGGAACCGGCCTGGGATCCAGTTCGTTGTGGTCCGCACCGTGCGCCCCGGTACCTGTCCATCCCCGCCCGTCTGGTCAGCTGCTCCGGATCACCCACCCTCCGCTCACCGCTCGAATGGACGTGGGCAGAAGCGTTCTCCGGGCACTCGACCTTCTGCGCTCGTTCTTACCGGTGCCTGTGCAGCCACCCTGGAGCAGCAGGCGTACCGCAGATGACCGAAGGACGGCGCTGGCAACCGACGCGAATCACTGACCCTGGTCTCGTACGTCCCGGTGGCCGCTCAACCACTGTGCGGAGTCGATCCCCGCGTCCCCTTGCCGATCACACCACTCTGTGACCAGTCGGGTCGACGATGGTTGGATCCAAGTTGAGTAGTCCCAACGGAGTTCGAACCCGTGTCTCCCCCTCGACAGGGCGGGCCTGGTCCACGCTGGACGCCGCTGTCCGGGGTCTACGCTGCAGTCGGGTTGCCGCATGCAGTGTCATCGTTGTCCTGCACCCCACAGTCGGTGGGCAGGATGTTGGCAGGCACGCGGAGAGCCAGCCATATGAGAGGAAGCGCCAGATCTGCTCAGTCTGAGCGAAACCCCACCAGCTCGCCAAGTCGCTCCAGCCGCGCCGTATCGGGCTCGGCCGGTACATGACCGATCAGGCGCTCGCATTCCACCTGCGCGCCCTCAAACAGCTCCAGCGCTGCGGCGTCAGAAGCGTCGTGGGCGGCCCAGACGGGGTCAAATGCGGCCGCGATGGCGGCAGTAGTGCGATCGGCGTTGGCGGCGTTGGCGGCGCCGGCGGCGTTGGCGGCGTCGGCAGCCCAGACGGCGTAGTCGGCATAGTCGGCGTCGGCGGCATCGGCATCTGCGTCGGCCATCCGCTGCAAGTGCAGCTCACATGGGCACCCAATCCACGCCTCAGTCGCGTCGTTCGCCCTCTGCACCTCCACCGGACCCAAGTGCTCCACCTGGCGCGCAATCCACAACGCCAGCCGCACACTCAGCATCGGTTCCATCTCGGGCCGTGCCGTGCCGGGCTGGCGCAGGATGACAGGCCAAATCCGGTGCCGCTCGGAGTCCGGCAGCTTATCGTTTACCGCAATAGCGAGTGCGTTGAGAACTGGCTGCACGCAGCTCGGGTGGTCCGTCTCGTCGCCCAAGTCGAGTTGTCCCGAGACGAGCCAGTTCACAGCTTGCTCGGCGCAGACTTTGCCGCTGCCGGGCTCCTGCTTGCCCGAGGAGAGGATGGGGAATCGGCCAGAGAGGGTCATGCCGATCACGTTACCAAGCATCCCCTATCCATTACCACCGGTCGCCTCGTGTGGTTCGAGTCTGCTCAAGCGGACGATCCGGGACGCCCCGCCACGGTCTGGTCGGGTGGACTGTTGGGTGTCCACATGACGCTTGACGCTAATGGCGTCCCTCGTTACCATTCTTGCAGGCTACGGTCGTTCCGAGGCAAGGACGCCGAACGCGTCTGGCAGCGGTGTTGGTGCTCACACCTGGCTGTGGCCTTGGGCTGGGTCGTCCCTTTGCGTCGACATTCACAACACCCGGAGTGTCCGCCTGAGCGGCATCACCACCAATCCGGTGGGGGAGTGGGCCACCCAACTGGCTCGCAGGCTGAGCCTCGACCTGGTCCAGCAGACCCGTCAGGAGAAGTTCTGGATCCGGGGCCGAGATGCCAAGTCCACCGCCAGCTTCGAAACGGTCCTCAGCGAATCCTTCGATCGCTGCAACGAACATCGTCCGCACCGCTCCCTTGGACAGCAGACCCCGCCGACGGGCAAGAAGAGGCCGCTGCGCATCGGCGCCCGAGTCCAGCCCAATTGCGACGAGCGACAAGCTCGGCGGTCTCGTTCGCGAGTGCCGGCTCGTGGCGTGAGCTGCTCGGACGGGGTTCTTGGCACCCACAACGCACCAGGCAGCCGAGTCGGGATTCGTCGTCGCCGACCTGATGGACACCGCCCTCGACTGACGAAGATCGGCTGTCCCAGCCGAGCCCGCAGTCCCGGACGATGGAGCGCTTGGAGGCGCCCTCCACCAGCACCTTGGGCCCGATATCGGTCCACTCGTTCATGTCGGTGCGCACCCTTTCCCTCGATGGCGAAGGCCCTCCTCGGGCCCCCACCAGGAAGGCCTCCGGGGTCGGGCCGCAGCGTCGGGGATGGTCAGGCACCACCGTGTTCAACCGGTGTCCACACAGGCTGACCCCGTGCACGCTCATGAGTGCGGGACCGGACCACTGCGCCCTGGGTGACCGTCCTGAACCCGCTGGCCGCATCGTCGACACTGTCGAGGACATCGAGTCGTCCGTGGACGTGTTGGGTGCCGGCCTGCGACGCTCTCTCGGCCGCGATGGCCTCTGGCCCAGGACGATGCCTGCTATTCCCCATGTACGGCGATGGCGCCATCGCTAACGAGTCGCGCGATCCGCCCCGGCGCGTAGCCCAGCTCGGTCAGGACGCCCCGTGTGTGCTCGCCCTGCATCGGCGGTGGCAGGCGCACGCGCCCGGGCGTCTGGTGGAACTGGATTGGCACGCCCGTGACGGCGATCGGCCCGAGTTTCCCGTGGTCGATGGTGACGATCATCTGGTTGTTGAGGATCTGGGGATCCTGGGCGACCTCGCCGACAGTGTTGACCGGCGCCGTCAATACGTCCGCAGCGATAAGGCGCGACGTCAGCTCGTCGGCATCGAAACAACGGCAGCGGGCGTCGATGGCGGCGTCGAGAGCGTCGCTATTCGCGAGCCGGGCTTCGACGGTCGAGAAGCGTGCGTCCAGCGACCAGTTCGCGTCGAGCGCGTCACACAGGTGCTCGAAGAACTTCTCCGACGGGCAGGTGATGACGACCTCCTTGCCGTCCTTGGCGGTGTAGATGCCGGACGGCGCAAAGTACAAACTGCGGTTACCGGTCCGCGGCGGCTCCTCACCGGTCACCAGGTAGCTGCCCAATCCCCCGGCTTGGGCGTGCACCAACGCGTCCAGCAAGGAGATGTCGATGCGCTGCCCTTCGCCGGTCAGTGACCGCGAGTGGATCGCGGCGAGCGCGGCGGTGCAGACGAGCACCGATGTCAGCGCGTCGACAAGAGGCACCGTCACCCGGACGGACGCGCCGCCCGGCTCGCCGTTCAGGGCGAGGAGGCCCGCGTAACCTTGCACGAGGAAGTCGATGCCGGGCCGGCCCGCGTACGGACCGGTGGTGCCGAACGCGGTCACGCCGACCCAGACGATGTCCTCGCGGTGACGACGCGCGTGGTCGTAGTCGAGCGCGAGACGGGACAGCGCCGGCTCGCGGACGTTGGTGATGAGGACGTCAGCCGTTGCAACAAGGCGGGCGAACACTTCCTGCGCGTCGGCACGCCGCAGGTCCAGCACGATCCCGCGTTTGCTGCGGTTCAGGCTCAAGAAAGCGGACCGCTCTCCGCCGACGCCGGGACCAAGGTGCCGGCTGTCGTCGCCGTACGGTGATTCGACCTTGATGACGTCCGCACCGAGGTCGCCGAGCAGCGCGGCTGCGTACGGCCCCGCCATCATCGTCGAGACCTCCACCACACGAAGTCCGGCGAGAGGCCCTACTCCTTGCGGCCGGTCTTGCGGGTCGCCCGTCAAGGGATCGCTCCGTTCGCCTTCAGCTCGCCGATCTCGTCCCACGAGCAGCCGAGCGTGTCGAGCAGGATTAGCTCGGTGTCCTGACCCAACTCGGGCCCTAACGTCTCGACACTGCCGGGGGTCTTGCTCAACGTCACCGGCAGGCCGCGCAGCTCGACCTCACGGTTCACGTCGGCGCAGTGGGCTTTGACGAAATAGTTGTTGGCCCAAGCCTGCAAGTCGTCGGCGACGTCGGCAAGCACATTGATCGGGCCGGCGGGAATGCCGACTTCGGCGAAGCACGACGTCCAGTCCGCCGCGGTCCGTTCCGCCAGGATGTCGTCGAACGTGTCAACCAGAGTGCCGTTGTGCTCATGGCGGCGTACCTTGTCGCCGAAGCGGGGATCGCCGGCAACATCCTCGCGCCCGACGGCCTTGCACAGTCTCTCCCAATTCTCGTCGGTGTTCTCCAAGCACAGGAACAGCCACTTGTCGAGGGCCCGATAGCGGTTCCACAGCGGGTTCCTCGCCGCACTGCGGGAACACTGATCGGCGTAGAACGCGCTGTGGGTCGCAAGGTATGGCTGCAAGCTCGGTGCGGAGAGGAGCAGTTGCGCCCCGTACAGCGAGGCGTCGACCTGCTGACCCTTGCCCGTCTTCTCACGCCGGTGCAGAGCGATCATGATGCCGAGGGCAGACAGCAGGCCACCGAAGGCATCACCGGCACCCAAGCCGAGGTAGATCGGCGGCTGTCCGGGCTCGCCCAGCCGGGTCATCGTTCCTGTCAGCGCCTGCACGGTCATGTCGAACGCCGGTTTGTTGGCCCCGTGGTGGCCATAGCCGGTATTGGTCGCGTAGACGAGACGCGGATTGACGGACGCCAACCGGTCGTAGTCGAGCCCGACCGCTTTCAGGCTTTCGGTCCCCAAGTTCGACAGGAACACGTCGGAAACGGCGATCAGCCGGTCGAAGAGGTTGCGGCCTGTCGGTGTCTTGAGGTCGATGACCATGCTCTTCTTGTTGCGGTTGACCACCAGAAAGTATTGGTTCCAGTCGGCAACGGGTACGGCGTTGATGCTCTGCACACCCCGGGCCTGGTCGCCGCGTCCGGGTCGTTCGACGTGGATGACCTCGGCGCCGAAGTCGGCAAGATGCTGGGCGCAGACAGGACCCTGGAACCAGACCGTCAGGTCGAGCACGCGGATGCCGTCGAGCGCTTTGGCCGGTCCTGCGCGGTCGGCGCCGGCGGCGTTCGCCGCTCTACCGCGCGGCTGTGGTGCTGCTGCGGACGCGGTCCTCGTGGCTCCGATGATCCCTTGGAACTCGAGTGCCTCGACATCGACCGGCGAGTAGCCCGCCAGCTCCTCGAGGACCTCGCCGGAGTGCTGGCCGACACATGGCGCCATTCGAGCCGGCCTGGCCGGCGTCTCGCTCATGTGGATGGGAAAGCCGATGCTCTGGAACCGGCCGTAGCTGGGATGGTCGAGGTTCAGGATGTATCGGTTGGCGAACGCCTGGTCGTCTGCTGCCGGATAGTCGTACTTCTCCACGATGTTCGCCGACAGCTCGTGCTCGTTGAACTGCTTGCGCCAATAGCTGGCGGGATGCTCGGAAAAGAGGCCTTCGAGCACCTGCAACATCTCCTGCCGGCCCTCGCCGCAACGTCGGTCATGCGTGTCGAAGCGCGGGTCGTCCACGTCAAGACCCATCGCGGTGGAGAACGCCGGCCACCAACGATCGCTGTCAGGCATCGTCAATGTGACCCAACGCCCGTCCGACGTCGAGTAGGCAAGGTTGGCGCCACTCATCGGGTTGGCGGAATCCAGACGGGCGACCGGTTCGGACAGCCGGTCGTCGCGCGTCGCAAGATAGGCGTCAACGGTCAGGCTCGCTGCGTACAAGTTCCCTCCGAACAGAGAGGCGTCGACCACCTGGCCCTCTCCGGTCCTGTCCCGATGGCGCAATGCCGTCATGACGCCGAATGCCAACATGACGGCCGTGTACATCTGCCCACAGCCCGTGTACACGGGCGGTTGGCCCGGCTGCGCCAGGCTGGGCATCATACCGGTGCGGGCGGCGGCGAGCTCGTCCAGGGCCGGCAGGTCACGGTCCGGGCCATGCGGACCGTGACCGGAGCCGCGTCCGTAGACCAAGTTGGGTTTGAGTCCGACGAGGTTCTCGTACGTCCAGCGTTCATCCTCGAGCACGGCGAAGGGCAAGTCGGTGAGAAAGATGTCGGCTGTCCGCAGCAATCGATCGAACACCTCACGCCCCGCCAGCTGGTGCAAGTCGAGACTCAGGCTGCGCTTGTTCCGGTGAATCAGCTCCGCTTCGGCATCGATCGTCTCACGCGGGTGCTGGCCGTCACGGTCCGGATTCCGCGCTGGTCGCGAGAGGTCCTCGACGCGGATCACGTCTGCACCGAAATCCCCGAGAAGAGCGGCCGCCAACCCAGCCCACATCTCGTTGGTGAGATCGACGACGACTACGTTCTCGAGCGCTTTCGCCACGACTCAACCTCCGGTAGCAAACATGTCAGTAGATCACCTGTTCAGCGACGAGCCGGTGGTAACTCTCCTCCGGGATCCCCAATAGATCGCGGAACACCCGCTCGTTGTCCTGACCGATGCACGGTCCGATTGGCACAGACGCCTCCGACACACTGGTCTTTACGTACGCGCCGTAGACCGTCTCATTGAAGCCGAGCGGGTGGGATACCTCGACGAACGTGCCGCGCGCACGGAAGTGGGGGTCGGCCAACAAGTCGGCGACGCTACTGACGGGTGCGGCAGCGACACCATGGCTCTGCAGACGCTCCGCCAGCCGGCGATTGTCGAAGGCGGGCGTCCATTCCGCCACCCGCTCGTGGAGATCTCCGATGTTGTCGACCCGTGCACGGTGGCTTGCGAACTCCGGTGTGCTCGCCCACGCGGGATCGTCCATTGCCGCGACCAGACCGTTCCACTCCGTGTCGTCGAACACCGCGATGGTGATCCAGCGGTCGTCCCCGGTGCACGGAAAGACGCCATGCGGCGCGGCGGCGGCCAACGGATGGCGGTTGCCCAGCGGTCCGCCCACTCGGCCGTTCATCACATAGTCCATGAACGCCGGCCCGACCATCTGCATGACGGCTTCCTGCTGGGAGTAGTCGATGTGCTGTCCCTTGCCGGTGCGGTCGCGGTAGGCGATAGCGACGAGGATCGCGAACGCGCCGAGGATCCCATTGTATGGATCCGAGAACGCGTTCTCCATTGGCATCGGCGGTCCGTCCAGGTAACCGGTGACACTGTCGAGGCCGGTGATGCTCGCCAGGCTCAAACCGTACGTGCGCAAACCGCACAGCGGTCCAGACAGGCCGGCGGCAGGCATCGAGAACATGACGATGTCAGGCCTGTGCACCGCAAGGTCCGCATACCCCAGCCCGAGTTTCTCCATGACTCCAGGTCCGAAGTTCTCCACGACGACGTCGCACTGAGCGACGAGCTCGTGGGCGAGCTCGACGGCACGCGGGTCCTTCAGGTTGAGCGTCACGCTGCCGTTACCTGCCCAGCCGGCATGTTGGCTGAGGCTGCGGTCGAGGTCGCGGATGCCCTCGGCGAACGGCGGGATCGTTCGCGCCGTGTCGACCCGCGCACGCGACTCGATCTTGTAGACCTCCGCACCCGAGAACGCGAGCGTCTGGCCGACGATCGGACCTGCCCACACCCAACCGAAGTTCGCGACCCGTATCCCCTCCAGTGGTCTGGCCACCGGCTTGGCACCGTGCACGCGTACCTTCCCCACATCGCTCCGTCCGCACGCAGACGGTCCATCTTGCGTGCGCTCACCGAGCCCGTGACCGAGGACCTCATCATTGTGCTGTCCGAGCAGTGGTGCCGCCGTACGCGGACCGCCCGGGCTCGCGGGCAGCCGGAACGGAGCCCCCAGCGTTGTCAACGCCCCGAGCTCCTGGTGCTCGACCTCGACCAGGTATCCGCGTTCGCGCAAGTGCGGGTGCTCGGCGGCCTCCGCAACGGTGAGCACCGCGGTGACCGGAGCGCCGGCGTCCTGGCAGATCTCCATGATCTCGATCTTGCCGCGCTGCATCGTCCATTCCTCGATCAGGGAGTAGATGAGGTCCTTGTTCTGACCGCGCACGAGCATGTCCCGGAACATCTCCGGCTGCGCCCATTCCGGGCTGCCCATCGCCGCGACCAGGCCGTCCCATTGACCGGGCTCCAGCACCAGCATCCATACATGGCCGTCTTTGCAGGGAACGATCGCCGCCGGCGCGGACAGGCCCATGCCGATGCCGGTACGTCGGTCGAAGATCCCGTCCTGTGCGTAGCCACCGATGTTCTGACCACCGACGAAGGTCGCAGCGATCGCTTCCGAGCAGGACACGTCTAGGTGCTGGCCACCGCCGACGCGCCCGCGTCCGATCGTCGCCGCCAGGCCCCAGGCTGCAGCCGTGACAGCGCCGTAGTACTCCGCCGAGAATGTGCCATGCTCGAGCGGTGCCTCGCCCGGCCGCCCACAGTAGCGGTGGCCGGCAGCGGACAGATGGAACGCATTGAGGTCGCATCCCTTCCAGTCGCTGTAGGGCCCCGTCTGACCGAACGGAGTGATCGAGATCATCACCAGGTTCGGATTGGCTGCCGACAACGTTGCGTAGTCGAGCCCGCGCTGCCGCATCCAAGCCGGCGGATTGTTCTCGATGAGGACATCGGCGTGTTCCATGAGACGCAACAACACGTCGCGGCCGGCATCAGTGGCTACGTCCAGGGTGACGCCGCGCTTGTTCGTGTTCAAGATCTGGTAGAGCCCGCTTGCTTCGGGGTTGGGTACGTCACCGGGAAACGGCCCCCAATGGCGGGCAGCGTCGCCGGGTGGTGGCTCGACCTTGACGACATCGGCGCCGAAGTCCGCGAACAGCTTGGCGCAGTATGGCGCCGACACCATCTGGCCGAGCTCGACGACACGAATGCCTGCGAGCGCTCCTTCCGCCACGTCGCGGTCCTCTCTACTCACTGCGTGCGCTCCGCCCCATCCGCCGACAGGTCCGCGCGGACCTTCCGGCGCAGCAGTTTGCCGGTCTCGTTGTAAGGAAGCTCCGTCCGGAATTCCACCCGCGCCGGCATCCGCGACGAGCGCAGCCGCTCTTTGACCCGCCGCTGAATGTCCTCACCGGTCATGGTCCGCCCTTCATGCAGGACGACGAACGCGACGATGACCTCCCCCCATTCCTCGTCGGGAACGCCGACCACCGCGCAATCCGCCACAGCATCGTCTCCGAGGATCACATCCTCGATTTCACCAGGCGAGATGTTTTCACCTCCGCGGACGATCACATCGTCAATGCGGCCCTCGAGAAAGAGATAGCCGTCAGCGTCGCGCCAACCACCGTCGCGAGTCCGGAACCAACCGTCGGCATCGATCCTGGTGCTGCCACCGAGATACTCACCGGAGATCTGCGTGCCACGAACGAAGATCTCGCCGCGCTCGCCGGGACCGAGGACGTTGCCCGCTTCGTCGCGGATGTCGATCGTCACGTCCGGCAGCGCAGTCCCCACTGACCCCAGCCGCCGGCGAACCGTCAAGTCCTCGCTGACTGCAGCAGCCCGATGGTCGTCAGGCGTCAGCACGGTGATGGTCGAGCTTGTCTCGGTCAGGCCGTAGGCGTTCGTGAACCCCGTTTCCGGCAGGAGCTCCATCGCGCGTTCGATGACGGCGGACGGCATCCTTGCTCCGCCGTACGAGAGGGCTCGCAGATGCGGGAGGTCCGCGCCGGCCCGCTCCATCGCGTCGATGATCCGCACCAGCATCGTCGGAACGACCATGGCATTGCTGATCCGCTCGGACTGGGCCAGTTCGATCCATCCCTCGGCGGAGAAGGTCGGCTGCTGCACGATCCGGCGGCCCGCATACACCGAGCTCAGGATCGACGCCATCCCGGCGACGTGGTACGGGGGCACGCTGACCAGCGTGGCGTCGCTCTCATCCGCCGAACCGAACTCGACCGAACCGAGGATGTAGGAGACGAGGTGCTTGTGGCGCAGCACAGCTGCCTTCGGCGCACCGGTCGTGCCGCTGGTGAACAGGAGGACGGCGATGTCGTCCGCGTCCATCGACCAGTCGCCGGCAGTCTCGCCGCCCGCGCGCGCGGCGGCCACGAACTCATCGCTGGGCACAACGGTCGTGTTCGGCCGACCTGAGAGTCCGGCCACCCGCTCGGGCTCGGCGACGAGGTAGCACGGCGAGATCTGCTCGACCAGCCGGTCAAGCTCGCTCCCGGCCAAACGGTAGTTGAGGGGGACGAATGGCACACCGGCCCATGCGCTGGCGAAGAGGCCGATCGGCACGGCCAGGCTGTTGACGTCGAGCACCGCCATCCGCTGAGCCCCGCTGGCACGCAGTTGGTCGGCAGCGGCCGCGGCGGCTCGCACCAGTTCCGTGTATGTCAACGTGTCCGACCCGTTCTGCACAGCCACGCGGTCGCCGAACGCCGACGCGATCATGTCAAGCAACAGCATCAGGTTCATCGGCTCAATCCGACGACGGCAACGGCTTGGTTTCCTTCATCGAGAGGCATTCACCGTCGACTGCGAGCGAACCGTCACCTGCCTTCGTGCACAACACCTCGAGGTCACCCTCGGCGTTGGTGTATCGCTTGCCGAGCAACGTCGGCTCGTCCATGCTCGCCGGCGGTTCGGCCGCAGGCCGCTCCTCGTCCATACCGATCATCGCCGCACCGCCGCACGAGATGTCGAGGTCCCGCGCCGGTGCCGCCACGACGATGATCTCCGTCGTGCAGACCGCGCTGCGCAGCCTTGCGCCAACTTTGAGCAGTGGCATGGGTCTTAAGCCTCCCAGGTGCGTTGTGGATTCTCCGTCAGCTCGCTCCCGAGCGGCACGAACCTGGTCATGTTCACCTTACGGCTCGCGAACTTCCAGGTGCCGTCGACGCGGGCGTAGCGGTCCTCGTAGAAGCCCCACGCCGTCAGGCGCTTGCCGGCGATGACTGCGCGCAGGTCGATGTAGCACGTCCCGTTGGCGGCGTCGCCGTCGAGCTCGATGATGTGATTGTGAACGAACGGGAAGAACTCGTCCTCTTCGAACATGCGCCCGTACGCGTCCAATAGCGCCTGCCGGCCGCGGATCGGCGGCAGCGCCGGTGTGTCGAGCTCAGCGTCGGCGGCGAAGAGATCCACGACCGCCTCGATCTCCTTACGCCAGACGTGGTGGGCGTAGCGGTTCGCCACGTCGCGAATTGCCTCCCGGTCTGCCGACGCCGTCGTCGGCGGTGCCGAGTCATCTGTGTGGGTGAGGTTCGACATGGTGAACGCTCCTCTCTCTATCGTTGTCAGTGTCCGGTGAATCGAGGCTCACGCTTTTCGGTGAACGCACGCGGTCCCTCGTGAGCATCCTCCGACGCCAATACGCGTGCGGCCAACGCCTTCTCGAGGACGAAGCCCGCTTCGAGGCCCAACCCGCGCACGGCGATCTCCTTCGATGTGCGGACCGCCAGTGGGCCGTTCCGGCAGATCTGGCGCGCCAGCGTTCGGGCGGTGTCCATGAGCCTGTCGCCGGGCACCACCCGGTTCACCAGACCGATCTCGTAGGCGCGGCGGGCGTCGATCGGCTCGCCGGTCAACAACAGCTCCATCGCCACCGCCCACGGGATCTGGCGCGGCAGCCGGATGTGCGATCCGCCGGCGGGCACCAGGCCCCAGCGCACCTCGCCAAGACCGAACGTGGCATGGTCGGCGGCCACGCGCAGGTCGGTGCCGGCAAGCATCTCCAACCCACCGGCGATGCAATGCCCGTTGACCGCTGCGATGACCGGCTTGAACACGTCCGAGAGCTGGCGCTTGGTGTGGTCGTCATAACCGAGCGCGTCGCCGGCGGTGAGAAGCGGGATCGCCTCCTTCAAGTCCAAACCCGTGCAGAAGGCGCGACTGCCGCTGGCCGTCAGGATCGCCACCCACAATTCGTCGTCGGCGTCGAACTCGGCGAAGACTGTATCCAACGCGGCGAGCATCTCCTTCGTCAGCGAATTCATGACGTCGGGCCGGTCGATGGTGACAACCGCGACGTGCTCCTCGGTGTCGTAGCGGATCGTCGGTGGTAGCTCGACGGCTGACCGCCTGCGCGCGCCGCCAGGTTGTGCAGGCACAGGCACCGGTGCCCGGCGGAACCTGGGCAATGTCACCCCGTCGGTCACGGAGTCGAAGACAACCTCGAGCGGCATACCGACCTCGAGATCCTTCGGTGCGGTATCCACCATACGGCTGAGCAGGCGCACCCCCTCGTCCATCTCGACGACGACGACGGCGTACGGGGTGTCCTCCTCGAAGTCTGGATGGAGGGCGCGCTCGACGACCGTCCAGGAGAACAGGGTACCCCGGCCACTCGCACGCGCCCACTCCCAATCGAAGGAACCGCATTCCGCGCACATCTCCCGCGGTACGTGACGCCACTGTTGACAGCCGGAACAGCGTTGGAAGCGCAGCTCGCCGCGAGCGCAGAAGTCGTAGAACTGCTCGGTCAGGCCCTCGAGCTTCGGAAGGGGCTTGGTGTACCCCGTGCCTACCCGGTCGTGGCCGCTCGAACCGGCCACCTCGCGGCACCAGTCGGTGATGACCTCCGGCGTCAGGTCCTTGAACTCGGCGCGATCGGGCAGCGGACGTTCCAGCCAGTCGCGGTAGAAGGTGTCGAGATCGGGGAGGAAGTCGAAATCGGGGGGGCAGCCGCGGGGGACGGCCTCGACCTCGAGCTGCGTGCCGCATCCCGGGCAGATGTACTCACGCAGCTGGACCCAACTCGCCTCGGGGGCGTCACGGTCCTCGTACACCTCGGCCAGGCTCTCGTCGGTGTCCCTCACGTGGATCAGCGAATTGATCTTCCAATTGACGCGGTAGTCGCCGAACTCGTGCCCGCAGCGGCACTTCACGATACGGCTGCCGTCTTTGGCGACGACGAACAAAGCCGGCGTCAGCGGCAGCAGGATGCGGTCGTCCCAGTCGACGCGCTCGGACAGGATCTGGACGTACATGTCGAAACGGTCGAGGTCCTTCGGGCTCTTCATCATGTCCTGGACGGCCGGCCAGGGCAGCACGCCGTCCATGAGCCTCGCGATATCTGCTTTGTCAAACGTTGCCATGTGATCCTCCGACTCGACGTTCCGAACCCTGCAGGATGACGATGCTCCCGTCGCCGAAATCACCCCAACCGGTCACGACGACGGTTTCGGCGTTGGCCACTTGGCGCCCGACAGCATCGCCGCGCAGCTGGCGTACCGCCTCGATGATGTGGTTCATGCCGAGCACATGTGCCTCGGCCAGCAAGCCGCCATGGGTGTTGACGGGCAAGGCGCCACCCGGCCCGATGCGGCCGTTCTCTACGAACTCGCCGCCCTCGCCGCGCTTGCAGAACCCCATCTCCTCGAGCTGTTGGAGCACCTCGAACGTGAAACAGTCGTAGACCATGGCGATGTCCACGTCGGCTGGGGTCAGACCGGCACGACCGAACGCCTGCGGGGCAGCGATGCTGAGCCCTGTGGCGAAGAAGTCCTTCCGGTTGGTGATCTCGTCGGCCGGATATGGCTGGGCGCTCGCGCCGGAGACGATGGCGACCGGCGTACCGCGCAGGTCGCGGGCCCGCTCCGCACTCGTGACGACAACTGCTGCTGCCCCATCGGTCTCGAGACAGCAGTCGAGCACACGATAGGGATCGGCGAGCATCGGCGAGGCCAGATAGTCGTCGAGCGTCAGCGGCTTGTTGTACATTACCGCCGCCGGGTTGAACTGTGCATGCTCGCGCATCGCCACTGCGATGGCACCGAGCTGTTCAGGCCGAGTTCCGAACTCGTACATGTGTCGGCGTGCGATCACCGAGTACCACTGTGGCGGTGCCACGAACCCGTGCGGCAGGTAGTAGTCACGGGCGATCGCGCCGCCGGGTATGGATGCTGTGTCCGTTGCCACCGTGCGGCGCACCCGGGCACTCGAATAGCCGTTCCAGCCGGCGGGCAGCAGGACGTAGTCCGCCATCCCGTTCGTCACGGCCGCCGCGGCGATGTTGAGGGACGCAACCGGCGCGGCTCCGCCGGTGTGGACAGTCGCAGCGAAGCGCAGGTTGGCGCACCCGAGGTTGGCGGCGATCTCCTCCGCAGTGCCGAGGTTTGGGAAGGGCATGATGCCATCGACCGACGCCGGCTCCAAGCCGGCGTCCGCAATCGCCCGGGTGGAAGCCTGCAACTGCAGCCCGAGCTGGGACATCCCCGAGCCGGGCTTGCGGCAATAGGCCGTCTCCCCGATTCCGATGATGCACGCTTGACCCCTCATTTGTCCCTCGCAACACAAGCTTTGTTCGGCTCGATCTTCGTGAGCCGCGCCAGGTTCTTACCCAGGATACCGGCACGGATATCGTCGGTGATCTCGGGATACCCGTAGTTCCGCTGCAGCTCCTCGGGCATCGTCAGGTCGCGCACCCAGTCGACGACGCGTTTGGTGTCCACGAACGGCAGGTCGAGACCGAGGACGATCTTCGTGGGCTCCACCCACTGGAGGGCGGTGCCAATGGCGTGGTACCCGCGGTACGGCGAGCGCTGGTACCACCCGACGATGCCGGACAGGCTGAGGTACAAGTTCTCGTGCTTGGCGGCGAGACCGATCAGCTCTTCGGTGTGCGGCCATGCCATATGGTATGCGATCAGCTTGAGATCGGGGAAGTCGAGCAACACCCGGTCGAGCGTGTCAGGGTGGGTGTGGCAGCTCGGCTGCGGGTACACGTACGACATCCCCGTGTGCACGGTCAGCGGGATGTCCAGCTCGCACGCCTTCTCGTAGAACGGCCACATGCGCTTGTCGTCCAGCGGCCCGAGGTCCTCGGGTTGGTACACCTTGCACAGTCGCGCGTCGTAATTCGTGACGAGGTGCTCGAGCTCCCAGATCGCGTGGTCGACGCCTCGCCGCAGGATGGGCCCGACCATCGCCTCGAGGTACATGCGTCCCGGGTACGGCGCGATCTGTTCGAGCATGAACTGGTTCGTCGACATCGGGAACGAGCCACCGCTGATATCCATCATGCCTTCGCGCAGACAGAAGCAGACGTCGACCTCCGCCTCGTCCATGTACCCGATCAACGTCTCGGCGATCGGCGGCGGCCGCCGCTCCGCCAGATCCGCACCCGACCAGGCACGGAGCACACCTTGTACGCTCGTCCCCCAACGCTTCGCATTGGGGTAGTAGCCGCGGATCTCGGCCATCGCCACCGGGTTCAGGAAATGACACTCGGACAACGCGACGAACTGGCCCTTGCTCTCCATCACGCGGTCTCCCGGATCAGGGTCCAGACGCGTTGCGGCGTGGCCGGCACCTCGCGCAACAGGACGCCCAACGGTGCCAACGCATCGTTGACCGCGCACATGACCGCCGCCGGCGTGGTGTGGATCGCCCCCTCACCACAGCCCTTGGCGCCCAGCGGCGTGAACGGCGACGGCGTCACGACAGCAACCTTCGAGGTTGCCGGTATCTCGTTGATCGTCGGGATCAGGTAGTCGGCCAGGGTCGCCACGAGCGGCTGGCCCTGCTCGTCGTACAGGTACTCCTCGAACAGTGCGGCGCCGATGCCTTGGGCGAGGCTGCCATCGGTCTGGCCGTCCACGGTCGCGGGGTTGAGGCGCGTGCCGCAGTCGTCGGCGAGGCAGTACTTGATGATCTCGACCACGCCCGTCTCCGGGTCGATCTCCACCATCACTACGTGGACCGCCTGGGCGGCGGTGAGGTAGCTCTTGGCGCGGCCTTGGTCGTCGGCCTGTGTGCGGCCCGGAGCAGTCCACACAAAGGTCGCCTCCGGGAGCGGGTCGACGCCGGCCGGCAGCAGATCGGAACGCGCCAGCATCGTGCCCGCCACCTGGGCAACACTCAGCCCGGCGCTCCGCCGGTCTTTGACGACGAACGCGCCGTCCCACAGCTCGACATCGTCCACCGGCACGCTCAACAACCCGGCGGCGACAGGGAGCATCTTGTCGGCAACGCGTCGGCACGCGCCGAGCACCGCAGCCGTGATGGCCACGCCCAACCGGCTCCCGCCCGGGCCGAAAGACGGCGGCGCCGATTGCGTGTCGAGCTGGACGACGCGCACCGCGTCCATGTCGACGGCGAAATAGTCCGCGACGAGTTGGCTCACGACCGTGTACTGGCCCTGGCCCTCCAAAGAGAAACCGACCCGCACGGTGATCGCCCCCAGGATGTCGATGCTCACAGTGGCGCCCTCTGGCACTCCCGTCTGGGTCATGCCCAGGATGGCATACGCGTTCCAATCGAACACCCCGGGCTCGATCGTGGAGACCACTCCGATACCCACAAGCCGGCCCTGCTGGCGGGCCGCCGTCTGTTCGCGGCGTAGTTCCGGGTAGTCCGCCAAGTCCAGTGCGGCATCGAGCACCTCGGCGTAGCTGCCGCTGTCATACTCGTTGCCGCTCGGGATCGTGTAGGGGAACTGATCGGACGGGATGAAATTGGCACGCCGAAACTCCGCCGGGTCGATTGCCAACGCTCGCGCTGCGATGTCCATCATCTGCTCGAGCACGAAGAAGTGCGGGGGCGGACCCATGCCCCGATACGGGAACGCCGGCGTCTTGTTGGTCGCCACCAATGTCAGGTCGTAACGAGCTGCGCCGATTGTGTACGGACCGGTGAATGCCGCGAGCGGCTTGGCAGCGCCGAGCGCGCCGAATCCCTCGCCCGTCGCACCGAGGTCGTCGACCAGCGTCACCGCGAACGCGGTCACCCGTCCGTCCGCGTCCACCGCGATCGACGCCTCGTAATGGCGGTCCCAAGCCTGGCCGCCGCCGGCGACGAGGTACTCCGTGCGGTCCTCGATCCACTTGACCGGCCGCCCGCCCGCCTTGCGGGACAGCATACTGGCGATGTCGATACCCCGCGCTCCGCCTTTGCCACCGAAGCTGCCGCCATGCGCCTGGCTCTTCACGTTGACCTTGTTTGACGGGATCCCGAACGTCGCCGCCCGGCCGAGCGCGACCGACGCCGGCGATTGGATGCTGCCGTGGACGATCAGCTCGAGCGTCCCCGGATCCCACTGGCAGACCGTGCCGAACGTCTCGGTCGGGTTCGCACCGACACGGTGCCAGCGGAAGGTCTCCGTGAAGACGTGGGCGGCGGCGGCGAACGCCACGTCGACCTCGCCCCACGTGAGCTCGCGCTGCAACATGACATTGGTGCCCTTGTCCTCGATCACCAGGGGGCCGCCTTGCTCAATCGCAGCGAACGGATCGGTTACCGGCGCAAGCGGTTCGTACTCGACGGCGATGCGCTCGAGGGCATCCTCGGCGACTGCGCGGCTGACGGCAGCTACGGCAGCGACCGGCTCGCCCACGAACCGCACCATGTCCGTCGCGATGCAATGGACGCCCCAGCCCTCGGGCGCAGACCTCGCCGGGCTGCTCCACGCCAATGCGTCCCTGCCGGTCACCGCGGCGATGACGCCGGGCAGCGCCTCTGCCTCGCTGGTGTCGATGCTGCTGATGCGAGCGTGAGGGAACGGGCTGCGCAGGATCGCACAGTGCGCCATGTTCGGCAGGACGATGTCGTCGATGAAGCGCGTCTGTCCGGTGAGCAGCGCGCGGTCCTCCTTGCGGATGACGTCGCGACCGATCCAGCGGGGACTGGCAACCGGGAGGCACGCAAAGGTCATGTGGTCCCCTCCGTCGCCGCTGCACGCACCCCGGCGGCAGCCCGCAATGCCGAGCGCAGGATGCTGTGGTACCCGGTGCAGCGGCACAGCTGGCCGCCGAGCACGTCGCGGATCTCGTCCTCCCCTGCCCCGGGGTCCTCGGCGAGCAGGGCATGCACCGCCATGAGGATGCCGGGCGTGCAGAACCCGCATTGGAGGCCGTGCTCTTGTGCGAACGCTTCTTGGATCGGATGCAGGCTGCCATCGGCGCCGGTGAGCCCTTCGACGGTGATGACCTCGGCGCCGTCGGCTTGGACGGCGAGCATCAGGCACGAACGGGCCGCCTCGCCGTCGACAACGACGGTGCAGACGCCGCACACACCGTGCTCGCAGCCGACGTGCGTGCCGGTGAGACCCAACTCTGTGCGCAGCAGGTCGGCCAACGTCGTGCGCGGCTCGACCAGCGCGTCGCAGGTCGCACCGTTCACCCGCAGCCGGACCGGCCATCCACCGGTCATCGCTACGACCCCTCTATCTGCGGGGTCGCACGCGCGACCGCGTCGGCAATCCCGCGCTCCGTCAGCACGCCCGCGAGGTGGCGGCGATACTCGCCGGAGGCGTGGATGTCGGCCAGCGGATCGTCGATCGCGTCGCGCACCGCGTCACCGGCGCGGCGGTACAGGTCCGTGTCAGGACGGTAGCCGCGCAAGATCTCCTCTGCCGTGGCCATGCGCGTCGGCACCGGCCCGACACCGAAGACGACGATCCGCACGTCCGAGAAGCAAGCGTCCGCATCGAGGCGCACCGTCACAGCGGTGCCCGCCATCGCGAAGTCGCCATGACGTCGCGACAGCTCCGTGAACGCCCACCCGGTTCCCTCCGGCAACGCCGGAACGCCCACCTCCACGAGCAGCTCACCCTGTTCCAGCGCCGTCGTGAGGTACGTGACGAAGAACTCGCTGGCCCGTATCGTGCGCTCGCCGCGCGGACCCACCGTGTGCATCCAGGCGTCCGTGGCGACCGCCACCGCGGGATATTCGGCGACAGGATCCGCTTGTGCCATCGACCCGCCGACCGTCCCCCGGTTGCGGATCTGAGGGTGACCGACCAGCTGCGTGGCCGCGTGCAGCAAGGGCTGGCGGCGGCGGACGAGCGCCGATCGCTCGACCGCCCCTTTCGTCGCCATCGTTCCGAAGACCAGGGCGCCGTCGCGCTCCGAGATCCCTGCGATGTCCGGGATTCGGCCGATGTCGACCACCAGGTCCGGGCGTGCCAACCGCATATTCAGCATCGGCAGCAGGCTCTGGCCGCCGGCGAGGACGGTCGAGTCGCGGTCGGGATCGTCGAGGAGCGCCACCGCCTCCCCGACGGAGGCAGGAGCCGCGTAGTCGAACGGCGCCGGCTTCACGGCTCGCTCTTCCACCATTCCTGCATGACGAGGCCCCCCTGCGCATGGCTCACCACGACCGTGTCTCCTAGAACTCGAAGTCGTCCGGCAGGTTCCAGAACGCGCGCAGCTCGGCGCCATAGTCCGGCGACAGCGCCATCGACGAACGCCACATGTCGAGCACCGCGGGATCCATGTTCTCCTTGGCGGCGACCCTCTCGCTCTCGGATGTCCACCAATCCCTGAACGGGACGGCGTTGCGCTTGCGCTCCTCTCGAATCTCGGCGCGCCGGCGGTCGGTCGCGGCAGCGTCGACGGCATAGGAACCGTTGTGCGAAACCACGGCACCGTGGATCTCGGTCGCCACGCGCACGTCGGTCCAACCCTTGTTGAGATCGTCTTCGATCGCTGACGGGTCGCGTTCGATCGGATCGCCCATCGACTGGGCACCCGAGATCGGGTGGACGATGAGGTCGTAGTTCTGCAGGGGCTCAGGGGTAACGAACGGTGGTTGCGCCTTGGTCACCAGCTCGGCCGCTTTGATGTTGACCGTAAGCTCGGGCTTGTCGGCCGGCCCCCGCCCGTGCACCAGTGGCTTGCGCGCGTCGATCAGCTCCTTGACATTGGTCTTGTGCGCATAGCTTGGCGAGTCCGGCTTCGTCGGGTAGGCGCCGTACATGCCGTGGTTCGCCACTACCTTGGAGCGCATGCCGGCGTCGCCGCACTGGTACTCGATTCCGGACGGGGTGTTGTGCACCATCCAGACGGCGGTGTGCCCGAGACCGCCGTGGAAGCGGCCGTAGCCGCCCGAGTCCGGATCGATGTTTCGACCGAGGTAGAGGATCGGGTAGTAGAGCTCGGTGACCTCGGCGTTGCCGAAATCGGCGTTGGGGGTGTAGATGCACCAGGCGCTGTTTTCGCCGTCGGCAAAACCCCGCGCAGGGGAGCCGTTGCTCGCCTGCTCCAACGTCAAACCCGCCAGGTAGTACCCCAACTGGGTGATGCCGGCGAACTCCGCGGTCATCGTCGTAGCGGCGCCGGCGGCCATCTCCTCGACGAACCCGCGCATCTGGAACAGACGGCCGAACACCTCGTAAAGGTTGGACATCCAGATCACCGCCGGTGCCCATGCCACGCCGGAGGACGCCGCGAAATCCTTTTCGAACGGATTCGCCCACGAACCGACCGGCGGTGCTTCCAGCGTCCAGGCCGCGCCCGGGCCCGAGTTGAACATGTCGAAGCCGATGATATGGGAGTAGCCGTTCAGCAGACCGGACCGTAATCCCGTCGGGCTGATGTTCTCGCCGAACGGCACCGTGCTGCTGGCGCCGCGCAGCGAGAAGCGAACACTCGCATCGGCGTTGACCTCCACCTCCATGGGCAGGTTGAACAGGCAGTCGACGTCTTGCTTCGGGAGGATCGTCCGCTTGCCCTTCATCGCCAAGTCCTTGAACTGCGACTTGCGAGCCCGCCCGGGGACCGTCTGGGTCTTGACGCGGCTGACGGCGTAGCGGCGACTGTCCTCCACGTACTCCTGCGTGGCGTCGCGGAAGAAGTCGAGGCCGTACTTGTCGATCACCTCCATCAGGTGGTCGCGGATCGTCACGCAACCCGCCAGCCGCCCACGCGCGTCACCGAGCACGAAGTCCGGTGTCCGAGTGCGCGAGCGGATGCGCTTCTCGTACCAAGGATGGAAACGGTCGTTCGCTCCGACCTTCTCCATCGAGATGCACAGGCCGTCGCTGTAGCAATCCGGGTTGAGGAAGCCCACTGACCCCGGCGTCACCGAACCGCAGTCGTTGACGTGACTGACACAGCTCGCCCACGCGACAAGCGTGTCGCCGTAGAAGAGCGGCATCGCCATGTCGAAGTCCGGCGCGTGGATGCCGCCGTAATGCGGGTCGTTGTTCTCGAAGATATCGCCCGGCCTGAAGCCTGGTTCGTCCTCATAACCCGCCTCGATGAGGCTGCGGATCATGTCGGCGAGCAGGCTGACGTGGGCGGTGATGCCACGCGAGACACAGATGGCCTCGCCCGTGGGCAGGTTCAAGGACCACAGCGCGTCGCCGCCTTCGACGGCGATCGGGGACGACGACACCTTGCAACCGGTTTCCCAGCCGATGTTGCACAGGTTCGAGAGGATGTGCCACATCGCCTCGTACGTGCCCGGGTCGCTTTCCTTGCGATTGAGCTTCTCCAGGCCGAACAGCCGACCGGTCTGCGCGAAGGCCTCGTCGTTGGCACGAAGCTTCCCCAAGAGACTGTTACTCACCATTACGCGTCCTTTCGCTCGAGCCAGTAGATGTCGTGCGCGTCGATACGCAGGTGCCATTCGGGTGGGACGAACAGCGTCGTGTTGGAAGCCTCGATCACGGCGAGGCCGTCGACCTCGTTGCCGGGTTTGAGGTCCTCCATTCGCCAGATATCCGCGTCGTTCCATTCGCCGTGCCGGAACACCGGCCGGGTGCACTTGAACGCCTCGCGGTCCGGCGTCTTGGAGGCGAGCGCGTGCTCGCGCAGTATCGGCTTGACGGTGTCGACCTTGGCGATGACGCACACCTCGGTGACCTGGTATGCGCCGACATCCGGTTTCGCGACCAGCGTGAACATCTTGGTGTACTGGTCCTCATATGCCTTGATCAGCATGCGCATCTCGTCCGCCGTGTCGATGCGGGCGACCGGCGAGTTCACCTCGATATCGTCGAGCTGGCCCAGGTACTTCATGTAGATGACACGCGTCGTGGAGATCTGGTCGGCGGAGAATCCCTCGCCCTGCAACTCCGTGAGCAGCTCCTCTTCGAGAGCGTCCCATGCGAGGTTGACCGGCTGCAGGTACGCCACCTTCATCGCGTCATCGAGATCCGGCGTCAACAAGGTCGCGACGCTCTTATGACGCCGGTGCGAGTAGTCCATGCACGCACCGCCCCAGGCGGAGAAGGCGCCGGCGTGCGGAACCGTCACGACTGCCTTCCACGGGTGCTCGCCGGCGTAGCCCAACAAGTGCAGCGGACCGGCACCCCCGTAGCCGAGCAGGACGTAGTCGCGCAGGTCGTGCCCGACCATCAGGCTGCGCACCAAGTGCTCTCGCATCATGACGTTCAAGATATCCAGACAGGTCTCGGCCGCCTCGGGGACGCTCATGCCGAGCGGGTCTGCGATCTTCTCCTTGAACAGGTCGTGAGAGACCTGCTTGTTGACCTTGACCTTGCCGCCGAGGTAGTTGTCCTCGTTGAGGATGCCCAGCAACAGGTTGGCGTCGTTGATGGTGGGCGTCGTGTTGCCGGCCTCGATGAACGTCGGCCCGGGCGTGCCGCCGGCCGAGTCGGGACCGAGCTTGATGCGGTTGGTCTGCGGGTCCAGCCGGATGTAGGTGCCGGTGCCGGCGCCGATCGACGTGATGCCGAGCATCGGCACGTTGACGTACATATTCTGGAAGCCCGGCTCACGATTGATCGGCAGGACGCCCGCGGTGACGGCGCCGGCGTCGAAGGACGTCCCGCCCACGTCCGAGCAGACGATGTTGTCCTCGCCGATGACGGTTGACAGGTACTTGGCACCCATGAGCCCTCCGACCGGACCTGACATCGCCGCCTCGAACAGTCGCGGGTAACGGATATTGGTGATGCCGCCGTACCCCAGCACCGTCTTGAGACTGTGCTGATAGCCGATCCCGGCCAACTCCTCTTCGATGCGGAACAGCTGGCGCCGGGCTGCGTTGGACGCGTACGCCTGAATGACGGTGGCGTTGGCCCGTGACACCTCACGTGCCGTCGGCGCCACCTGGCTCGACAGCTCGAGTGGAACCTCACGGCCGACCTCGCGCATCACCGCGCGGGCGATCTCGGCAGCGCGGTCCTCGTGCGCGGGATTGGTGTAGGAGTGCAAGAAGACGATCGCGATCACTTCGCAGGCCTCGTCCAGCAACAGCCCGCGGACACCCTCCTCGACCTCGTGCTCGTACAACGGGATGACCGGCTGGCCGAACATGTCGATGCGCTCGGTCACCCCCCGCGCCTGCTTGCGGGGCACCAGCGGAACGCGGTGCTTGCGGTACTGCATGTGGGTGATCTCGGACCACTGCGCGCCGATGAAGGTCTGCGAGCCGCGCCCCTGCGCGATGATGTCCTCGAAGCCCTTCGTGACCAACAACCCGGTCTTGGCACCGGACATGTTGATCACCGTGTTCAGCATCGACGTTCCGGTGTAGATCGACGTCTCGATCTGGCGGCCGAAGTCGTCCCCGTCGCTCCTCGGGTCGATGCCCAGTTGCTCGAGGGCTTCCTCGAACGACTCCATGTATCCGATGCTCTCATCGGCCGGCGTTGTCGCCGCCTTGCCGATGACGCTGCGCCCCTGCTCATCCACGACGATCACGTCCGTCATCGTCCCGCCGGCATCGCAAGCCACGAAATATCGCGCCATTCCGGGTCCTACCTTTCTGACTCTGACGACGGGTGTTGGTCCGACGACGTGTGCTGAGCGAGGGGGCGGTCGCCGGGCTTGCGCCTGCCGAACCACCTGCCGACCTTGTGTGCGAAACGGGTGATGGCCGCCCACAGCGTCCGGACCAGCAACGGCAGGATCCGGACGGGCTCCATCGCTGCTGGGGGGAAAGCCGGCGCAGGACGATCGTCCGCTGCGGCTGCCTCCACTGCTTCCAGACGCTCCTTCGCCGAAGCGGCGAACTCCTGGAAGAACTGCTGGGATACGCCGCGGATCATCCCGCGACCGACCTGGAGGACGCGGCCGGTGACGTCGAGGTCGCCCTCGGCGACCACCTCGGTCCGGTCGTCGGGCAGCGACACCAGCCGGCTCGACAGCGTGCCACGGGCGGTGCCGCCGGCGGTCTCGCGTCCCTCCGCCAGGAGCCGCACGGTGTGGCTGGCATCGTCGACCTCGGCGAGCTCCACACGTCCCTTGTACCTGGTCGTGACGGCGCCGAGCTTGACCTTGACGGTCCCGAGGTACGTGCGGGCGTCGACCACCTCGTCGAGGCTCGCACCCGGCATGCAGGTCACGATCTGCTCGGGGTCCTTCATGAAACGCCACACCGAATCGATGGGAGCCTCGACGCAGAACCGCTCTTCGATCTCGATCGCCACAAGCACCTCCTGTCACGGTAAGGCGGGCCACGAGTCCGGCGTCACCCCCCGGCTCGAATCCACGATTTCCTGGACTGTTCCCACAGTGTAACCACGAGTTCGTCCTTCTGGTCAAGTTTTCCTACCAACTGGTCCGACATTGCGCTACTGTGGTGGCAGCCGCCGAGTTGAACGCTGGATCGTCGACGAGGAGTAACGACACCATGCCCAAGGATCCGTTGCGAACGAAGCTTGTTGACCTGCTGGGGATCGAGTACCCGGTCATCGCGTTCACCCACTGTAAGGACGTCGCCGTCGCGGTGCTCAACGCCGGCGGGTTCGCGGTGCTCGGCGAGGCGATGCACACCCCTGACGACATCGCCGCGGACATCGCTTGGATCCGTGACCGCATCGGCGGCAAGGCCTTCGGCATCGACCTGGTCCTACCGGCGTCAGCGCCTCCGTCGGGCTCGCTGGACGAGCTCGAGTCGAAGATCCCCGACACCCAACGCGAGTTCGCCCGCCAGATCAAGGAGAAGTACAACGTTCCCGATCCCAAGGGCCCGATCGACCTCCACACCTGGGGCGGTCTCAACCAGGAGCTGGCCCGCGCACAGCTCGAGGTCCTGCTCGACGAGCGGGTGCCCGTCATCGCCTCCGGCCTCGGCAGCCCGGCATTCGTCCTCGATGCGGCGCACGCCCGCGACATGTTGGTGTTCGGCCTGGTGGGCAAGGCACGCCAGGCACGGCGTCAGATCGATGCCGGCGTCGATGCGATCATCGCTCAGGGCTACGACGCCGCCGGGCATACCGGGTCGGTGGGTACGTTCTCGATCGTCGCCGAGGTCGCAGCGATGGCCGATGACACCCCGATCATCGCCGCCGGCGGGGTGACGACGGGCCGCCATCTGGCGGCGGCACTGTGCCTCGGCGCCGCCGGTGTCTGGACGGGAACGCTCTGGCTCGCGTCCCGGGAGTCCGATGCCGACATGATCATCAAGCAACGGCTCCTCGCTGCCACCGCCGACGACACGACGTATAGCACCAGCATCTCCGGAATGACGATGCGGGTCCTCAAGTGCCCGTGGACCGAGGAGTGGTCGACACCCGAAGCCCCCGACGTCCTGCCGGCGCCCTACCAGATGCTGCTCAGCGCCGACTACCTCCAGGGCGCGAACGACCATCGCCGCGAGGACCTGATGACCGAGGCTGCCGGCCAGGGCGTCGGCTTCGTGACGTCCATGAAACCGGCTCGCCAGATCCTGTTGGACATGGTCGAGGAAGCGCTCGACACGTTCGAAAGGCTCGTTGGTGATCTCGCCTGACGACGCCGGCGCGGTGCCCGGCGTCGACGCCGCCGTCTCCGGCCGGCGGGCGGAGTGCGACGGCGGTCACGCGATCGCGGGGAGCCACCTTGCCGGCCGTCAGGAATTCGCCGGCACGCTGACCGGCGACTTCGTCGACTCGGGCGATCCGCCTTGGCGCTGGTACCTCCTCGGCGAGCTCACCCGCGCCCCGACCGGGTATCCGCACGACACGGTCTGGTGCGAATCCGGAAGCGTGTTCATCGTCGACGACTACGAACGACAGACTGACTTCATGGTCTAGCCTTGCTACCATCTGGTCGGAATCACTGACCATCGTGTGGACGCGGGCTATCCGAGACAGGGGAACGTATTGGCACGACAGGGACGACGAGAGGCGATCCTCGATGCAGCGATGGATCTGTTCGCCCGTCGCGGGTACGGAGGTGTGGCCATCCAGGAGATCGCCGACGCAGCCGAGACTCACAAGACGACGCTGCTCTACCAGTTCCAGAGCAAGGAGGCCCTGTACCTGGCCGTCCTCGATCAGGCCATCGACCCGGTCACCGAGATGATGCATGACTTCCTGGCAAAGGAGTTCACGCCCGACCGGCTGGCTTGGTACCTCGACGAGCTGCACCGGTTCCTGCGGGACAACCCGTCGATTCCCCGCCTCCTGATGCGCGAGCTGCTGGAAGGCGGGGAGTACGGCGACACGTACGCCGACCGCTTCGTGGCGGTCTTCGCTCCGGCCCAGAAGCGCCTCGCCGACGCCGAGGAGGCCGACACGATCGCGCACGTGGAACCCGCGTTCTTCGTGCACGACCTGCATGTACAGATCATGACGTACTTCTGTCACGGCGCTCTACTCGAGCGCCTGATGCGCACCGACCCGTACTCGGTGGAGGCATTGATCGTACGGCGCAACTACCTGGTCGATCAGATCGTGCGCCAACAGCGCCCGGGCACGCACCAAGCCACCAAGGCCCCGCCCGGAAAAGGCTGGACGAGGCGCCAGGCGGGCTGATCGGGCAACACGCCATCACACGCGCAGGAGGAGGGAACGGTGTCGCTGTACCAAGAACAACTAGCGCAGTTCGTCGGCGACGAGTCGCCCATGATCGAAAGCGTCGACGCGGTGTGCCCGCAGATGATCCGGCACTGGGTCGAGGTCATGCAGGACACCAATCCGGCGTACACCGATCCCGACTGGGCGGCGCGATCTCGCCATGTCGGCACAGTCGCTCCAGCATCCATGTTGCAGGCCTGGACGTTGTCTCCCCTATGGCCGACGAAGGAGCTTCCGGCCTTGCCCATCGCGCGTCTCGACGAGATCCTCGCCGAGCACGGCTTCACCGAGGTCGTGGCGACGAACCAGAGCCAGGAGATCGTGCGCCTTGCCCGTGCCGGCGACGTCGTCTCGTTCAACATCCGCCTTGCCGATGTCACCGAGACACCGAAGAAGACACGCCTGGGCCTCGCGTACTTCGTGACAATGGAATACTGCTTTGTCGACCAACACGGTGATCTGCTCGGCACCCAGTCGTTCACATACATGCGCTACAAGCCCGACCCGGAAGGAACGAGAGCATGAGCACGGAATGGATGCGCGACTACCTCAAGTACGACTCGCTCTCCTGGGACGCCATCGAACAAGACGACGAGCTTCCCACGCTCGTGCGCGAGGTCGATGCCACACTCGTCGTCGTCGGGGCGATCGCCTCCCGGGACATGTACCCGGTGCACCACGACCGCGAGTTCGCGCAGCGCGCCGGCGCACCGGACGTGTTCATGAACATCCTCACCACCAACGGCCTCATGGCGACATACGTCACCAACTGGTGCGGACACGGCTGGGACCTCGCGTCCAACTCGCTGCGCCTGATGGTGCCCAACTTCCCCGGGACCAAGATGACGGCGAGCGGCCGGGTGGCGCGCAAGTGGTCCGACGACGGTGGACGCTACGTCGAGATCTCCTTCAGCGCCGACAACGACCGCGGCCCGCACTGCACCGGGTCGGCGATCATCCGCGAGGCGGCGAGCGAGGACCGGAGCGCCGCATGACGATCACCTACGACCCCGCCCACGCCATCCCGCGGCCGGCACGCTGGGAGGTCCTGTACCGCAGCAGCGGACCGTTCTGGGA
>Ga0208587_1000079_pt1 | contig 48139 bp, 41 predicted proteins | sample NGESurdeep092012_7_FD_184472 | JGI IMG/M metagenome (GOLD analysis project Ga0208587, IMG submission 184472) | Arctic peat soil microbial communities from Barrow, Alaska - NGEE Surface sample 210 deep-092012 (SPAdes) | ecosystem: Environmental > Terrestrial > Soil > Wetlands > Peat ...
GAGGGCCGCCAGGGTGCGGGCGGCCGCACCCATCTGGTCAGTCCGGAAATGGCGGCGGCAGCCGCGATCGCCGGGCATTTTGTCGACGTACGTAGCTGGCGCTGAGACCATGGAAAAATTTACTGCACTGAACGGGCTCGTGGCGCCCCTCGACCGTGCTAATGTCGACACGGACGCCATTATCCCGAAGCAGTTCCTGAAATCGATCAAGCGCTCGGGCTTCGGTCCCAACCTGTTCGACGCGTGGCGTTACAAGGACGTGGGCGAGCCGGGCATGGATAACACAAGGCGAGCGCTCAACCCGGATTTCGTGCTCAACCAGCCGCGTTACAAGGGTGCGGCCATATTGCTTGCGCGCAAAAATTTCGGCTGCGGCTCGAGCCGGGAGCATGCGCCCTGGGCGCTGGCCGATTACGGCTTTCGCGCCATCATCGCGCCGTCCTTCGCCGATATCTTTTTCAACAACTGCTTCAAGAACGGCCTGCTGCCGATTGTGCTCTCGGAACTGCGCATCGATCATCTGTTCAACGAGGTCAATGCCTTCCCCGGCTACAAGCTGACCATCGACCTGGAACGGCAGATGGTCATCACGCCCGATGGCGCCACGCAGATTGCGTTCGACGTCGACGCGCATCGCAAGCACTGCCTGTTGAACGGCTTTGACGATATCGGCCTGTCGCTGCGCCAGGCCGACAAAATCCGCGCGTTCGAGGCGCGCCGCCGCATCGAGCAGCCGTGGTTGTTCGGCTGAATTTATCGGCGCAAAGGACGCGAAGGCTGCATCGCTGATTGAATTTTGCATGGCGGTCGGCGCTGGCGGCGCGAATCGTGGCCGTACGCGCGCCGGGGTAAGCACAACATGCGTTGCCCTTCCCGCTGTCTTTTGCGTCCATCGCGTTTAATTGCCTGATCGAGTGAATAAATGAAAATAGCAGTGCTCCCCGGAGACGGGATCGGAACGGAAATCGTCGCGCAGGCGCTGAAGGTGCTGCGCGCGCTCGCCAAAGACGGCCTTAAGCTGGAGATGGAACAAGCGCCCGTGGGTGGCGCCGCTTACGACGCGGCCGGCGATCCTCTGCCCGCGGCGACGCTGAAGCTCGCGCGCGAGGCCGATGCGATTCTGTTCGGCGCCGTGGGCGGCTGGCAGTACGACCAGCTGCCGCGCGCAAAGCGCCCGGAGCAGGCGATTCTGCGCTTGCGCAAGGAATTGGGCCTGTTCGCCAACCTGCGTCCGGCCAAGGTGTTTCCCGAACTGGTCGCGGCATCGACCCTGCGTCCCGAGGTGGTATCGGGGATGGATATCCTGATCCTGCGCGAGCTTACCGGCGACATCTACTTCGGCCAGCCGCGCGGCATGCGCACGCTGGAAAACGGCGAGCGCGAGGGTTTCGACACTATGCGCTACAGCGAATCCGAGATCCGCCGCATCGCTCACGCGGGGTTTTGCGCGGCGATGAAGCGCACGAAAAAACTGTGTTCGGTGGACAAGTGCAACGTTCTCGAGACGTCGCAGCTGTGGCGCGAGGTCGTCGTCGAGGTGGCAAAGGATTATCCCGGCGTGGCACTGTCGCACATGTACGTCGATAACGCGGCAATGCAGCTCCTGCGCGATCCGAAGCAGTTCGACGTCATTGTCACCGGCAACCTGTTCGGCGACATCCTCTCCGACGAAGCCTCGATGCTAACCGGCTCGATCGGCATGCTGCCCTCGGCCTCCCTCGACGCGAACAACAAGGGACTATACGAGCCTATCCACGGTTCGGCGCCCGACATCGCCGGCAAGAACCTGGCGAATCCTCTGGCAACCATACTTTCGGCGGCGATGATGCTGCGCTACAGTTTAAATCAGGACCAGGCGGCGGACCGCATCGATGCCGCCGTGGCAAAGGTACTGGCGCGGGGGCTGCGGACGGCCGATATCCATCAGCCGGGGACGGAAAAGGTCGGCACCGTGCAGATGGGCGATGCGGTCGTAGCGGCATTGTAATTCGTTGGGAAGCAGCAGCGGGAGCGACATGGTATGCCGCGATTTTCCCACCGCTTCCTCCCAGGGTTTAGAATTCGAATGTTTCCATCAGGAAGATTGTCATGAAAAAAGTAGGCTTTATAGGCTGGCGCGGCATGGTGGGCTCGGTACTGATGGCCCGCATGCAGGCGGAAAATGATTTCGCGCATATCGATCCGGTATTTTTCACCACTTCCAATGTCGGCGGCAAGGGTCCCGGCGAGAGCAAAGAGCCGCTAAAGGATGCAAAATCCATCGCCGACCTGAAGCGGATGGATGCGATCGTCACCTGCCAGGGTGGCGATTACACCAACGAAATTCAGCCGAAGCTGCGCGCGGCCGGTTGGGACGGTTTCTGGATCGACGCGGCGTCGGCGCTGCGCATGAAAAATGACGCAGTCATCATTCTCGATCCCGTGAACATGCAGGTGATCAAGGACGCGCTCGGGCGCGGCGTGAAGAACTATATCGGCGGCAACTGCACCGTCAGCCTGATGCTGATGGCGCTGCACGGCTTGTTCAAGGAAGGGCTGATTGAATGGATGACCGCGATGACCTATCAGGCTGCCTCGGGTGCCGGCGCGCAGAACATGCGCGAGCTGATTGCCCAGATGGGCGCAGCGCACGCCTCGGCCGGTGAACTGCTCGCCGATCCGGCATCCGCCATTCTGGAGATCGACCGCAGGGTGGCGGATACGCTGCGCAGCGCGGCGTTGCCCAAGGAGCATTTCGGCGTGGCGCTCGCCGGCAGTCTGATTCCCTGGATCGACAAGGAAATGGACAACGGCCAGAGCCGCGAGGAGTGGAAGGGCCAGGCCGAAGGCAACAAAATCCTCGGCCGCGAGAACCGGCCGATCCCCATCGACGGCATCTGCGTGCGCATCGGCGCCATGCGCTGCCACAGCCAGGCGCTCACCATCAAGCTGACGCGTGACCTGCCGCTGTCCGAAATCGAGGCCATTCTTGCCTCCGCCAATGATTGGGTGAAAGTAATCCCGAACACACGCGAAGCGAGTGTGCGCGAGCTTACGCCCGCCGCAGTGACCGGCAGCCTGAACGTGCCGGTAGGCCGGCTGCGCAAGCTCAACATGGGCGGGCAGTATCTGTCGGCATTCACGGTCGGCGATCAACTGCTGTGGGGGGCGGCCGAGCCCCTGCGCCGCATGTTGCGCATCCTGCTAGCCGCGGAAGCGGCTGCCGCCGCACCGAAAACGCCGACGGCAAAAGCCAGGACCGGCGTAACAAGTTAGGGGGAGTTCTGAATAAATCCATGACGCCACCAAGCCGACCTCAGGGAAGCCCTGATAACGTCCATGACCCGACCAAGGTTTTCCTCTGACTTGAGGAATTTACATGGCCACATCGCCCCCTGATTCCGACCATCCCTAGTTGAGAAGGGTTTTTGATTGAAAAATATCTGGTTTGAGGCGCTTTCATGACAAGAAAGATTAGCTTGCAAGGCTAAGGCTATGATGTTAATTTAGTTAGTCCACAAAACGTCTTCAGGGGTGGAAGGTGGGTAAATCCGTCATAAAAACAAGCGTGGTGGCGTTGGCATTTCTCTTGCTGCCGTCGCTTGCTGTCGCTGCGGGGCTCGGGAAGCTGACTGTGCTTTCCGGCTTGGGACAACCCTTGAAGGCCGAGATCGAATTGGTCTCCATGCAAAAGGGCGAGACGGACAATCTCAGCGTGCGGCTGCCATCCGCTGAGGCGTTCCGGCAAGCCAACATCGAATACAGCGGGGCGCTGCTGTCGGTCAAGTTCAGCATCGAGCAGCGCGGCGAGGATCACCATGTGATTGTCCTCAGTTCCACCCAGCCGATGAACGAACCCTTCCTTGACCTGCTGGTGGAACTCGACTGGTCCACCGGCCGGTTGGTGCGCGAGTACACCTTCCTGCTCGACCCTGCGGAATACAAAGGGCCGCAGCCGGCAGCCGAGGTAGCAGCGCCGGCGGTGACCGCGGCACCGGTGATCAAGCCCGTCGAGGCGCCGAAGCAACCCGAACTGCGCGCTGGCGCGCCGGTGGTGGAGAAGCCGCTTGCGCCGGCGGCACCGCGAGCGGCACCCGCGGCGGCGGCGCCCAAGGCGATCGCTACCTACCAAGTGAAACGCGGCGACACGCTGGCCAAGATTGCCAACGCCAACAAATCGGATAGCGTCAGCTTGCAGCAAATGTTGATCGCACTGTATCGCAGCAATGCGGATGCATTCGATGGCAACAATATCAATCGCCTGCGCGCCGGCAAGATTCTCAACATTCCCGACACGGATGCTGCGGCGTCGGTAGACCAGGCTGATGCCACGCGCCTGGTGATCACGCAGGCTGCGGATTTCAACGAATACCGCCGCAAGCTCGGTGCGGCAGTTGCGGCCGCGCCGGAGCGGGCGGATACGCGCCGCCAGAGCGCGAGCGGCAAGATCACGGCCAAGGTCGAAGACAAGCCCGCGGAAGTCAAGGCGGCCAAGGATCAGCTCAGGCTCTCCAAGGCTGAGGAGCCCGGCAGGCCCGGCGCCAGGCGTAGCCCGCAGGGGCTGCAGGACGACTTGTTCGCCAAAGAGAAAGCGCTCAAGGAAGCGAACGAGCGCATCGCGATGCTTGAAAAGAACGTGCAGGACATGCAGAAGCTGCTCGAACTGAAGAGCCAGTCCGGGGCACAGCTGCAACAGCAAGCCGCCAAGGCGGGCGCGGCCAAAGCCGCCGAACCTGCCAAGGCGGCGGAAGCGCCCAAAGCGGCCGTCGCAGGGAAGGCGCCGGAGCCTGCCAAGGCCGCCGATGCGGCGAAGGCAGGCGAACCCGCTAAAGCCGGCGAGCCGGCGAAAGCTGCGGACCTTGCCAAAGCAGCGCCTAAAGCTGCGCCCAAGGCTGTGAAACCTCCGCCGCCTCCTCCCGAACCCAGCTTGATCGACGAGATTCTCGATAATCAGCTGGCCCTGTATGGTGGCGGCGGTTTTCTGCTGCTGCTGTTCGGCGCTTATGCTTATTACGCCTGGCGGCGCAAGAAGACCTTGCAGAAAATCGAAAGCAGCGTAATGGGCGGGCCGGGTTTGGCGGCCGACTCCGTGTTTGGCGCTGCCGGCGGCGCCAAGGTCGACACCGGCCCGAGCGAAATCCAGAGCGATTTCAGCCGAGGCGGTGCTGCAGCGGCTATCGACACCGGGGAAGTCGACCCGATTGCCGAAGCCGATGTCTACATGGCCTATGGCCGCGATGCCCAGGCCGAGGAGATCCTCAAGGAGGCGCTGGCCAAGGATCCGTCGCGTCAGCCTATTCGCACCAAATTGCTGGAGATCTACGCCGGCCGCAAGGATGCCAAGGCATTCGAAACCGTAGCGGCTGAGCTCCATGCCGCCACAGGCGGCGCGGGAGCCGAGTGGGGAAAGGCCGTGGCTTTGGGTTCGCAGCTTGATCCGGGAAATCCGCTCTATGGCGGCGCGGCGGCAGCAAAGGAAACCCATGCGCACACCGGAACGCAGGTTCTTTCCGTGGCCGGAGCTGCGGCAGCTGCTGCAGCCGCAGCGGAAATTGCGCCGGATACCGGCGTGCAAGCGGCTGGGTCCACTGGATTGGATTTTGATCTCGGTCTGGGCGCTCCTGCCGAAGCTGGCGCACAGCCCGGTATTGCGCCCGATACCGGCCCCGTCGTGGCCACCGACGTTACGGCCGATCTCGGATTCGATCTCGATCTGGGTGGCGAGGAGAAAAAGCCGGCGGCTGCTGCCGGCGACACGCTGAGCCTGGACACCAAGGCGCCTGGCGCTCCTGATGCGGCCGCGTCCATAGATTTCGATTTCGAATTGCCGGCGGTCGGTGAAGCGGCCCAAAGCGCGCGGCCGCAAGCTACCGGGAAAGCTCCGACCACCACTGTTGAAGCGCCTGCTGCCTCCGCCGGGGGCAGCGGTGGCATCGATTTTGATTTCAATCTGGATCTCCCGGCGCAAAAGGAAGAAGCTCCGGCCGCGCCGCTGGACCTGTCCTCGATCAATCTGGATCTGGGCTCGCCGGGTGGCGCCGCCGCGCCCACTGATGCACACTGGCAGGAGGTGGCAACCAAGCTCGACCTGGCCAATGCCTACCAGGAGATGGGCGACAAGGACGGGGCGCGCGAACTCCTCAAAGAAGTGCTGAAGGAGGGCGACGCGGCCCAGCAGCAGCAAGCGCAGACCATGCTCTCGGCCCTGGGCTGACACTGCGCAGATCTTAACCAACCCCGGGCTTGCCCGGGGTTTTGTTTTTTGAACCATGAAAATCGCGATCGGCATCGAATACGACGGCAGCCGTTTCCACGGCTGGCAGTCGCAGCCTTCGGGCGATACTGTCCAGGACCACCTGGAGCGTGCCCTTGCGTGCATCGCCGGCGAGCAGGTTCGCCTGGCCGCAGCCGGTCGCACCGATGCCGGAGTACACGCCATGGCTCAGGTGGCGCATTTCGAGACCGCGGCCGAGCGTCCGCAGTCGGCCTGGGTGCGCGGCGTCAACGCGCTGCTGCCGCAAGCTGTCGCGGTGCAATGGGCCGTGCCCGTGGCCGACGATTTTCATGCGCGCTACTCGGCCGTATCCCGCACCTATCGCTATGTGCTCTACAACCATGCGGTGCGGCCGGCGCTGCACCACGGCAGGGTGGGTTGGTTCCATCTGCCGCTCGATCCGGTGGCGATGCGCGCGGCGGCGGCTCATCTTGCGGGCGAACACGATTTCAGCGCGTTTCGCTCGAGCGAGTGCCAGGCGAAAAGTCCGGTGCGCACGTTACGAAGTTGGGCCATAGAGCGACGCGGTGCTCATCTCAATTTCGAGTTCACGGCCAATGGCTTCTTGCATCACATGGTGCGCAATATCATCGGTTGCCTGGTGTACGTGGGCAAGGGGAAGCATCCTCCGGGCTGGCTGGGCGAGGTCCTGGCGAGCCGCGACCGCCGCCAGGCGGCGCCGACGTTTTCTCCGGACGGACTTTATCTTGCGGCCGTGGAATACGCGCCCGGGTGGAAGCTGCCCGCGTTTGCGCCCAATCTTATTTTTTCCCCGGAGCAGGTGTTGGTGTGAGGACACGAATCAAGATATGCGGCATCACCCGGTTAGAAGATGCGCGCATGGCGGTGGAGTTGGGCGCAGACGCGATCGGCCTGGTGTTCTATGCGCCCAGCCCGCGCAGCATCGGCCCGGAGCAGGCGCGCGCGATTATCGCGGCGATTCCGCCCTTTGTGACTATAGTCGGCCTGTTTGTCGATCCGGCGCAGGACGAGGTCGAGTCGGTGCTGCGTCGTTGTTCCCTTGGCCTGCTGCAATTTCACGGCGATGAAGCGCCCGATTTTTGCCGCGGTTTCGGCCTGCCTTACATCAAGGCTGCGCGGGTCAGGGCCGATGCCGATTTGGTACAATATTTGTCGCGCTATCACGCGGCGCAGGGTTGGCTGTTGGACGCCTACCATGACCGGCTTTACGGCGGCACGGGCGAGCCGTTCGACTGGAAGCTGATCCCGCGTGATCTGGCCAGGCCCGTCATACTCTCGGGCGGGCTTACGCCGGACAACGTGGGCGCGGCGGTGCGTCAAGTCAGGCCTTGGGCGGTGGATGTGTCCAGCGGCGTAGAAGCGGCCAAAGGCGTCAAGGACGCCGCGAAAATCGCGGCCTTCATATCGGGAGTCAAGAATGAAAATGCATGACCTGCCAGACAGCCATGGACATTTCGGGCCTTACGGCGGCATCTTTGTCGCCGAAACCCTGATCCAGGCGCTCGACGAACTCAGAATCGCATACGAAAAATACCGCAGCGATCCGGAATTCATCGCCGAGTTCCGCTACGACCTCAAGCACTACGTCGGCCGTCCAAGCCCCGTTTATCACTGCAAGCGCTGGTCGGGTCTGCTCGGCGGGGCGCAGATCTACCTCAAGCGCGAAGACCTCAACCATACCGGCGCCCACAAAATCAACAATACGCTCGGGCAGGCCATGCTCGCACGGCGCATGGGCAAGCCGCGCATCATCGCCGAGACGGGCGCCGGCATGCACGGCGTGGCTTCGGCCACGGTCGCGGCCCGCTACGGCCTGGAATGCGTGGTGTATATGGGTTCGGAGGACATCAGGCGCCAGGCGGCGAACGTCCACCGCATGAAGATACTCGGTGCCAGCGTGGTGCCCGTCGAATCGGGTTCGAAGACGCTGAAAGACGCGTTGAACGAAGCCATGCGCGACTGGGTCACCAATATCCACAACACCTATTACATCATCGGCACGGTCGCCGGGCCGCACCCGTACCCGATGATGGTACGCGATTTCCAGTCGGTGATCGGCGAGGAATGCCTGCAGCAGATGCCGGAGCTCGCCGGGCGCCAGCCCGATGCGGTAATCGCCTGCGTCGGCGGCGGCTCCAATGCGATGGGTATTTTTTATCACTATATCCCGGTCGATGGCGTGCGCCTGATCGGCGTCGAGGCGGCGGGCTACGGCCTTGCCAGCGGCAAACACGCTGCGTCTTTGACCGCCGGCCGGCCCGGCGTACTGCATGGCAACCGGACCTATCTATTGCAGGACGAGCACGGCCAGATCATCGAGACGCATTCGATTTCCGCCGGCCTCGACTACCCGGGCGTCGGGCCGGAGCATGCCTGGCTGAAGGACACGGGCCGCGCCGAGTACGCCACCATTACCGACGATGAAGCGCTCAAGGCCTTTCACGATCTGTGCCACTACGAGGGCATCATTCCGGCGCTGGAATCCAGCCACGCGCTGGCGCATGCGGCGAAAATCGCGCCGGGCATGCCGAAAGACAAGATCCTGCTGGTGAATTTGTCCGGCCGCGGCGACAAGGACATGCACACCGTCGCCGAAAAGCTGGGCATCCGGTTCTGATCAATTTGACATGACCGCGCTGCTCTACAACGAGGATGCCCTGACGGGGATTGAACGCGTGGCCGATGCGTCCGTGGATCTGGTGATCGCCGATCCGCCCTATGGCCTGGGCAAGGACTACGGCAACGATTCCGACCGCCTCGGCGCGAATGAATACCTCGCATGGAGCCGGCGCTGGATAGACGCGGTGGTGCCAAAACTGAAAGCGAACGGCAGCCTGTACGTATTTCTCACCTGGCGGCACAGCCCGGAGGTGTTCAGCCATCTGAAGACGCGCCTTGCCATGGTGAACGAGATCATCTGGGACCGCAGAGTGCCGAGCATGGGCGGCAGCACGCGCAAATTCTCGTCGGTGCATGACAATATCGGTTTTTTCGTCAAATCGCGCAACTACTACTTCGACGTCGACGCGGTGCGGATCCCATATGATGCCGAGACCAAGAAGGCGCGAACGCGCTCCATTTTCGTGGGCAAGAAATGGCTGGAAGTCGGCTACAACCCCAAGGACGTGTGGAGCGTGTCGCGCCTGCACCGCCAGCACGGCGAGCGCGAGGACCATCCGACGCAAAAGCCCTTGGAAATCGTCGAGCGCATGGTGCTGGCAAGCTGCCCTGAGGGGGGCACCGTGCTCGACCCCTTCATGGGCAGCGGGACTTCGGCGGTCGCTGCGGCCAGGCACGGCCGGGGTTTCATCGGCTTCGAGCTTAATCCGGAGTATTTTAGGATCGTCGAGAAGCGTGTGGCCGAGGCGCGGAACGGCAACAATGGCGGGAACCGCAAAGGACACAAAGGAGACGAAGGAAAACCTTCGGTTCCAGATCTGTTTGATCAGGCGGGGCCAGTCTAGAATGCGCGCGTTAAATTGGATCTTGGCGCACAATCAGCATCCTCCTTTGTGTCCTTTGTGATAAATCTTTTTTCCGTACGGTGAAATCTTAATGTCCCGCATCCAGGCCACATTCGAGCAGCTTGCAAAAAAACGCAGGAAGGCACTCATTCCTTTCGTCACTGCGGGCGATCCCGAACCCGGCATGACGGTGCCGCTGATGCATGCGCTGGTCGAGGCGGGCGCGGACGTGATCGAGCTGGGCGTGCCGTTCTCCGACCCGATGGCCGACGGTCCGGTAATCCAGCGCGCGAGCGATCGTGCCCTGAAGCACGGGGTGGGCCTGGACCGCGTGCTCGCATTGGTGCGCGAGTTCCGCGCCGGCAATCAGGCCACGCCGGTGGTGCTGATGGGGTATGCCAATCCGATCGAGGCGATGGGTACCGGGCGCTTCGTCAACGAGGCGCAGCAAGCCGGCGTGGACGGGGTGCTGGTGGTGGATTATCCCCCCGAGGAATGCCAGTCTTTCGCCGGCCTTGTGCGCAGCCACGGCATGGACCTGATTTTTCTGCTCGCGCCGACCTCCAGCGATGCGCGCATGGCCCAGGTGGCCAAGCTTGCCAGCGGCTACCTGTATTACGTTTCGCTCAAGGGCGTCACCGGGGCCGGGCATCTGGATCTGGCGGAGGTGGCCGAGAAAATTCCCCGGATCCGCCGCCAGACCACGCTGCCGGTAGGCGTGGGATTCGGTATCCGCGACGCGGCTACCGCCAGGGCCGTGGCGCAGTTTGCCGATGCCGTGGTCATCGGCAGCGCCATTATCCAGGAAATGGAAGCGGCTCCCGCGGGCGAGCAGGTGCTGCGCGCGGGCAGGTTCATGCGGGGCATTCGGGAGGCGCTGGACGCAACATGAGCTGGTTGCAGAAGCTGCTGCCGCCCAAGATCAACCGCTCCATCGGCCCGAGCAAGCGTGCCGTGCCGCAGGGGCTGTGGATCAAATGCGAGTCCTGCGACGCGGTGCTGTACGCCACCGACCTGGAAAAAAACCTCAACGTCTGTCCCAAGTGCGGCTACCACAATCGCCTTTCGGCGCGCTCGCGCATCGACATGCTGCTCGACTCCGAGGGCCGTTTCGAGATCGGCGCCGAGGTGTTGCCGGTGGACAGCCTCAAGTTCAAGGACAGCAAGCGCTATCCCGACCGCCTCGCGGATGCGCAGCGGCAGACCGGAGAGACCGACGCCTTGGTAGTGATGCAGGGCGCGATCAAGAACATCCCGCTGGTGGTGGCAGTGTTCGAGTTCGAATTCATGGGCGGATCGATGGGCTCGGTGGTGGGCGAACGCTTCGTGCGCGGCGTGCACGTGTGCGTGGAGCAGAACCTGCCCTTCATCTGCTTTACCGCCACCGGCGGGGCACGCATGCAGGAGGGGTTGTTGTCGCTGATGCAAATGGCGAAGACGACGGCGGTGCTGACCCAGCTCGCGGCGCGCAAGCTCCCGTTCATTTCGGTGCTTACCGATCCCACCATGGGCGGCGTGTCGGCGAGCTTTGCCATGCTCGGCGACGTGATCATCGCCGAGCCGCGGGCGCTGATCGGCTTTGCCGGCCCGCGCGTGATCGAGCAGACCGTGCGGGAGAAACTGCCTGAAGGCTTCCAGCGCGCCGAGTTCCTGCTGGAGAAGGGCGCCATCGACATGATCGTCGACCGGCGCCAGATGCGCGACCGGCTGGCGCAGTTGATCACCCTGCTGCTGCGCATTGCTCCAGAGAACACCTGAGCACGCTATATATATACGGCATCCTAAGTACTGTCGCACGCGAGTAGCAGGCATTGCGCGCTACGCGCGCCAACCGTGATTTTGGTACGGATGAAAAGCGCATCCGTACCAAAATCACGGTTATGGATAAAAGCAACAACGGCTTGGGGTTGTTTTTATACAAGATCGCCGATTGCGTACGGACGGCTTTTCGTCCGTACGCAATCGACGATCCGCGCGGACGGTTTCTCGTCCGCGCAACATCGCAATTCCAATTATGTCAACATTCGATTCGTATGTGACAAGAGATCTAGCCGGCTGGCTCGCCTACATCGAGCAGCAGCATCCGCAGACCATCGCGCTCGGGCTGGAGCGGGTCGAGCGCGTGCGCGATGCGATGGGCCTCGCGCCCGCCGTGCCGATCATCACCGTCGCCGGCACCAATGGCAAAGGCTCGACCTGCGCCATGCTCGAAGCCATCCTCACGGCGGCGGGCTACCGCGTCGGCCTCTATACCTCGCCGCATCTGTTGCGCTACAACGAGCGGGTGCGCATTGCGAAGCGCGAAGCCGATGATGCGGCGCTTGTTTCAGCGTTCGCGCGGGTCGAGGCGGCCAGAACGGAAATGGCCGGGAACACTCGCCTGACTTATTTCGAGTTCGGCACGCTCGCCGCAGTGGATCTGTTCCTGCGCAGCGCGGTCGATGTGCTGGTGCTGGAAGTCGGCATGGGCGGACGCCTGGACGCAGTGAATGCCTTTGACGCCGACTGCGCCATCGTCACCAGCATCGGCCTGGACCACATGGATTACCTTGGTGCCACGCGCGAGGCTATCGGCTATGAGAAGGCCGGCATTTTTCGCGCGGGCAAACCGGCGGTGCTCGCCGATCCGGTGCCACCGGCGTCGGTGCTGGCGCACGCGCAAGCAATAGGCGCGCGGCTGTTGCGCATTGGGCAGGAATTCGGCTGCGAGGCTGAGCCCGATCAGTGGCTGTTCTGGGGGCCGGCAGGCAGGAAATCCGGCCTGGCTTACCCGGCGCTGCACGGCAGGATCCAGTTGCTGAATGCGAGTGCGGCTCTCGCGGCCCTGGATGCCTTGCAGCAGCGCTTGCCGGTGTTGCCGCAGCATCTGCAGCGTGGATTGGCCGAGGTCGGACTGCCCGGACGATTTCAGGTGCTGCCGGGACGTCCTGCAGTGGTGCTCGACGTGGGACACAACCCGCACGCGGCCGCAGTACTGGCGGACAACCTGTCGGACATGGGCCCTTACTCGCGTACCTGGGCGGTGTTCGGCATGCTGCGCGACAAGGATATTGCGGGCGTCGTGAGCTTGCTCACCGGGCACGTGGATCAGTGGTTGGTTTGTACGCTGCCGCCGCCACGCGGCGCTCGGGCCGCAGATCTGGCGCAGGCGCTGAGGCAGGCCGGTGTGGACGCCGTGCGCGAGTTCGAAAATCCAGCGGCAGCCTACGCCGCGGCCCGCGGTGAGGCTGCGGAAAGTGATAGAATTATCGTGTTCGGATCCTTTCATACCGTGGCGGAAGTAATTGCGGCTCGGGAACAATCAAAGGCGTAGATGGCGGAAAGCGAAGAAGCCCTGCAGCTGAAACGGCGAGCCCGGCGCCGCCTGGTCGGCGCTATCGCCTTGGTGACCTTCGTCGTCATCATTCTGCCCCTGATTCTGGACAAGGAGCCTGGCCCGGCCGGCCCGCCGCTCGACGTGCAGATTCCCAAGCAGGAATCGGGCGGCTTCACTAGCCGCGCCGTGCCGCCTGCGCCGCAGATGCCTGTCGCGCAGGCACCCGAGAAAAAAACCGAGGCCCCTGCCGTTAAAGCCGAGCCGCTCCCGGCCAAGGCTGAACCGTCGCCGGTCAAGGCAGAGCCGCTCCCGGCCAGAGCAGAGCCGGCGGTGGCGCACAAGGCCGCCAAGGCGCCGGCTCCGCCTGCCGACAAAGCCGGGCAGGAGCGCGCACCAGCCGCGCTCGGCGACCAGGCCTGGGTCGTGACGCTCGATTCATTTTCCAATGCGACCAACGTGAAACAGCTGCGGACCAAGCTTTCTGCAGCCGGGGTAAAGTCTTATACTGAACCAGTGAAGACCAGCAAGGGCGAATTGACGCGCGTACGCGCCGGGCCTTTTGCCAGCAGGGAAGCCGCCGAAAAGGCGCGCGCCAAGCTGGACGCGATGGGACTCAAGCCTGGCGCTGTCGCGAGCCGATGACGTGGTTTGATTATGCCGTGTTCGCCATTGTCGGCCTGTCGGTGCTGTTGGCGGTGTTGCGGGGCGTGGTGAGGGAAATCGCCGCGCTGGCGGGGTGGGCGGCGGCCCTGATCCTGTCGGGCCTGTTCGCACAGCAACTGGCGCAGTGGCTGCCGGCGGCTTTGTCGCCCATGCTGAGGGCGGTCATCGCCTACCTGGTGATTTTCCTCGGCGTGCTGCTGCTGTCGGGATTGGCCGGAGTGCTGCTGGCGAAGCTGTTTCGCGCTGCAGGCCTGGGATTAACCGACCGCGCAGTCGGCGCCTTGTTCGGACTCGTGCGCGGCGTGCTGATCGTGTTTGTCGGGGTGATGCTGGCCGGGTTGACCAGCCTGCCGAAGGAGCCTTTCTGGCGCGAGGCGGTGCTTTCCGGCCCGGTTGAAACTGCGGTGCTGGCAGCCAGGCCGGCACTGCCGAAAGATTTGGCGCAGCGCATCCGTTACAGGTGAAATCATGTGCGGAATTCTCGGTGTAGTGGCTAGGGCTCCGGTGAACCAGTTGCTCTACGACGGGCTGCTGGTGCTGCAGCACCGCGGGCAGGACGCGGCGGGCATCGCCACATCCGAGGGGCAGACCTTCCACATGCACAAAGGCGGGGGGCTGGTGCGCGACGTATTTCACACCCGCAACATGCGCGCCCTGACCGGCAACATGGGCATTGCTCACTGCCGTTATCCCACCGCGGGCTCGCCTTCGAGCACCGCCGAAGCGCAACCGTTTTATGTCAACTCGCCGTTCGGGATTGTGCTCGGCCACAACGGCAACCTCACCAATTCGGAGAGCCTGAAACAGGAGATGTTCCGTCAGGACCTGCGCCACATCAACACCAACTCGGATTCCGAAGTGCTGCTGAACGTGCTGGCGCACGAGTTGCAGGAGGCTTCGACCAATTACAAGCTCGATCCGCAGATCATTTTTACCGCGGTAGCCAACGTGCACCGGCGCTGCCGCGGTGCCTACGCGGTGGTGGCGATGATCGCCGGCTACGGTCTGCTCGCTTTCCGCGACCCTTACGGCATCAGGCCGCTGGTGATCGGCCGCATCGACACCGGCAACGGCTACGAATACCTGGTGGCGTCGGAATCGGTGGCCCTGGACACCCTGGGTTTTCAGATTGTGCGCGACGTTGCGCCGGGCGAGGCCGTGTTTATCGACGAGGACGGCAATTTCTACAGCCGCCAGTGCGCGGGCAAGACCTCGCTCAACCCCTGCATTTTCGAGTATGTCTATCTCGCGCGCCCGGACTCGCTCATGGACGGGGTGTCGGTCTATGAGACGCGGCTGCACATGGGCGAGCAGCTGGCGGCGAAGATCAGGACCCAGTACTCACATCTCGACATTGACGTGGTGATCCCGATCCCCGATTCCAGCCGTCCCAGCGCGATGCAACTCGCCTTGAACCTGGGCTTGTCTTACCGCGAAGGCTTCGTCAAGAACCGCTACATCGGCCGCACCTTCATCATGCCCGGCCAGAGGGAGCGCAAGAAATCGGTGCGGCAAAAGCTGAACGCGATAGCGATGGAATTCAAGGGCAAGAACGTGCTGCTGGTCGACGATTCCATCGTGCGCGGCACCACCAGCCACGAAATCGTGATGATGGCGCGCGAGTCCGGCGCCAACCGGGTGTTCTTCGCCTCGGCCGCGCCGCCAGTGCGCTTTCCCAACGTCTACGGCATCGACATGCCCACGCGCCAGGAACTGATCGCCAACGGCCGCAGCAATGAGGAGATCGCGCGCGAAATCGGCGCCGACGCACTCATCTACCAGGATCTGGATGCGCTCAAGGCCGCGGTGCGCGAGGCGAACCCGCGACTCACGGAATTCGAAACCTCCTGCTTCGACGGCAATTACATCACCGGCGACGTTACGCGCGAATACCTGGATAGCGTGGAAAACCACCGTAACTGCGCCGGCGGGGAATCGCCTGAGGAAGAGCCAAGCACCCAGTTGGACCTGGGGCTGGTGGAGACGGATTAGTTTTGGAATTTGACACCTGCGCGCTGCGGTAGTAACGTAGTGCTGCGCCGATTTGAAGCATAGCTTGCGGGCGCCGCCGGTTAAGGGTCAACAGACCGGCAAACAAATACAGCTAAAGCGTGGGAAACCCGTCTTAGCCAAAGCTGAGCGGGTTTTTTGCTTTTTATTCGGACGCAATCATGGCAGAGAAAATCGAATTCGATACCCTGGCGCAACGCGCCGGCATACACCGCAGCCAGTTCGGCGAACATTCCGAGGCAATGTACCTCACCTCGAGTTTCGTGTTCGAGAATGCCGCACAGGCGGCGGCGCGCTTCACCGGTGGTGCGGAGGGCAATATCTATTCGCGCTTCACCAACCCCACGGTGACCGCATTCCAGGAGCGCCTTGCGGCCCTCGAAGGGGCCGAGGCCTGCGTCGCGACCGCTTCGGGCATGTCGGCCATCCTCGCCACGGCCATGGCCCTGCTCAAGGCGGGCGACCACGTGCTTTGCTCGGCCAGCGTGTTCGGCTCCACGGTGCAGCTGTTTTCCAACATCATGGGCAAGTTTGGCGTGCAGACTACTTACGTCGATGGCGCGAGCATCGCCGCCTGGGAGGGCGCGCTGCGCAAGGACACCAAGTTGCTGTTCCTCGAAACCCCGTCCAATCCGCTCACCGAGATCGCCGATATCGCGGCCCTTGCGGCCGTGTCGAAACGCGCGGGCGCGCTGCTTGCCGTGGACAATTGCTTCTGCACACCGGCTTTGCAGAAGCCTCTCCAGCTCGGGGCCGACCTGGTGATCCACTCGGCCACCAAGTATCTGGACGGCCAGGGCAGGGTGCTGGGCGGGGCGGTGCTGGGACGGCGCGGTCCGGTGATGGACGGCATTTACGGCTTCCTGCGCACTGCCGGCCCGAGCCTGTCGCCCTTTAACGCCTGGGTGCTGCTGAAGGGGCTGGAAACGCTCAGGATACGCATGGACGCGCAGTCGCAAGCCGCATTGCAGCTGGCGCAGTGGCTGGAACGGCACCCCCGTATCGAGCGCGTGTACTATCCGGGCTTGCCTTCGCATCCGCAGTATGAACTGGCGCGCAAGCAGCAGCGCCTGGGTGGGGCAGTGGTGTCGTTCGAGGTCAAAGGCGGGCGCGAGGAAGCCTGGCGGGTGGTGGACGCGACGCGCATGATCTCGATCACCGCCAATCTGGGTGACACCAAGACCACGATAACCCATCCCGCCACCACGACCCACGGCCGCATCAGCCCGGAAGCGCGCAAGGCGGCGGGCATAGGCGAGGGATTGCTGCGCGTCGCCGTGGGCCTGGAGGCGTTGTCGGATATCCAGGCTGACTTGGAACGTGGCTTGAATAGCTGAGGGCGAAAAGGCCGGAACGAAGGAACGAGCGCGGCCGCAGTCCTGCCTGAACCCGGCCACCGCGCTCTGGTGTCAACTCTTCAGTTGGACCGCGCGGCAGCCTGATTCGTCGCAGGCGAGATAGCTGCCGGCCTGATACCAATCCGCGAGCACCCAGCGCTCGCAGACATGGCCGTCGACCGTGTGTACATGACGGGCGGGGCGGTGGGTATGGCCGTGGATCAGCCGCGGATAGCCGTGGCGGCGCAACGTCGCCTCGACTTCGGCCGGCGCAACATCCATGATCTCCGCCGGCTTGCCGCGTTTTTCCTGTTCGCTTTGCCGGCGCAGTGCTTCGATCGCCGCCCTGCGCTCGGCCAAGGGTTTGCCCAAGAGATTGCGTATCCAGGTCTCGCTGCGCGCCTCGCGCCGGAACGCCTGGTATTTCTGGTCCAATGTGCATAGCGTGTCGCCGTGCATGAGCAGGACTGGCTGACCGTACAGGCTCAACAAGGCAGGATCCGTCAGCAGCGTCACTCCGCTCGCTCGCGCGAAAGCCCCGCCGATGACAAAATCGCGGTTGCCGTGCATCAGGTAGGTTGGGACGCCGCCGCCGACGAGCCGGGCGAGGGCGGCGACCACCGTGGCGTTGAACGGATCGCCGAGGTCGTCATCGCCGACCCAGTACTCGAACAGGTCGCCGAGGATATAGAGCGCACTGGCGCTGCGCGCCTCGCGCTCGAGAAAGCCGAAGAAACTGCGATTGATCTGCGGCCGGCCGGAGCAAAGGTGCAGGTCGGAGATGAACAGCGTCGACATGCGGCTTAGGCCTGCAGACTAGGAGGCCGTTTCAACAAACCTCGGCGCGTTCCAACAGCACGTCTTCGACGGGCACGTCCTGATGGCCGCCGCGGCTACCGGTCTTCACGGCCTTGATCTTGTCCACCACATCCATGCCTTCGACCACCTTGCCGAACACGCAATAGCCCCATCCCTGCGGCGTTGGCGCGCTGTGGTTGAGGAAGCTGTTGTCCTTGACGTTCATGAAAAACTGGGCGCTGGCGGAGTGGGGGTCGGAGGTGCGCGCCATGGCGACCGTGTAGCGCTCGTTCTTGAGGCCGTTATTGGCCTCGTTTTCGATCTGTGCCTGCGCCGGCTTTTGTCGCATGCCCGGCTCGAAGCCGCCGCCTTGGACCATGAAACCGTCGATGACGCGGTGAAACACGGTGTTGTCGTAGTGGCCGCTTTTGACATAAGACAGAAAATTCTCCACCGTCTTGGGCGCCTTGGCGGCGTCCAGTTCCAGGGTGATGGTGCCGTGGTTGGTATGCAGTTTGACCATGATGTGCTCGCTATTTATCGGAAATGAGGGTGATGGATTCGATGATGACCGGCTGCTGCGGCACGTCCTTCGGAAAAGGGCCGCCCGGGCCGGTGGGCGTGCGCGCGATGCGCATCACCACTTCCGTGCCTTGGGTTACCCTGCCGAATACGGCGTAGCCGAAGCCCGCGGGACTGGCATCGCGGAAATTGAGGAAGGCGTTGTCGGCCACGTTGATGAAGAACTGCGCCGTGGCCGAGTGCGGGTTGGACGTGCGCGCCATGGTGATGGTACCGGCGTCGTTTTTCAACCCGTTGCCGGCCTCGTTCTCGATCGGCGGGCGATCGCCTTTTTTCTCCCGCAGGTCCGGATAGTGACCGCCGCCCTGGATCATGAAGCCATCGATGACACGGTGGAAAACGAGGCCGTTGTAAAAGCCGTCCTTCACATACTGCAGGAAATTGACCACGGTTTTTGGCGCCTTGTCGGCGTAAAGTTCGATGCGTACCGCGCCGACGCTGGTCTTCATTTCAACCACCGGGTTGGCGGCAAGTGTCTCGGCCGACCAGAGCAGGATGCCTAATATCAGAACCTGGAACGAGCGCATGTTTGCAGCCCCTTTTGTCGATGACTAACCGCGGCGGACATGGAAGGTGAGGCCGGCAACGCGACACGCTCTGTTGATCTGCTCGCGTCGATTGCGCTGTTTGCACCGAATCCGAAGGTTATGCCGCACCCTCGTAGATGATGCGCCACTTGCCGCCTTCCTTGGTCCAATATTGACGCTTCTTCATGGTATTGGACAGGTTGTTCGAGCGGTAATCCTGGTCGAAGGTCACTACCACCAGCTCGTCCTTGCCAGGATCGCGGAACATGCTGAAATTGGAGACGTTCAGCTTGATCCAGCTCTTGCCGCTGTTGACCTGGCGCTTGTGCCGTCCCCAGTCGGCGAAGTTCTCGCGGTCGGCCGAAAAGTTCTTCGAATAGTGGGTCAGGTAGCGCTCGGTATCGAGGCTTTCCCAGTCGCTGCGCCAGCGCTCGATTTCCGCATTGAGCGCGTTGCGCTCGGCGTTCCAGTCATCCAGCGACAGCCATTCGACCTGTTCGCTTATGATCACCGGCGTGAGTCCGATCTGCAGCTTCTTGGACAATGCGTCCAGGTCCGCGTTGGCGAGCACGACGCAGCCGTTGCTCGCGCGCGGTGCGCGGCTGTAGGTATCGCTGGGTGTGCCGTGCAGCCAGATACCATGGCCGTTCCTGCCATGGCGCTTGTCCCATTCGTTGGGGTAGCTGATGGGGAAGGCGCCGCTGCCGTAGAAATCGGAGAGCTTGTTCTTCGGCAGACTGGCCGTGACGTGGTATACGCCCACCGGCGTTTTTTCATCGCCTTCGCGCGTTTTCTCCCCGCTGCGCTTGCCGGTGCTGATGTAATAATCGGCGACGAAGCGCGGCCGGCCGTTTTCGTTTTGATACAGGTACAGGCGCGCGCGCTTGTTGTCGACGACGATGGCGTAGCGCTGATCCTCGCGCATCTGCATCAGATAGCGCGGCACCTGGTTCTGCGACGGCCGATCGCGGTAGGCATGCAGGCGCGCCAGCGCTTCGGCGCGCAGGTCATCGAGCCGCTCGCTCGGGCCCTGGGGGGCGTTGCCGAAGGTCTTCAGCGCGCGGCCGCGAGCCAGCAGCAGATCGCCCTTGATCAGATACGCGAGACGGAAGTTCGGCTTGGCCCGGAGCAGCGCTTCGATGTGATCGAGCGCCAGATCAAGGCGGTTGTTCTCGATTTCCTCGAACGCTTTACCCAGCAGAGCGTCGGCGCTTTGGTCCGCCCGGGCGGGGGAAAGGCAGAAGGCACTGGCGAGGCCCAGTACGCCGGCAAGCAGTGTGTTGGAGAATCCGCGCCGCAGTTGCATCAATTAATTGACCCGCTCTTCACGTATCAGCCATTTGCCATTGGCTTTGACCATGACCAGTGTTTTAGTTCCCGAGGTCTTGATTACGTCGGAACGGTAAATCTGGCGGAAGCTCACGCTCGCGGTGCTGTCGCTGCTGATGCTGACTTTGGGCGACTCGATTCCGATCTCGATTTTCTTCGGCGCGCCGATGCGCTGCTTGCGCCCTTTTTCCCAGTCGTCGCGCGCCTCGCCCTTGGGCGTCTTGAAGTCCTTGGCGTAATGCGCCAGGTAGCCGGACACGTCTTTCTTGGCCCAGGCGTTGGCCCAGGCGTGCACCGTCTTGAGGAGTTCGTCGGTTTCGGCGTTCTGGCTGCCGGCCGCCTTGGCCGCAGGCTCGTTTGCCTTGGGTTCGGCCGCTTTTGGCTCGGGCGCCTTGGGTTCGGCGCCTGATTTGGCGGCGCCCGCAAGCGCGCTTGCCTTGCCGGCATCGGCGACCTTGGCCGGGGCCGCCTCGGCGGTCTTCGCCGGTTCCGGGCGCGCAGGGGCGCGGGCGGCGCGCGTCCCGCCGCCGATCAACTCGCCTATCATCGCCAGCTTGGTCTTGGCGCCGGTGTTGGAGGAGTCGAGTTGCAGCGCCTTGTCGTAGGCCTGGCTGGCGAGCTTGGCGTAGATATCGCCGAGGTTCTCATGCGCGGTGGCGTAGCTCGGATGGGTGCGGATCGAACTTTCCAAGGCAACCCTGGCTTTTTCGTACTGGCCCTGCGAGGCGTACAGAACAGCCAGGTTGTTGTACGGCTCGGGCAGCTCGGGGTAATCCTCGGACAGCTTTGCGAACACCTGGATTGCCTCGTTCGGCCGGTTCATCTCGGTCAGGATCAGGCCTTTCAGAAATCGCCCCTGCGCGTCGCGCGGCTTGCCGGCCAGGAATTTGTCGACGCGTTCGAGGGACTGGGGCAACTGGCCCTGCCGCATCATGCGATTGATGTCCTGCAGCTCGTCGGCGTGGACGGCGGCGGCGGCCAAAACGAGGCTGAGCGTGACTGCGGTGCGGCGAAGGAGGGGGTGCATTGTGTTATACTTTCTCGCGCCAGTAAGATTAGCTTTGCATTCTAGCAAGAACACCCGAACCTCCACAATAGAGGCGGCTGTCATAGTTTCGGTCGTGGCTCTGCCTTCACGCGGAAAATGTGGCGCAGCCGACCGCATCCCAGCCGCTTTTTGCGCATGCTGAAGATATACAATACCCTTGCCCGCCGCAAGCAGCATTTCGTCCCGATCGAGCCGGGCAGGGTGCGCATGTACGTATGCGGCATGACCGTCTACGATTACTGCCACCTGGGCCATGCGCGCGTCATGGTGGTGTTCGACATGGTGCAGCGCTGGCTGCGCGCCTCCGGATTTGAACTCACTTACGTACGCAACATCACCGACCTTGACGACAAGATCATCCGCCGCGCGCTCGAGAACGGCGAAACCATAGGCGAACTGACGCAGCGTTTCATCGGTTACATGGACGAGGATGCGGCGGCCCTGGGGGTGCAGAAACCCGATCATGAGCCGCGCGCCACGCAATACATCGGCGGCATGCTGGATATGATCAAGGTGCTGCAGGGCAAGGGCCTGGCCTATCAGGCGGCGAGCGGCGACATCAACTACTCGGTGCGCAAGTTTGCCGGCTACGGCAAGCTTTCGGGCAAGACGCTGGACGAGTTGCGCGCGGGCGAACGCGTCGAAACCGATCCCAGCAAGCATGACCCGCTCGACTTCGTCCTGTGGAAGCGGGCCAAGGAGGGCGAGCCGTTCTGGGAGTCGCCTTGGGGCGCAGGCCGCCCGGGCTGGCACATCGAGTGCTCGGTCATGTCGAGCAAAGTGCTCGGCGCGCATTTCGATATCCATGGCGGCGGTCAGGACTTGCAGTTTCCGCATCACGAGAACGAAATCGCCCAGTCGGAGGGCGCGTACGGCGATGTCTTCGTGAATTACTGGATGCACAACGGTTTTGTGCGCGTCGAGGACGAAAAGATGTCCAAGTCGCTCGGCAATTTCTTCACCATCCGCGAGGTGCTGAAGCAGTATGATGCCGAGGTGGTGCGATTTTTCATCCTGCGCGCGCACTACCGCAGCCCGCTCAACTATTCGGATCAGCACCTGGATGACGCGAAGCACGCTCTTGCGCGGCTGTACACGGCGCTCAAGCGTGCGCCGCTGGCCGCCGGTGCCATCGACTGGGGCGATGCGTACGCGGCGCGCTTTCGCGCGGCAATGAATGATGATTTCAATACTCCCGAAGCCGTCGCCGTGCTGTTTGACCTGGCGAATGAAGTCAACAAGGCGGCGGACGAACGAAAGGCTGCCCTGCTGCGTGCCTTAGGCGGCGTGCTGGGGCTTCTGCAAAGGGATGCGACGGAGTTCTTGCAAAGGCCCCAGGATGCGGGAGCTCGCCTCGCGGGCGCAGCTACCGCGAACGGGGCGGGAAGCGCCGCGTCCCGGGCCTATTCCCCCGAGCGGATTGCCGCCCTGATTCAGGAACGCGCCGCCGCCAAGAAGGGCAGGAACTACGCCGAGGCCGACCGGATCAGGAAGGACCTGCTCGATGCCGGGGTCGTGCTCGAGGATACACCGCAGGGCACGACCTGGCGCCGGGCCTGAGTTTCAACCAGCCTAGCGGTCATTTCAGAGGGGACCGCAACCGCAAGGCAGCAAGATTTCCTTGCTATTCGGCAAAGAATTCCTTCACTTTATCCATCCAGGATTTGGCCCGCGGATTGTGCCGGTCGGAGTCTTTCTTGTTGATCGCTTCCAGCTCGCGCAGGAGTTCCTTTTGCCGCTCGGTAAGGTGCACCGGGGTCTCGACCACCATATGGCACAGGAGGTCGCCGTGGGCATGGCTGCGCACCCCCTTGATGCCCTTGCCACGCAGGCGAAAGATCTTGCCGCTCTGGGTTTCGGGCGGAATCTTGATCCTGGCCGAGCCGGAGAGCGTCGGAATTTCGATCTCCCCGCCCAGTGCCGCAATGGTGAAACTGATCGGCATTTCGCAGTGCAGGTCGTCGTGATCGCGCTGGAACACCGCATGCGGCTTCAGGTGCAGTTGCACGTACAGGTCGCCCGGCGGCCCGCCATTGACGCCGGCCTCGCCCTCGCCGCCGAGGCGGATGCGATCGCCTTCGTCCACGCCCGCCGGGATCTTGACTGACAGCGTCTTGTGCTGCTTGATGCGTCCGGCGCCCTGGCAACTGGCGCAGGGGTCGGAAATGACCTTGCCCGTGCCGTGGCACTTGGGGCAGGCCTGCTGGATCGAGAAAAATCCCTGCTGCATGCGCACCTGGCCCTGGCCGTTGCAGGTGGGGCAGGTCTTGGGCTGGGTGCCGGGCTTGGCGCCCGAGCCATGGCAGGTCGCGCATTCATCCATCGTGGGAATGCGGATTTTGGTCTCGGTGCCATGCGCCGCCTGTTCCAGCGAGATCTCGAGGTTGTAGCGCAAATCGGCGCCGCGGTAGACATTCGACCGGCCGCCGCGCGCCTGGCCGAAGATGTCGCCGAAGATGTCGCCGAAGGCGTCGGCGAAGTTGGAGAACCCGGCGCCATGGGCGCCCGCTGCCGCAGACGGGTCGACGCCGGCGTGGCCGTAACGGTCATAGGCGGCGCGCTTGTCGGCATCGGAGAGCACCTCGTAGGCTTCCTTCGCCTCCTTGAATTTCTCCTCCGCGCTTTTGCCCTTGTCCTCCGGATTGCGGTCCGGATGGTGTTTCATCGCGAGCTTGCGGTAAGCTTTCTTGATCGCGTCGTCTTCGGCGTCGCGATTGACGCCCAGAATCTCGTAATAGTCTCTCTTGGCCATTTGCGTTTTTAGCGGCGGATTGACGCCGAGGTATGCGGATAGCGCATGGTCTTAAAACCGTTCAGTTCGTTGCCTGCAAGCGAAAATCCCGTGGAGGGGCGGAGCCTCTCCACGGGAAGAAAAAACCGGCGCTGGTCCGCAGCCGCCTACTTCTTGCCGTCCTTGACCTCGGTGTACTCGGCATCGACCACTTCGCCCTCGTCGGCCTTGGCCTCGCTCTTTGGGCCCGGCGCCGCCTTCTCGCCGGCAGCCTGCGCGTCGGCGTAAATTTTCTCGCCCAGTTTCTGCGCCACCTGCGCCAGGGCCTGCGACTTGGCGTCGATCGCCGCCTTGTCCTCGGACTTGAGCACGGTCTCGGCCTCCTTGATGGCCGCCTCTATTTTTTCCTTCTCGCCTGCTTCCAGCTTCTCGCCGTATTCGGTGAGCGATTTCCTGACCGAGTGCACCAGCGCCTCGCACTGATTGCGCGCGTTCACCAGTTCCAGCGCCTTCTTGTCCTCTTCGGCGTGGGCCTCGGCGTCTTTCACCATTTTGTCGATTTCCGCTTCGTTCAACCCGCTCGAGGCCTGGATCTTGATCTTGTTCTCCTTGCCGGTGGCCTTGTCCCTGGCCGACACATGCAGGATGCCGTTGGCGTCGATGTCGAAGGCGACCTCGATCTGCGGCAGCCCGCGCGGTGCCGTTGGAATGTCGGTGAGGTTGAACTGGCCCAGGCTCTTGTTGCCGGAAGCGATGTCGCGCTCTCCCTGCAGCACGTGTATGGTCACCGCCGTCTGGTTGTCGTCGGCAGTGGAGAACACCTGCTGCGCCTTGGTCGGGATGGTGGTGTTCTTCTGGATCAGCTTGGTCATCACGCCGCCGAGCGTCTCGATGCCCAGCGACAGCGGCGTGACGTCGAGCAGCAGCACGTCCTTCCTTTCGCCGGAGAGCACCGAAGCCTGGATGGCCGCACCCGCCGCCACCGCCTCGTCCGGGTTCACGTCCTTGCGCGGTTCCTTGCCGAAAATCTCCTTCACCTTTTCCTGCACCTTGGGCATGCGCGTCATGCCGCCCACCAGGATCACGTCGCTGATGTCGGACACCTTGATGCCGGAATCCTTGATCGCGGTCAGGCACGGCGCCGTGGTCTTTTCGATCAATTCATCGACCAGGCTCTCCAGCTTGGCCCGGGTGAGTTTGATCGACAGGTGCTTGGGTCCGCTCGCGTCGGCGGTGATATAGGCCAGGTTGATCTCGGTCTGCTGCGAAGACGAGAGCTCGATCTTGGCTTTCTCCGCGGCTTCCTTCAGGCGCTGCAGCGCGAGCACGTCCTTTCTCAGGTCTATGCCCTGGTCGCGCTTGAACTCGTCGCACAGGTAATCCATGATGCGCTGGTCGAAGTCCTCGCCGCCGAGGAAAGTGTCGCCGTTGGTGGAGAGCACTTCGAACTGTTTCTCGCCCTCGACATCGGCAATCTCGATGATGGAGATGTCGAAGGTGCCGCCGCCCAGGTCATAGACCGCAATCTTGCGGTCGCCGCCCTGCTTGTCCACGCCGAAAGCGAGCGCCGCCGCGGTCGGCTCATTGATGATGCGCTTCACCTCCAGCCCGGCGATGCGGCCGGCGTCCTTGGTGGCCTGGCGCTGGCTGTCGTTGAAGTAGGCCGGAACGGTGATCACCGCCTCGGTCACCGGTTCGCCGAGGTAGTCCTCGGCGGTCTTTTTCATTTTCAGCAACACCTGCGCCGACACTTCCTGCGGGGCGATCTTCTTGCCCCGCACTTCGACCCAGGCGTCGCCATTGTCGTGTTTGACTATCTTGTAGGGCATGAGGTCGAGGTCCTTCTGCACCTCTTTCTCCTCGAAGCGGCGGCCGATCAGGCGCTTCACCGCGTACAGGGTATTCTTGGCGTTGGTGACGGCCTGGCGCTTGGCCGATGCGCCGCACAAAACCTCCCCGTCCTCCTGGTAGGCGACGATGGACGGCGTGGTGCGCGCGCCTTCGGAATTCTCGATGACCTTGGTCTGGCCGCCTTCCATGATGGCGACGCAGGAGTTGGTCGTTCCCAGGTCGATGCCGATGATCTTAGCCATATTGTGTACCTCGATGAGTGAATTGAGCTTATCGGAAATATGGGGTTGAATCCCCGGGCTTCAAGCGTCTTTTGCTTTTGAAACGGTCACCAGAGCCGGGCGCAGGACGCGTTCGTGCAGCAGGTAGCCCTTTTGCATCACGTTCACTACCTGGTTGGGCTCGCCCGGGTGCGGCACCATGCTCATCGCCTGGTGCTTGTGCGGGTCGAATTTCTCGTTGACCGGATTGATTTCCCTGAGGCCCGCCTTTTCGAACACGGCATTGAGTTGCCTCAAGGTCAGCTCGACCCCGCTCTTCAGGCCCTCCAGCGTGACATTTTCGATTGCCAGCGCCGCCTCCAGGCTGTCCCGGACCGGCAGCAGCGCTTCGGCCAGGTTTTCCACGCCATACTTGTGCGCGCTGGCGATGTCGGCCTGGGCACGCTTGCGCAGGTTCTCGGTCTCGGCCTTGGCGCGCAGCCAGGAATCCAGATGCTCCTGGGCTTTTTGCTCGACCTGACGCAGTTGCTCCTCCGGACTGGGCGCCGTTTCCGGTTTTGCCCCGGGACCGGCATCGGTTGCAGGCGCGGTTGCATTCTGGCCAGCTGAGGCCTGGGAATAGTCAGGTTCTTGATCCGCCATCGCTAATCTCTGGTTTCGTAGATGCTGCCTCAGAACGCCTGAAACAGCCTCTCAATTAGGGGAGTTTGAGAGAACGTGCCCTCTCATTTTGTATTTTGTAACAGGTTCTTAATGACCCTTCGACAGATGGGGACAAGTCAGGGCATTTCAAGGGGGGTGGGGAAATCCGGCGCAGAGAAGACTTCGTCGCCCGCTGGCCGAACAGGGTGACACCTGGATTCTAGAGGGGGGCGCCCAAGGCAAGCGCGCGTCGGCGCGATTGTTCCAGTTCGTCCGGGCTTGCGTCGGCGCGGTCCCAGCCCTGCAAGTGCTCCTGGGCGATTTGCGCCAGCGCCCGGATCCAGGCGTCGCTTTCATTGAGGCAGGGGATGGCGTGGAATTCCTTGCCGCCCGCCTTGAGGAACCCGGCCTTGCCCTCTATGCCAATTTCCTCCAGCGTCTCCAGGCAGTCCGCGACGAAGCCGGGGCAGACGACATCGACGCGGCGCAGCCCCTGTTTGCCCCATTGCGCCAGCGTCGCTGCGGTATAGGGTTGGAGCCATTCGGCGCGGCCGAAGCGCGACTGGAAGCTAAGCTGATACTGTTCCGGCGCGAGCGCCAGCGCCCCGGCCAGCAGCCGCGCGGTCTTTTGGCATTCGCAGTGGTAAGGATCGCCGCGTTCCAGCGTGTAGCGCGGCAGCCCGTGAAAACTCATCAGCAGCCTGTCGGGCTTGCCATGCTGTGCCCAGTGCTTGCGCACGCCTTCTGCCAGCGCCGCGACGTAGGCGGGGTGGTCGTGAAAGTGCTTGACCATGCGCAGTTCGGGAATGTTGCGCGTCCGCTTGAAGAAATCGGATACCGCGTCAAACGCGGTTGCAGTGGCGCTTGCAGCGTATTGCGGGTAAAGCGGCAGGACCAGAATGCGCTCGCAACGCTGCTGTTTCAACCGGGAGAGCACCGAATCGATCGAGGGATTGCCATAGCGCATGGCGTAGTCCACCACCGGCGCGGACCGGCCCTGCGCGCCCAAATAGCCGCGCAGGAGCTTTGCCTGGCGCTCGGTATGCAGTTTGAGCGGCGAGCCGTCCTGGTCCCAGATCTTCGCGTATTTCGCCGCCGCTTTGGCCGGACGCAGGTTGAGGATGATGCCGTTCAGGATCAGCCACCACAGCGGCCTCGCGATTTCTACCACGCGCGGATCGGACAGGAATTCCTTCAAGTAGCGGCGCACCGCCGCAGTCGTCGGCGCCTCCGGCGTACCCAGGTTGACCAGCAGGATCGCGCTGCGCGCCGGCGTGCCGTGCGCATAGACTGGTTCGGCCAGGAAAGGCATGGGCAGTCGCCGCAGGGGGATTAGTTGCTGGAAAGCGCGCTCGAGAGCAGCTTCGCGGTGATGTCGACGATGGGGATGACGCGTTCGTAAGCCATGCGCGTCGGGCCGATCACGCCCACAGTGCCGACCACTTGTCCGTCCACGGTGTAGGGGGCGGTGACCACGCTGCACTCGTCGAGCAGCGAGGCGCCGGATTCGCCGCCGATGAAAATCTGCACGCCTTGCGCGCGCGTGCTCATGTCGAGGATCTGCACGAACATGGTTTTTTTCTCGAACAGCTCGAACAACTCGCGCAGCCGCGCCATGTTGGACGCAAGGTCGGTCGAATCGAGCAGGTTTTTTTCGCCCGAGATGACGTAGTTCTCGGTGGTTTCGATCGAGGCCTGGTCGCCCGCTTCCAGCGCTGCCGTCATAAGCGCGGTCATGTCGTGGTGCAGTTGCTTCAGCTCCTGCTGCACGCGCGCGCGGATGTCGTCGAAGGTAAGCCCCGCATAGTTCTGGTTGAGGAAGTTCGCCGCCATAGTGAGCTGCGCCGGCGTATAGGCCTTTTCGGTGAACAGGATCCGGTTTTGCACATTCCCGTCCGGGGTGACGATGATGAGCAGGACGCGCTTTTCCGAAAGCGCGAGAAACTCGAGGTGGCGGAATGCAGCGCTCTTGCGCCGCGGCGAGGCCACGACACCGGCAAAATGGGAAAGCTGCGACAGCAGTTGCGAGGCCGAACTGATCAGGCGCTGCGGGTTGTCGGGATGCAGATTGCCTTCGATCTGGCTCAATTCAACCTGCTCCAGCGGCTTGATGGTGAGCAGGGTATCGACAAAAACGCGGTAGCCGCGCGGCGTGGGTATGCGCCCGGCAGAGGTGTGGGGGCTGGAGATGAAGCCCAGTTCCTCCAGATCCGACATGATATTGCGGATGGTCGCGGGCGACAGGTCCAGGCCGGAATACCGCGACAGCGCGCGCGAGCCCACCGGCTGGCCTTCGGCGATGTAGCGTTCCACCAGGGTTTTGAGCAGGATCTTGGCGCGGCGGTCGAGCATGTTCTATTCTACCCAAAATTTCCGCGTCTTCATCAACACGAGATGGGGACGATGTGGTTTAATTTCAACGTGATGCCGCCCGCCTTCAAAACAGTTGCCGTGATCGGCCGCTACAATACCGCCGAAATCGCCGAGTCGCTCCTGGGTTTGGCGACCCTGTTGCAGCAACGCGGCTGCGCCGTGCTGATCGAAAAAGAAACCGCAGCCAATATCGGCGGGAACGGTTTTGCCAGCGGCGACTACGCCGCCATCGGCGCCCAGGCCGACCTCGCCGTGGTGCTGGGTGGCGACGGCAGCATGCTCTCGGCCGCGCGTCACCTGGCTGCCCACGGGGTGCCTCTGGTCGGCGTCAACCAGGGGCGGCTGGGCTTCATGACCGACATCGCATTCTCGCACATGCGGGAAACCATCGAGCTGCTGCTCTCCGGCCAGTACACCGTGGGAGAGCGCACCATGCTCGAGGCCCAGGTGCTGCGCGGGGAGAAGGAGATTTTCCGCACCCAGGCGCTCAACGACATCGTCGTCAACAAGGGCGCCACCGGACGCATGATCGAGTTCCTGGTGCACATCGACGGCCAGTTCGTATACGATCTGCGCTCCGACGGCATCATCGTGGCCACCCCTACCGGCTCCACGGCATACGCGCTTTCATCCAATGGGCCCATCCTGCAGCCCAACCTTCCCGGTATGGCTCTGGTTCCGGTTTGCCCGCATACGCTGTCCAACCGCCCGATTACCGTGAGCGACCGGTGTGTGATCGAGATTACCATCAAGCAGCGCGCCAGCGGGGCGCGCCTGCATTTCGATGGTCAGCCGCATTCCGAGCTGGCGGCCGACGACAAGGTGATCGTGCGCCGTGCGGCGCATTCCATCCGCTTTGTCCATCCGCCCGGATACAGCTACTACGCCATGCTGCGCGAGAAGCTGCACTGGAGCGAAATGTAAACATGCTGCGGACGCTCAGCATCCGCGACTTCGTCATCGTCGATTCGCTCGAACTCGAATTCGACCCCGGCTTTACCGTGCTCACGGGCGAAACCGGTGCCGGCAAATCCATCCTCATCGATGCGCTGGCGCTGACCTTGGGCGAGCGCGGCGACGCCGGCGTGGTGCGCACCGGCTGCGAGCGTGCCGACATCAGTGCCGAGTTCGATATACAAGCGCTGCCCGAGCTCGCCGAATGGCTGCGCGCAGCCGAACTCGAGGGCGATCCCGGCTCAGTCCTGCTGCGCCGGGTGGTCGACAAAAGCGGGCGCTCGCGCGCTTTCGTCAATGGCAGGCCGGCCACGCTTGGCCAGTTGCGCGAGGCCGGCGAGTGGCTGCTGGACATCCATGGCCAGCATGTGCACCAGTCCCTGCTCAAGACGGACGCCCAGCGCGAACTGCTGGACGCGCACGCCGGGCTCGCGCCGCTCGCGGCCGAGGTCGCGGCGGCTTATCGGCAATGGCAGAAGCTGGCGCAGGCGCGGAGCGAGTACGAAACCCATGCGGCGCAGCGCAATGCCGAACGCGAGCAACTGCAATGGCAGGTGCAGGAACTCGAGCAGCTGGCCCTGCAGCCCGGCGAATGGGACGCGGTGCAGGCCGAGCACACCCGTCTGGCGCATGCCGCCGGCCTGATAGAGGGCGTGCAGGCGGCGCTCGATACCCTGTCCGAGGCCGATGCCGCCTGCCTGCCGCTGCTATCGGGCACGGGCGCGCGGCTGGAGGCCCTGCTCGGCTACGACGCGCACCTGCGGGAAGCGCTCGAGTTGATCCGCTCGGGCGAGACGCAGGTGCAGGAGGCGGTATATGCGCTGCGCCATTACGCGGATCGCGTCGAACTGGATCCGCAGCGGCTCGCCGCGGTGGAGGCGCGCATGGAGGCGATCCACGGCAGCGCGCGCAAGTTTCGCCTGGCGCCGCCGGAACTGCCGGAACACCTGCGCCGGCTGCAGGCGCGTTTGGCCGAACTCGAGATCGCCTCCAATCTGGAGGCATTGGTGAAACAGGAGCAGCAGGCGCGCACGAGCTACTTCGAACTGGCCGCCAGGCTGAGTGCGGGCAGGAAAAAGGCTGCGGCCAAGCTCGGCAAGGAGGTCACGCAGGCGATGCAACAGCTCGCCATGGCCGGGGGCAAGTTCGAAGTGGCGTTCACCCCCTATCCGGCGGAAGGCAGCGTACATGGCGTGGAGCTGGTCGAGTTTCTGGTCGCGGCCAATCCGGGGGTGGAGCCGCGAGCGCTCGCCCGGGTGGCCTCCGGCGGTGAACTGTCGCGCATCAGTCTTGCGATCCAGGTCATCACCAGCAAGGCGGCGCTGGTGCCGACCCTGATTTTCGACGAGGTGGACGCCGGCATAGGCGGCGGCGTGGCCGAAATCGTCGGCCGCCAACTCAAGATCTTGGGGCGCGAGCGCCAAGTGCTGTGCGTCACGCACCTGCCTCAGGTAGCCGCCCAGGCCGACCAGCAATGGTCGGTGAGCAAATTCGGCACCGAGGGCAGGGTGAAGACCACGGTCTCGGTGCTCGACCAGAAAGCGCGCGTCGAGGAGGTCGCTCGCATGCTGGGCGGAACCGCGATTACCGCGACCACGCGCAAACATGCAGCGGAAATGCTGAGTCTGCGCTAAGCTTACGGACGGACGCGGATTGTTTCAACAAAAAGGGAGGGGATGATGAGGGAGTTGAAGCCGTTCAAATTCGCGGCCGGTTCGGCGCGGGTAATATCGATGGTGGTGCTGGCGGTGATACTCGTCTGCGCTTACGTTGCGCTGGATTTTTATACCAGTGGACAGCAGAATGCGAGCATGGTGGAAGGACGCGGCGGCGCCATCGTCGATGCGCTGTCCCGCTACAAACGCGAAACCGGCGGCCTGCCCGATGCGCTGGAGAAACTTGCGCCCAAGTACGTGCCGGCGCTGCCGAAGTGTCCCAACGGCCAGGCCTACGCGTACAAGCCGGCGGCGGCCGAATATACGCTCGGCTGTCAGGAAGTCCTGTTCAAGTCCAAGCCCTATCAGTACGATTCAAAATCGCGGGCGTGGAGCGGCTAGCAAATACGCAAATCGACGCCAGGGCGCAAGGCCCTGCGCCGGGACTGCGACGACCGGGATGCGGAGCACGGTTTGTGCCGCTACCTGCTTTGGGCTAGAATGCGCGTTCTTTTAGGCGCGTAGCTCAGCTGGTTAGAGCATCACCTTGACATGGTGGGGGTCGTTGGTTCGAGTCCAATCGCGCCTACCAAATTTTCTCCCGGTAGATCAATGAAACAAGGGTCCGCAGAGACTCGCCGGTGACGAATTTGGGGCACATGCGCAGGTCGTCATCATCAATCCTGAAATAATCTTCATCGAGCAAGACGTTTGCTTCCGGCACGTCCGGCTCGGGTGTTATCGGTTATTTTTGATCTAGCGCAAGCTTATCAGCTTCCGTTGTGGCAGCGTAAACCGGTCGTTTAACGTGAGGAGGGTTTCATGAATCTGAAAACCAAGGTCGTATTCGCAATGCTGGTTGCTGCGCTGACAGTCGGCGCGGCGTATGCCCAGCAGCCGATCGTCATCAAGTTCAGCCATGTCGTCGCCGCGGATACGCCCAAAGGCAAGGGCGCCCTGAAATTCAAGGAGCTCGTCGAAGCGCGCACCAAGGGCCGGGTCAAGGTCGAGGTTTATCCGAACAGCCAGCTGTTCAAGGACGGCGAAGAGATGCAGATGCTGCAGCTGGGCAACGTGCAGATGCTCGCGCCTTCGGTGTCCAAGTTCGGTCCGCTCGGTGCGCGCGAGTTCGAGGTGTTCGATCTGCCTTACATCTTCGGCGACTACAAAGACTTGCACAACGTGACTCAGGGCCGAATCGGCCAGCAGTTGTTCAAGAAGCTGGACAGCAAGGGCATCATCGGTCTGGCCTACTGGGATAACGGTTTCAAGCAGATGAGCGCCAACAAGCCGCTCAGAACGCCGGCCGATTTCCGCGGCCTGAAGATGCGCATCCAGTCCTCCAAGGTGCTCGACGGCCAAATGCGCGCGCTGGGTGCGACGCCGCAGATCATGGCATTTTCCGAGGTCTATCAGGCACTGCAGACCGGCGTCGTGGATGGCACCGAGAATCCCCCCTCCAACCTCTATACGCAGAAAATGCACGAGGTGCAGAAGTATCTGACGCTGTCGGACCACGGCGTCGTCGAGTACGCGGTGATCGTCAACAAAAAGTTCTGGGAAGGTTTGCCTGCCGACATCCGCGCGACGCTCGAAGGCGCGATGAAGGACGCCACCGCTTACACCAATGACATTGCCAAGCAGCAGAACGACGAGGCTCTGGAAAAGGTGAAGGCCTCGGGCAAGACGCAGATCATCACGCTGACGCCGGAAGAGAAGAAGGCCTGGAAAAAGGCGGTGCTGAAAGTGCACCGGGATAACGAAGCCACCATCGGCAAGGATCTGATCCAGGAAATTTACAAAGACACTGGATTCGATCCGAACAAGCTGTAATTCAAGACGGGGCCGCCGTCGCTCATCCACGGTGACCCCAGGAGGAGGGCGAGCTTGAACAAGGTGCTCAACCATCTGGAGGAGTGGCTGATCGCGTTCATGATGGGCGCGGCGACCATCGTCATCTTCGTTTCCGTGGTGCACCGCTATGCGTCGGGCATACCCTGGCCGGCGCTGCAGGACTGGCTGCTCACCACCAACCTGAGTTGGGCCCAGGAACTGTGCATTTACATGTTCATCTGGATGGCCAAGTTCGGCGCCGCCTACGGCGTGCGCACCGGCATCCACGTCGGGGTTGACGTCCTGATCAACCAACTGCAGCCGAAGATGCGCGCCAGGTTCATCATCTTCGGCCTGCTCAGCGGAGCCCTTTTTACCGGTGTCATCGGCACGCTGGGCGCCAAGTTCGTGTGGGAAATCGCGCATACGGAGCAGGTCTCACCCGACATGGAACTGCCGATATGGATCGCCTTTCTCGCGATTCCGTGCGGCTCCTATCTGATGTGCTTTCGCTTCCTTCAGGTCACGTGGTCATTCTTGAAGACCGGCCAGTTGCCGCACCACGATCACGGCTACGTCGAGGGTATCGAACCAGTCAGGGACGAGGACATCGCCCCCTACGCGCTGAAGGACAACCTGCACCCGGCCGAGGCGAAGACGGGGGATGCGAAATGACTGCGGCCATCATTTTCGTCCTGTTGTTCGCGCTCATGCTGACCGGCATGCCGGTGTCGATTTCGCTCGGGCTCACGGTGCTGACGTTCCTGTTCACCATGACCGACGTTCCGATCGAATCGGTGGCGCTCAAGCTGTTCACCGGCATCGAGCGCTTCGAGATCATGGCGATCCCGTTTTTCATCCTGGCCGGCAATTTCCTGACCCACGGCGGCGTCGCGCGGCGCATGATCAACTTTGCCACCAGCATGGTCGGGCACTGGCACGGCGGCCTCGGTCTGGCCGGCGTCATGGCGTGCGCGCTGTTTGCCGCGGTGTCGGGTTCGAGCCCGGCGACGGTGGTGGCGATCGGATCGATCATTCTGCCGGCGATGGTCAAGGCCGGCTTTCCGAAGCGATTTGGCGCGGGCATCATTACGACCTCGGGCGCGCTCGGGATCCTGATCCCGCCTTCGATCGTGATGGTGATTTATTCGGTCGCGACCAATACCTCGGTCGGAACACTGTTCATGGCCGGCGTGGTCCCCGGTTTGATACTTGCCTCGATGCTCGGCCTGGTCACATGGTACCGGGCCTGGAAAAACGATTATCCCCGGATGCGGCTGTTCGCCGGGCGCACCGGCGGGCAGGCGTCGATTGCGACCGTAGCCGGGTTGTCGGCGAGTCTGTTCTTTATCGCCGCGCCGATTCTCGCCGTCTGGCTCGGCATCAGGCAGATGGAAGGGGGCGGCCTGCTGGCCATCTTGTTCGGAATTGTCTGGCTGGTCATAGCGAGATTGCTCACGCAAAGCGCGTTCGCGCTGCGCTGGGTGTTCACCCTGGCCTTCCTGGTGACACCGCCGTTGCTGGTCTATGCGATCAGCCAGGTGTTCCTGCCCGTCTCCGGCATTACCGTGTTGCTGGCGCTGTTGGCGCTTTGGCTGATTGCAGCCTATCCGCTGGCGAAGAAGGCGGACCTGGTGCGCGGAATCGGTTTCGAGGCGCGGCACGAGGCGTTGCAGGTATGGAATGCGTTCTGGGAAAGCGTTTGGGGATTGCTGCTGGTGATCGTGGTGCTCGGCGGTATCTATTCCGGCATTTTTACGCCGACCGAGGCCGCCGCGATGAGCGCCGTGTATGCGTTCGTCGTTGCGGTGTTCGTGTACAAAGACATGAAACTCAAGCAGGTGCCGAAAGTGCTGCTCGACTCGGCCAACATGAGCGCGATGCTGCTCTACATCATCACCAATGCCGTGTTGTTCTCCTACCTGCTGACCTCGGAGCAGATTCCCCAGTTGATGGCTGAATGGATGATAGGCGAGGGCCTCGGGCCGGTTGCGTTCCTGATGATGGTGAACCTGCTGCTGCTGCTGGCCGGTAACGTGATGGAGCCGTCGTCGATCGTTCTGATTACCGCGCCTATGCTGTTTCCGGTGGCAATGAAACTCGGCGTCGACCCGGTACATTTTGGCATCCTGATTACGGTGAACATGGAGGTCGGCATGTGCCACCCGCCGGTTGGGCTCAATCTGTACGTCGCCAGCGGCATCACCAAGATGGGCATCACCGAGCTCACCATCGCCGTATGGCCTTGGCTGCTGACCATGCTCGTTTTCCTGATCATGGTTACCTATATCCCGCAGATGTCGCTCTGGTTGCCGCGGCTGCTCGGCATGATGTAGCGCGGAGTTCACGCTTGAATTCGAGTGCGGCTTGATCTGCATCAAAACTACTTCCCGCTTCTCAATCCAGAATTGATAAACAACAGGAAATCCCACAGAAGGAGGGCCCGCTCGAATTGCGGTTGAGGGCGGGCTCAGCCAGCACATGAATGCAAATGAAATGAAGCGGGAGGCAAGCGACGGCCGATCGGTGAGCCAGATCGTGTCGTTGCCGAATACCGGCCGGTTCTTCGAAATCCGGCTCGAGTCGATCGGCGGGCTGGGGGCGCACGCAGCAGGGCAGGTGCTGGCGACGGCCGCCGTGCTGAGGATGGGCCTGAACGGCGCCCACTTCTCCTCATACGGGTCGGAGAAAAAGGGCTCGCTGGTGCGCTCGTTCGTGCGCCTGGGACCCACGGAGCGGCCGATCCGCACCAGCGCGCCGGTCGAGACGCCGGACGCGATCGTGGTTTTCCACGCGGCGCTGCTGCACAACCCGGCTACGCTCGGGGGGCTGCGGAAAGACGGCACCTTCATTTACAACGCGCCGCCGGGCCCGGTGCCGGAGGAACTCAGGGCGTTGCCGCGCACCGCGCGCGTGATCCGCGTCGACGCGCTCGGCATCGCGATGCAGGAGAAGTCGCGCCCGAATGCAGTGCTGCTGGGCACGCTTTGCGGCCAGTTCCCGTTCCTCCACACAGAGACCATCCTGGAGGCGCTGTCCGAGGAGTTCGCGGGCCGGCATCCGGAGGCGGTCGCGTCGAACGAGCGCGCGTTCCGGCGCGGCGCCATCGATTTCGAAGAGCTCGGGGTTGTCGGGCGTGCCGAGGGCGACCTGCCGATCGCGCACTCCGAGCCCGTGTGGGGCTACCAGACGCAGCCCTTGGGCGGGATCATCCCGGAGCCTGGGAACATGGCGTGGAACGACCTCTCGGCTTCGCGCACCGGATTGATGCCGGTGCTCAACCGCGACAAGTGCATCCATTGCGGCGTATGCGACCTCGTCTGCCCCGACTACTGCCTGACTTGGGGCGACGGCGAGGAGGGCGGAAAATTCGAGCGCGAACTGATGGGTGTGGACTATCGCTACTGCAAGGGCTGCCTGCGTTGCGTGGAGTCCTGTCCGACCGGCGCGCTGGCCAAGGAGACGGAAACGCCAGGCCTTGCAGACCGGCTGCGGGTGCCGCTGTTTCCCGATCTGATTGCATGAGGTGGAAGCCATGACGACCCAGATGCTCGATGTCGCTTCGCCGGCCGCGAACCCGAGTTCTTCCGGCCGCGTGCGGCAGAAGCTCGAGTTCCGCAGCGGCAACGAGGCTGCCGCGCTCGCGGCGCGCGATATCGGTTTTCATGTGATGGGCTACTTCCCAATCACGCCTTCGACCGAGGTCGCGGAGAACCTGTCGAAAATGCGGGCCGACGGCGAGCACGAGATCGTGATGGTCGCGGGCGACGGCGAGCACGGTGCCGCCGGCATCTGCTATGGCGCCGCGCTCGGCGGCGGCCGCGTGCTCAACGCCACCAGTTCGCAGGGCCTGCTGTACGCGCTCGAGCAGCTTCCGGTGCAGGCGGGCACGCGCGTGCCGATGGTGCTCAACATTGCGGCACGGGCAATCTCCGGGCCGCTGGACATTCGCGGCGACCACTCCGACATCTACTACGCATTGAACACCGGATGGATCATGCTCTGCGCCCGCGACCCGCAGGCGGTGTACGACCTGAATTTCGCCGCGATCAAGATCGGCGAGCACGCGGATGTGAGGCTGCCCGTGCTGGTCGCGTACGACGGTTTCATCACCAGCCACCAGAAGCGCCGGATCCAGGTATTCGACGACCCGGAAGCGGTGCGCAAGTTTCTGGGCGTAAGGCCGGACTTTCCCTCGCCGCTCGACACGGAGCACCCGGCGACCTTCGGCCCGTACATGAACGACCCGGACCTGATCAACAACAAGGTCCAGCTGTGGCAGGCGATGGAGGCCGCGCAGCGGGTGATCCCGGAGGTGCTGGCCGAGATGGAGAAGATGACCGGCCGTGCCTACCCGGTACTCGACGATTACCGGATGGAAGACGCCGACGTCGCCATGGTGCTGCTCAACTCGGCCGCCGAGACGGCCAAGGAGACGGCCGACGAATTGCGCGCGAAAGGCAAGAAGGTCGGCGTGCTCTCGCCCAACGTGCTGCGCCCGTTCCCGGCGGAGGAATTCCGCCGGGCGCTGCGGCGGGTGAAGGCCGCGACGATCGGCGATCGCGCGGACTCCTACGGCGCCGGCGGCGGCAACCTGTCGCTCGAGGTGCGCGCCGCGATCCAGATCGATCCGCAGAACCACACCCAAGTCCTGTCGCGCATCTATGGCCTGGGCGGAAAGGACTTCTATGCCGCCGACGCCGAGCAGTTCTTCGAGCAGGCGATTGCCGCGGCGGATTCGGGGCGCGTCGCCGCGCCCTTCGCCTACCACGGCGCCACCGCCGGCAGGCCGGACAGCAAGGCGCGGCCCGGACTGCCGCCGATCCGTGCCGAGGACGTGCCGGGCATGGCGCAGGTGCGCCGCGACGAGGCGACCGGCCGGCTCAAGGTCGAACTCGAGCCCTTGTGGAAGATGACCGAAATGCCCAACCGCATCGGGCCGGGACACGGCGCGTGCCCGGGTTGCGGCGCGTTTCCGACGCTGCACCAGATCTACAACGTGCTCGAAGGCGACGTCGTCGTGCTGTTCCAGACCGGCTGCGCCATGGTCGTGACGACCGGCTACCCTTCGACCGCGCACCGCATCAACTACGTCCACAACCTGTTCCAGAACGGCGCGGCGACTCTCTCCGGGTTGGTCGAGATGTATCACGAGCGCGTCCGGCGCGGCGAATTGCCCGCCTCCAAGGACGTCACGTTCGTGATGATCTCGGGCGACGGCGGCATGGACATCGGCATGGGTCCCGCGATCGGTGCGGCGAACCGCAACCACCGGATGATGATCCTGGAGTACGACAACCAGGGCTACATGAACACCGGCGCGCAGCTCTCGTACTCGACGCCGTTCGGCCACCGCACCTCGACCAGCGAGGTCGGCGCAAGCCTGCCGGGCAAGCGCTACCATCACAAGGACACCGCGCAGATTTTCGCCGCCTGCCATGTGCCGTTCGTGTTCACCGCGAGCGAGGGCTATCCGGAGGACCTGATGCGCAAAGTCGCGAAAGCCCAGTGGTATGCGAAGAACGAGGGGCTCGTGTACGGCAAGATACTGTCGTATTGCCCGCTCAACTGGCGCGCCGCGGACGATGCCGCCCAGCCGGTGCTGCAGGCGGCGATCGACAGCTGCTTCTTCCCGCTGTACGAGATCGAGCACGGCTACACGACGCTGACCTACGACCCGGACGCGATGGGGCGCCGCCACCCGGTGTCGGACTGGCTCAAGCTGATGGGCAAGACGCGCCACCTGCTGACGCCCGCGAACGCCCCTGTCGTCGAGGGAATCCAGGCCGAGACCGACCGCCGCTGGGCGCGGATCAAGGCCATGCACGAGCACCCGCTGCTGTAGACCGGAGACACAGATGTCGAGAATCATCGAGACGCGCAGGCTCACCCCGGTCACCAAGTACTTCCGCATCGACGCGCCGCTGATCGCGGCTTCGGCGCGGCCCGGGCAGTTCGTGATGCTGCGCGTGCGCGACGGCGGCGAGCGCATTCCGATCACCATCGCCGACTATGACCGCGACGCGGGCACGATCACGATCGTGGTGCAGGAAGTCGGCGCGACGACCCGGCGCGTGTGCGCGCTCGAGGTGGGCGACGAAATTCTCGACGTGGCGGGTCCGCTCGGCGGGCATATCGATATCGCGCCGGGCGGCCACGTCTGCGGCGTTGGCGGCGGGTTCGGCGCGGCCGCGCTGCTCTGCCTGATGCGCGAGTTCACCGCGCGCGGCGACAAGACCACGGCGATCCTCGGGGCGCGCAACAAGGATCTGCTGATTCTCGCCGACGAGTTGCGCCCGCTGTGCGGCAGCGTCGAGGTCTGCACCGACGACGGTTCGGCCGGCTTCAAGGGTTTCGTCACGCAGCGCCTGGCGCAGTTGATCGACGGCGACGGGCCGGGGCGGCCCGATCATGTGGTCGCGATCGGGCCGATGGCGATGATGCGCGCGGTGGCGGAAACGACGCGCGGCCCGAAGGTGAAGACGCTCGTGTCCATGGACCCGCTGATGGTCGACGGCACCGGCATGTGCGGCGGCTGCCGCGTCAACGTCGGCGGCAAGGCGCAATTCGCGTGCGTCGACGGTCCGTGCTTCGATGCCCACGAGGTCGACTTCGACGTCGCGATGCGCAGGAACAAGGCCTACGTCAAAGAAGAGAAGCAGGCGCTCGACCGTATCACCTGCATGGCGAACAGGGAGGCGCGGTAATGCCAGTCAAACGCGCAGACAAGACGCCGATGCCGGTGCGCGATGCGCAGTTGCGCGCGCGCGACTTCCTCGAGGTCAACGCGGGCTACACGAAATCACACGCCGGTTTCGAGGCCGAGCGCTGCCTGCGCTGCCAGGATCCGGTGTGCGTCGGCGGCTGCCCGGTGAACGTCCCGATCCCGGAGTTCATCCACGCCGTGGCGACGGGCGACATGGCCGGCGCCGCCAAAATCCTGCGCTCGGCGAACCCGCTGCCGGCGATCTGCGGGCGTGTCTGCCCGCAGGAATCGCAGTGTGAGGCCGACTGCAGCATGAGCACGCGCTTCACCCCGGTTGCGATCGGTCACCTCGAGCGCTTCGTGGCCGACTGGGAGCGCACGCAGCCGCCCACCGTCCGCGCGGACATCACGCGCAAGGAAAAGGTCGCGATCATCGGTGCCGGCCCCTCGGGGCTCGTCTGCGCCGGCGAACTGGCGCGGCTCGGCTACCCGGTCACCATCTACGAGGCGCTGCATGCGGCAGGCGGCGTGCTGCGCTATGGCATTCCGGAGTTCCGGCTGCCCAAGGACATCCTCGACTGGGAAATCGGCCTGCTCAAAGCGATGGGGGTCGAGATCATCTGCAACGTGATCATCGGCAAGACGCTCACGCTCGACCAGTTGTTCGGCAAGATGGGTTACGCCGCGGTGTTCATCGGCACCGGCGCCGGGCTGCCGCAGTTCCTCGGCATCCCGGGCGAGAACCTGAACGGCGTGATGTCCGCGAACGAGTTTCTGACGCGCATCAACCTGATGCGCGGCTACGAGTTTCCGGAGACCGACACGCCGGTGCGCGTCGGCAAGCGCGTCGCGGTGATCGGCGCGGGCAACACCGCGATGGATGCCGTGCGCACCTCGTTGCGCATGGGGGCAGAGGAGGCGATGATCGTCTATCGGCGCAGCGACAAGGAGATGAGCGCGCGCGTCGAGGAGTACCACCACGCGGTGGAAGAGGGCGTGAAGTTCAACTGGCTCACCAATCCCCTCGAGATCATCGACGACGGCACGGGCTGGGTCAGCGGCCTGAAGTGCCAGAAAATGAGGCTGGGCGAGCCCGACGCATCCGGCCGCGCGCGGCCGATCCCGATCGAGGGCAGCGAGTTCGTATTGCCCGTGGAGAACGTGGTGCTCGCGATCGGCACCACGCCGAATCCGCTGCTGACCCGCACCACGGCGGGTCTGGCCACGAACAAGAAGGGCTGCCTCGTGGCGGATGCCCAGACCGGACTGACCTCGAAGTCGCTGGTGTTTGCCGGCGGCGACGCCGTTACCGGCGCGGCGACGGTGATCCTGGCGGCGGGCGCCGGCAAGCGCGCCGCCAAAGCCATCCACGAGACGCTCGACTCTGCACGCAACTAGTGCGCGCTACGACTAGCAGTCTAGTAGTGCGGATCGAACATCTGCGAGCGCACGTCGGCCAGCACGCGGACGGCCTGCTCTTCCTGGCTGTGCACATGGGGCGGCAGAAAGCCGCGCAGGCCGAACTTGTCGCGCTCCGCCTCGGTGAAGCCGGTGCCCCGGTTCAGCGCCGGATCGCGCAACAACGCGAGACCAGAGGGCATTTCGTGCCGGTCGCCGGCATTGGATTTTTCGTACATGAAAACCACCTCCTGGATTGATGTGCCGCCATAGCTGCTGACTCGCTGCCCGGATTCGTGCCGCGCACGATCGACGATGCCGCATGCCACCTTACTCAATTTTCGACTTCAACAACAATGTTCTATTGCTGTTCGAAGTTTTCAGCTTGACGTTTGACCTGGATCAACAAAGCATAGTCTGACGGGCGGTAAGTTCGTTTGCGCGGTTCCCGAGTTCAACATTGGATCATTCCTGGCGAACAGGCGGGCAATAACAGACTGACCGGCGGACCGCATTTTTCAATGCGTGACGACGATGCCGGCTCGGATAGTCCTGCTTGCCTGCTACTTGTTGCGGTGGCACAATGGGCGTCAGTGGCAACTGCATCAGACGTGTTGTTCACGACCGAAAACTGTGATGACCAAAGAAAACGAAAATAATCTGCTACCGCATCCTCCTGCCAACGGCAACGATGCCCTACCACAGCCGCAAGCCAGCCCTGTAACGAAGGAAGTCAACGGACCCAAAGGTCTGGACCCTACGCGCTATGGAGACTGGGAACGTAACGGCCGTTGCATCGATTTTTGACGCCTTTTTATTTGACGCCTTTTCAAGCGCGGCGTAATGTTTGTGGGTGATATTCGTAACTTCATAGAACTACTTTCAGAGATATTCAAATGCCTATGACTACACATGAGCGGCCGCTGTCTCCTCATTTGCAGATCTACAAAGTCGAATTACCCATGCTGCTTTCCGGACTGCACCGGATTACGGGTATTGCCCTGTCGGTTGGCAGTATCCTGCTGGTCGCATGGATTTCGAGCGCTGTGTACTCTGCAGAGGCCTTTGCCAGCATGAACCGTTTTCTCGGGGGCTATATTGGCCAGTTCGTGCTCTTCGGCTGGACCTTTTCGCTTATCTATCATTCAGTCAGCGGGGTTCGCCACCTGATTTGGGATACCGGCAGACTGCTTGAGGTCAGACAGATCTATTCCAGCAGCAAGATTGTGCTCACAATCGCGATCGTTCTGACTCTGCTGGCATGGATTCTCGCCGGTGGTTTCCCGGGAGGTGGCGCATGAAATATGAATATCGGACTCCGCTTTCTATCGCTCGAGGACTGGGCTCATCGAAAGACGGACTGGGTCACTGGTGGATGCAACGTCTGACGTCCATCGCCCTGGTGCCGCTGGTATTGTGGTTCGTGGTGTCCATCATCGCCCTGGCCGGGCAGGATCGCGGGCATGTTTTGACCTGGCTGCAATCCCCCATTCACGGTGTGGTACTCAGTCTATTTCTTATCACGGCGCTCTATCACGCCAATCTGGGTCTGCAGGCCATTTTTGAAGATTATATTCAGGCGCGCTGGTTGCAATTGAGTTCACGTATTGCGGCTGATTTTGCAGCCGTATTCTTAGGGTTTGCAGGAGTTTTCGCCCTCCTGAGACTGGCAATTGGAGGCTGAAAAGAGAATGAGCCAAGCGTACAAGATTATTGAGCACCAATACGACGTGGTAGTGCTGGGTGCCGGTGGCGCCGGACTGCGGGCCACCTACGGCATGGCCGAACAGGGTTTGCGCACCGCCTGCATCAGCAAAGTATTCCCCACGCGTAGCCACACGGTGGCGGCCCAGGGGGGAATTGCCGCATCACTGGGTAATATGGGTAAAGATACCTGGCAGTGGCATATGTATGACACGGTCAAAGGCGCCGACTGGCTGGGGGATCAGGACGCCATCGAATACATGTGCCGGGAAGCGCCAAAGGCCGTGTACGAACTTGAACACGCCGGACTGCCCTTTTCCCGTACCGAAGATGGGCATATCTACCAGCGGCCCTTCGGCGGCCACATGAGCAATTTCGGTGAAAAACCGGTGCCTAGAGCCTGTGCGGCTGCGGATCGCACTGGCCACGCCATGCTCCATACCATGTACCAGCAGGCCCTGAAGTACCAGGCGGAATTCTATGTGGAGTATTTCGCCCTGGACCTGATCATGGACAAGGAAGGGGTCTGCCGTGGCTTACTGGCCTGGGACATGAATAGTGGCACCCTGCACCGCTTCCAGTCCCATATGGTGATTCTGGCAACGGGCGGCTATGGGCGCACCTACTTTTCCTGTACCTCGGCGCACATCTGCACTGGTGATGGACACGGCATGATCGCTCGCGCCGGACTGCCGCTGCAGGATATGGAATTCATGCAGTTTCACCCCACCGGGGTCTACGGCGCCGGCATGCTGATCACCGAAGGCGTGCGCGGCGAAGGCGGCTATCTGACCAACTCCGAAGGCGAGCGTTTCATGGAGCGCTATGCGCCCAATGCCAAGGATCTCGCCTCGAGGGATGTGGTCAGCAGAGCCATGACCATCGAGATCAACGAAGGCCGCGGCGTTGGCCCTGAAAAGGACCACATCCATCTGCATCTGGAGCATCTGGGTGCTGATGTGATCAATGAGCGTCTTCCGGGCATTGCGGAAACATCGAAAATTTTTGTCGATGTGGATGTGACGCGCGAACCCATTCCGGTACTGCCCACGGCGCATTACTGCATGGGCGGCATCCCGACCAATTACAAGGCGGAGGTATTGCGCCCCACTGCGGATGATACCGAAGCGGTCGCCCCCGGCTTGATGGCCGTTGGCGAGGCTGGCTGTGTATCCGTGCACGGCGCGAACCGGCTCGGCTGCAATTCGCTGTTGGATCTCGTGGTATTCGGACGTGCGGCCGCCTTGCGTTGTGGCGAATTGATAAAGCCCAATACGCCGCACAAACCTCTGCCGGAAAATATTCTGCAACCGGCGCTGCAACATTTCGATCGCATTCGCAACGCCAACGGCTCCATCAGTACGTCGCAGCTGCGCCTGCGCATGCAACGCACCTTGCAAAAGCATGCTGCGGTGTTTCGCACCGAGGACACCCTGCGTGAGGGGGAGCGCTTGATCAACGAGTGCGTCAAGGACTTTGGGAATATCTCGATTCGTGATCGGGGCATGGTTTGGAATTCCGACCTGGCGGAAACCCTGGAATTGGAGAACCTGCTGGTGTGCGCCTCGGCCTTGATCACCAGTGCGGCAAACCGCAAGGAGAGCCGCGGGGCTCATGCGCGGGAGGATTTCAGCAAGCGCGATGATGCGAACTGGATGAAACACACGTTGTCATGGGCACGGGACAACGCCTCGCCGGCGCTCACCTATCGGCCCGTGCATACTTACACCCTCACGGATGAAATCGAGTACATCAAACCCAAAGAACGCGTTTACTGAGAGGCACGAGAAAACAATGCATAAATTTTCACTTCCGATGAATTCCCGTGTCGTCAAAGGCAAGACCTGGGCGGCCGCGGAAGGCAGTTCCAATGTGCGCAAGTTCCACATTTATCGTTGGGATCCGGATACCAGCGATCAGCCGCGGCTCGACACCTATGAAGTGGACATGGACAAATGCGGGCCGATGCTCCTGCACGCTTTGATCAAGATCAAAGACGAAATCGATCCGACCTTTACCTTCAGACGCTCCTGCCGGGAAGGGATCTGCGGCTCCTGCGCCATGAACATCAACGGCACCAACACGCTCGCCTGTACCCAGAATATGAACGATCTGCCTGCTGGTGATGTGACCGTCTATCCGCTGCCGCATATGCAGGTGATCAAGGATCTGGTGCCGGACATGACTCACTTCTATGCCCAATACGAATCCATCAAGCCTTGGCTGCAAACCCAGTCGCCGACGCCGCCGGACAAAGAACGCCTGCAATCGCCCGAAGACCGGAAAAAACTCGATGGCCTCTACGAATGCATTCTGTGCGCCTGCTGTACCACGTCCTGCCCAAGTTATTGGTGGAACGGTGAACGTTATTTAGGGCCGGCCATATTACTGCAGGCCCAGCGCTGGCTGTTGGACAGTCGCGATGAGGCGACGGGTGAACGCCTTGATGACCTGGACGATCCCTACCGTCTGTTTCGTTGCGACACCATCCTCAATTGCACCCGGGTCTGCCCCAAGGGCTTGAATCCCGGGGGAGCCATCGTGGATATCAAAAGACAGCTGCTGGAGCGCAAAATCTGAAGGATGTCGCGAATCGGGCTGCCGTGGTGGATCTGAGTGCCCGAATCGGACGGTTGCGCTGGCGCAGCCGGCGTGGCCTGCTGGAACTGGACAAATGTTTTGAACCGTTCTTCGGTGGAGATTTGTCCGCCTGTGATGAGGCCGCCATCACGGCATTGGAACGATTGCTCGATTGTGAGGATCTTGAATTGCTGGATTGGCTGCTTGGCCGATCAAGGCCGCAGGATCCGCAACTGGGGCATGCCCTCGAACTCCTGCGCCAGGTTTGAATTTGCGGTTCATCGCTGAGGTAACATTATCCCGATTTTGGCGTGCACGCGGTCGCGCTAGTCAAGTTCTTTTGCTATGGACTTGCCTTTCTCGGTACGGTAGTCGCCGGCTATACGCTGCTGACGCTGGGAGCCTGAGATCCCGCGTGCTGGAATGCCGAAGCCAGCGCGTGCGTCCGGCACGCGCTGAGGGTGGTGACGGAGCAGACTTGTACTGCGATTCGCGATCGAGGATAAGCTGGATTTAGCGGCTGGTGAAACTTTAGGAAAAGGTGCGGCTAGTCGCACCTTTTTTTGCTTTGGAATTGCGAACTTATGCCCAACATAAAACTGCCTGACGGCTCGGTCCGTCAGTTTCCCCAGCCGGTTACGGTGGCCGGGGTGGCCGCCAGCATCGGCCCCGGCCTGGCCAAGGCGGCGCTGGCCGGCCGCGTCGACGGCAAGCTGGTGGACACCTCGTTTCGCATCGAAGGCGACGCGGAACTCGCCATCGTCACCGACCGCGAGCAGGACGGCCTCGACCTCATTCGCCATTCCACCGCGCACCTGCTTGCGTATGCGGTGAAGACGCTGTTTCCAGAGGCGCAGGTGACCATCGGCCCGGTGATCGAGAACGGCTTCTACTACGATTTTGCCTACAAGCGGCCGTTCACGCCGGAAGACCTCGTCGCGATCGAGAAGAAAATGTCCGAGCTGGCGAAAAAAGACTACCCGGTGACGCGCGAGGTACTGCCGCGCGATCAGGCGGTGGCGCTGTTCAAGGGCATGGGCGAGCATTACAAGGCCGAGATCATCGCTTCGATTCCGGCAGATCAGGCTATCGGCTTGTACCGCGAGGGCGATTTCGTCGACCTGTGCCGCGGCCCGCACGTGCCATCCACCGGCAAGCTGAAGGTGTTCAAGCTGATGAAGGTCGCAGGCGCCTACTGGCGCGGCGATTCCAGGAACGAGATGCTGCAGCGGATTTACGGCACTGCCTGGGCGAAAAAGGAAGACCAGGACGCCTATCTGCATATGCTGGAGGAGGCGGAGAAACGCGACCACAGGAAGCTCGGCACACAGCTCGATCTGTTTCACATGCAGGAAGAGGCGCCGGGCATGGTGTTCTGGCACCCCAAGGGCTGGACCCTGTGGCAGCAGGTGGAGCAGTACATGCGGCGCGTCTACCAGGACAACGGCTACCAGGAAGTCCGCTGCCCGCAGATTCTGGACCGCAGCCTGTGGGAAAAATCCGGCCACTGGGAGAACTACCGCGAGAACATGTTCACCACCGAATCGGAGAAGCGCACCTACGCGGTGAAGCCGATGAACTGCCCCGGCCACATCCAGATCTACAATGCGGGCCTGCGCAGCTATCGCGAACTGCCGCTGCGCTACGGCGAATTCGGCGCCTGCCACAGGAACGAGGCCTCGGGAGCAATGCACGGCATCATGCGCATCCGCGCGTTCACCCAGGACGACGGCCATATTTTCTGCACCGAGGACCAGATCCTGCCCGAGTGCGTGGCCTATACCGCGCTGCTGCAGAAGGTCTATGCGGATTTCGGTTTTACCCAGATCGTGTACAAGCTCGCCACGCGGCCGGAGAAACGCGTCGGCGCCGACGATTTGTGGGACAAGGCGGAGAGCGCCCTGGCCGAATCGCTGCGCGCGAGCGGCGTGCAGTTCGAAATGCTGCCGGGCGAAGGGGCGTTCTACGGCCCGAAGATCGAATACCACCTGAAGGACAGCATCGGACGCTCATGGCAATGCGGCACGATGCAGGTGGATTTCTCCATGCCCGGGCGTCTGGGCGCCGAATATGTCGCCGAGGACAACACGCGCAAAGTGCCGGTGATGCTGCACCGGGCCATCGTCGGCTCGATGGAGCGCTTCATCGGCATCCTCCTCGAGCACTACGCCGGTGCGATGCC